>Ga0247816_10000993_pt1 | contig 14435 bp, 12 predicted proteins | sample UWRJL209509C1_FD_179930 | JGI IMG/M metagenome (GOLD analysis project Ga0247816, IMG submission 179930) | Plant litter microbial communities from Arlington Agricultural Research Station in Wisconsin, United States - UWRJ-L209-509C-1 | ecosystem: Environmental > Terrestrial > Plant litter >...
TAGCCAAGCTAGCCAGGATCCAAGATGTTTGTTGTTGTTTGATAACAGGATATTTGAAATTTAAAAGCCAAGGGACATTACCTAAAATAAAATGATAATCCCAGACGAAAACGGTTACCTCTAATCATATTATTAATTTTCGAGTCAACAATTAACGGTAGGTTATATTGAGTTTGTAAGCTCATATACTTGCCGATTCGATAACTTAATCCCAGTGCTCCGAACATGACGTAATTATTGGTATTAATAGTAAATCTGTCACCTGAATATCCATTGTTCGTTGAAAATTCACCAATGTTATAACCTGATGACAATTGTACAAACGGAGTTAACCGAAATGGAAGCGCGTAATAACGGGCGTACACCTCTGGCGTAACGGCATATTCCCTCAAACTACCACGTTTCAAGCTCATCCAACCACTTCTCTGCTTTACAAATCCATTTGCTATAGACAACTGAAGTCCAACAACCAAGCGGTCAGCGACCAGATAACCAGCCTGAGGCGTTAGCGACCACCCTGCTTTTTGTTCACTATTATTGGCAGAGCCATTCAATGAAAAAGTAAAAGCTCCTTTTTTTAAGCCTCTGTAAGTGGGACTGTCTGTGGACCCATAGGAATCCCGGCCGTGTTGTGCAAATAAACTCGTAGAAGTGATCAGCAGACTGGTAAGTAAGAAAATGAATGTTCTTTTAATGGTCATTGTTGATAATTTTTAAGGATATTTTTTAATTAAAATTTCAGTGTATAGCCTATATAAGGCAGTATTGGAAAAAAAGAAACTTGCTTTACTGTAATCCCGGTTGGCACGAAATCCTGATTCCGCTGTGTTTTCAGATCCAGATACAGTGGGTTTTTCCTATTATATGCATTGTACAAGCCCAGCCGAAGCTCTGCACTACGTTTATGGGGAGTTACCAAAGATTTGCTTACACCGACGTCCAGCCGGTGAAATGCAGGCATTCGTCCGTTGTTTCTTTTATCATATACAAATCTGGGGCCGCCGCTATTTTCAGTAATAAAGGCGGCTTCCGGTAAAGTGACAGCATGTCCGGTCTGGTAAATAAAACTGGCACTTAACTTCCATTTTTTATCAATCTCGTAGTTTGCGGTTATCGCTACATTATGCCGTCTGTCATACTTCATTGGGTACCATGCTGCATCATTGATTTCCGAAAACTTTCGTTCCGACTTTGATAAGCTATAAGAGACCCATCCATTAAATTTGCCAGCCTTTTTACTCAACATCAATTCAATTCCCTTCACACGCCCCATACCGTTTTTTACAACAATGTCATCCCAGGAATCAGCAAGCAGGCCGGAAAAATTGGTGCCGTCCGGATAATCGATCAGGTTTTTCATCTTTTTTGTATAAGCTTCCAAGGACAGTTCCAGACCTACCTGAGGAAAAGTCTTGTACACACCGACTGATAATTGCGAGCTTCGCGAAGGTACTACCTTGCCTGTAGAAGGCAACCAGGCGTCATAACCAAAGCCAAAACCATTGTTGGTGAGTAGATGAACGTATTGATTCATGATGGCATAACCACCCTTAAGTGCCCAGTTAGCCGGAAGCGACCAGTTCAATCCCAGGCGTGGTTCCGGATTAAAAAAAATCCGGTTATTGACTTGGTACACGCTATAGCGCAGACCGGGATTTAAATGTAACCTTGAAGTAAGACTTATATTAGCATCCACATGAAAGTCCAGCTGGCTTGCGGGGAGGTTTTCCTTTCCGGCCTCATGCTGTGATCCACTGTAATTGCTTTTTGTAACAAACGGACTAAAAGAGTGTCTGGTGAGGTCCAGGCCAAACTTCAGATTCGCACGATTGGAAAGGAAATAGTCAAACTGAACTTTAGTACCTAAATCCGTTACCCCCGCGTTGGTGTTCCGATAAAGTTTCACGGGTTCAGCGTCCACATTGAGGTCATCAAAGTTATTGGCCAGCTCGCTGGTGTACTTGGAATAGAGCAAAATGAACCTTGCAAAAAGTTTTTGAGAGAATACTTTGCTATACCTCAGGGTTGCTGTCGTGTTTCCCCAGTTGTTACCCAGTGAGGTTTCCGTTGACCTCCCGTTTATAGCGCTCCATTCGCCATTGGTGAATCTGTCAAAACCATTATAGACACTTAGGTAAATTTGATTCGTTTTGTTGATCTGATAGTTGAATTTTGCATTCAGGTCATAGAAACGATACTTTCGGTATTCACCATATCCGCTTGTTTTCTTCGGCTGTAATAAGGAAGAAAGTCCCAGTGTGGAAACTCGCCCCGATACAATAAATGAAGCCTTGTTTTTAACGATCGGCCCCTCCAATGTCAGACTTTGGTTGAGCAGGCCAATTCCTACTTCCCCGCCGAATTTCTGGTTGTTCCCATCTTTCATGGTTAGGTCTATCACCGAGGCGAGTCTGCCGCCATACCGGGCAGGAAATGCTCCTTTGTATAAATCTACCGATTTTAGAGAATTTGGATTAAAAACCGAAAAGAATCCACCTAGATGCGTGACATTGTAAACAGGGACTTCATCCAGTAAAATCAAATTCTGATCCGGTGTTCCTCCCCGGATATACAGGCCGGCACTACCTTCCGTTCCGGTGGAAACGCCCGGTGTAAAACTCAACGCCTTCAGTACGTCCACTTCACCCAAAAGCGCAGGCATTGATTTTATTTTGTCCATCGGAATCGATAAACTTCCAATAGGCGCATCCATGTTTTTGATTTCTTTCACAGTCACTTCTTTCAGAAGGTTATCCTGCGTTAACTTGATATCCAAGGGGAACTTATGTTCGACAAAATCCTTAATGTGTAGAGGCGCATAGCCAACAAAGCTGACTTTAAAAGCGTGGGTATGAATAGGAATTTCCAGACTGAAAAAGCCGTATGCATTTGTTTGAACGCCCGCTTGCGAAAGACTGTCCCGTACAGTAGCGCCTACGAGGAGTTCTCCGTTTGCGGCATCACGCACGGTTCCACTTATAATTAATTTTTGAGAAAAGGCTATTTGTACGCTGTTTACCAATAAAAAGGCAATAATTAAATATTTTGTCATGGTATTTCTATTACCTTTTCGTTGGAAGCAAAAATGAGCCCGTAGCCATTTTTGATATTGGTCAAAGCTCTTTGAGGAGGAAGCACGAGCAGATCAATGCCCTCGGGTTGATCATATTCTATTTTGGCATAATCAAATGCCTCTTTAGTTACGACTTCAACTCTCATGGTAACCTTAGATGCCCACTTTGGAGTGTCAAAATTCCCCTTGCTTGTCTCAATATAGAATTTTATAGGGATCTTGAGGTCCGGTAAGCATTTACTTTTCATCAAAAAGACCCGGGAGGCACGATCGAATGTAAGTCCTGCGGCCTCACTGTAATAGGTCGAATTTTTTTCTGTTGACCAGGTATGGCAATCTTCTTCCTTGGCAGGTATATTGTCCGTGGCACCGTACGGACTAGCCGAAAGGGTATCCTTATCAAAGTAAGATAAAAATGTAAGTGTGTAATAGCTTTCTACCTCAGCCTGCTGCTCTGTAAAGTATAGACTTATTAAATCCTGGCGCGTCTGGCGGTTGATTTCGCCGGGTACATCGCGGATTCGTACTACATCAACGTCCGGTACATCCAACGGAACCAGTACAGGTGCTGATTCGGCAGATGGTAGTAACGGAGCCGAAGCTTTTACAATGTACGTCAACCCTGCTTCAACCACACGATCCGATATATAAACACCTTTTTCACTGGCCAATGCGGACAGTTCAATAGCTTCTTTACCATCCACCAATAATTCCACTTTTGCATCCGCAACGGTGACGTCCTCCGGTATGGATCCAACAGGATTGAAGGTTCTGGTTACCTGTATTCTGATGGGAGCGCCTGCCTTGAGTTTTCCCCATAAAACCAACTTGTCTCCTGCATACGGGATATCCATATCAAGGTTCGTCTCTTTGCAACCAGCCAGAAACAGCAATAGTAAAATAAATATAAACCTCATTTATTGAAATGAAAATTTTTTTCCATGCAGTTGGAAATAATTACAGTGTATAAAAATACGGTTAAATTACTAGCCATTCCAGAGGAGGAGATAGTAAACTTAATTTAAGCTCCTCCTTTGGAATGGCCAGCTACTCAAAACTTTCAAATATCTTGGTCATACTCCCTGAATACCGTACATTTCATGTGTACATTGATATTGTATACCGGCGGCGGCCCTAGATGGAAGTCTTGAATGTCTGCTCCGATACGCTCTACATTCGATCCTTCCCATTTCTGAGGAGGAAGATACCCCCCCCACATCGAACTCGTCGCAGTAACCGTGAAACTAAGATACGCGGCTTCGGTGTGGGACCACCCGATCCAATTTTTCTTATAATAGTCTATACGGATTTTTCGGTAGGTGGCCAGACCAGGACCATATTGAACTTCAGAATGCTCAGCTTCGATCCGACGATTCCCCTCAGTGTTCCTAAAAGTTCCTAATTGAATTCTTGCGTTATCTAATGAAACTTTCTTTATTTTGTTAGTGCGAACTTCTGGTAAATTTGGATTTTTGAGAAAGCTCGATAGTTTATCGAGGTTTTTTCCAATGTAAATAGAAGTAAAATGATCGGAACTGAAATGATACGCAGAATCTCCTACAATCACATAGCTCTTGGAATTCAACACGGCTGAAAGCTCAGGAATCTCCACAATTTCAGTGAGAAGTTTGTCACCTTCTACTTCTTTAAAGGTTAATACATCACTAAATTCTCCAAATTCGCCTGTATCGGCTATTTTTTCATGTTCCTTCCTGGATATAGACTTTTGTCTTTTAAGAAGCGAAACGAATTCAGGGTTTGAATACCAATTTTCCATTCCTTTCTTATTAGAAAGCTCTTTTGCCACATTACTGAAGTGTTCCTGAGAGGCGAATCTAAGTACACCATTTTCGAGTGATACATCTTTGGAGGTCAATTTCCCGGAGTTGACAATGGGTTCAGGACTATGCTCTTTCTCGCTACACGAGGAAATGGCAAAAGCAACCAACATAAATAGACATAATTTCTTCATACATTCGTACGGTTTGAATTGTTAAAAATGATTTGAACTGCTAAAACGTCTCGCTTTCCAGGCTTCCAACTTGTGGCGAGGCGTTTTTACAAATGTATTACAACAGTGCTCATTAAAATCTGATTAAAATCGGAAAGCACTCAGACTCAAATCAGAAAGTACAGTGACTGCTTTATCAAATTTTAATTCACTTTTCCTTTCCTCGCAGCCTACTTAATGTCGTGGGATCAATATTCAAATAAGATGCTTGCATATTAACAGATAATCGTGCTGTTAGGCCGGGATACATCTGATGAAACATCGAAAGCCTGTCCTTTGGATTGCGTAGATTACACATCTGTACACGCATGTCAGTCATAAGAATTGTGTGCTCAAATAATGCTTTGGCAATGGCTGGAAACTGCATACTAATATGCTGGTAACTTTCACGTGAAAGAGCATACAATCTTGATGGTTCAACGGTTTCAATGAAATACTTCGCTGGTTTTTGATATAAAAAGCTCGAAAAGTCAGTTAAAAAGCCGCCATCCGGAACTATCCAGCTTGTTACTTCTCGATGTATCTTGTCATTTTTACAAAAACCTATTGAGCGCTTCTGTTCTTCGACGTTGTAAAATGCCCTAAGAATACCTGTCTCTACAAACCATGCAGTCTCACTGAGCTGCCCAGGTTCCAATAAGATTGTACGGGCAGGTAACCTAATAAGCTGAAATAGGCCTAATGCGGGGATAAGTTCCTCCGCTGGAAATCTCGTTAGAGACTTTAGCCGCTGATAAAGTATTTCCATTTGAAGTTTGAGGGGTTGAACTCGAAATAATTATGGCCGATTATTTCCCTGATAGTTAGTCTTTTTCTTACATGGACACTAGGCATATTCTCTCTTTGATATGTTTAGCACCTTGCCAATATCTTCAAGCGCATTTAGAGCCGAATCCAGATGTACCCGTGTATGGGTAGCCATTAAACTCATACGAATTCTGGCGTTCTTTTTTGCAACAGCGGGATATAGGATAGGGTTAGTGTAAATGCCCGCCTTTAAAAGCAAGCGCCCTGCTTCACTGGTTTTGTGCGGATCACCAATTTTAATTGGTATGATCGCTGAACCAGTTGTCCCTATCTCCATACCTAAGCTTTTAAGCCCGTTTTTAAAATACGCGATATTGGATTGTAATTGTTTCTGCCAGAAAGGTTCTTCATCTATTAATTCGATTGCTTTTACTATTCCGGCAGTTGCTGGCGTTGAAGTTGCTGAAAAAATATGTTGCCGGGACTGAAATTTAAGAAATGATATTATCTTCGAATTACCGACTACATATCCTCCAATATTTGCGAAAGATTTGGAGAATGTACCAGTTATCAGGTCTACTTTGTCAAGTATTCCATACATTTCCATTGCACCTCTTCCGGTTTCACCTAGAATACCTATTCCGTGTGCATCATCTACCGTTAAATATGCTCCGTAGCGCTGGGTTAGCTCCCAAATCTTGTCCAGTGGGGCTAGGTCTCCATCTTGGGAATATACTCCATCAACGATAACCATCTTTGTACGATACTTGTCTTTTGAATCCTTTAATATACGTTCTAAGGATTCGAGATCATTATGTAGAAAAGTTTTTTTATTAGTGTGTAAGCACCCTTCCAGAACGCTGGCGTGTATAGCCATATCTACAATTGCAATATCCTCTTTTAGAAGAAGGCTTTGTAATGAGGCACTATTAGCGGTATAACCAGTAGTGTAAATCACCGATGAATCGCTGTCCCTACCAAAAAAATGTGCGATCTTTTCTTCAAGTTTTTTGTGGAAGCTAAAATATCCTCCGATGAGGGGAGAAGCTCCTGCACCGGTCCCATAGATTTGTATAGCATTGATAACAGCTTCCTTTACTTTTGGATGCTGCGTAAAACCCAAATAATCATTGGATACAAAACTCACATAATTTTTATGCAAATTACCGGTATTAGTAATAACTTCCATTTCGGGGCCACATCCTGAGATATTTTGAAAACGGTAATTCAAGTGACCATTTTTTTCCATGTAGGCTAAAAAATCATTGAAAACGGTTGCTCGTTCGAGAATATCCATGTTAGGAATATTTTCAAAATCTCTGAAACTGGCATTTTCGAAATTAATGATCATAATTTTAGGGATAGTTGTTTATGTGAGAGTAAGTAGTTTGTAGTACCAAGACCAATCTAGTGTTTCCGAAAATTGTTTAATTACTGTCAGTTACATTGTGCGATTTCAAATTCAGATTTCCTAATTAAATATTCTAAGAAATGTTTAATTAGGGCGTAATTGCTAGCAAAATTAAATTGGCAACATTGGCCTTTTATAATTTTTATTTTTTTTGAAATGTATGTTCCATTTTTTTAAGAAATTAAAACATGGCTAAATATATTTTATTAAGATTCGAGAGCCTAATCAACGTCAAAAGATTTAACAGCTCACAAACAGCGAGTTAAGCCAAATACACATTATAATTTCTGCTTTTAAGGACAAGATGCCGATGAACTAATTAGTTCACCGGCATCTGTTTAGATATTTCAAGAAATAAAGTTTTCTTTGATAAGTGGCTTTTGATATTCGCTTAGGTACTTGCTTTTTCGTAGGCCCAGTCAACGACTTGTTTCAAAGTTCTTTGTACTTCCTTCATGTCTTTATCCTTATTAATATCGATACCGCAAAATGTGCTGCCATTTGTTTTGGCGTGAAGGACAAGATAGTAAATACCAGCAATCATCAATCCCAGTAAAACACGGAAATTGACACCCGATTCTCTAAAATGCTTATCTGTTATCCCCAGCATCTCATCTCCCAATCTTTCCCTGGAATCTGCAAGGTTCCTGGAAATATCGTTCGATTCACTAATTTCCCATCGAACAATCTGTTGCATTTCATCATTATTGTAAAAATATTCAATTTGATTTTCCAGAATATTTTTCGCTAATTGTTTACCTGAGTCATGTTGATTTGACTTTATAATATTCTCTAAATTGTCATTAAAAGGCATCCAGTAATCTTTTTGAAGAAGATAAGCTTTAAAAAGCTCCTGAACATTTCCGAAATAGCGATAAATTAACGTGTTGCTAACCCCTGCTTTATTAGCGATCTTCAAGGCATTAAGTGCAGAGTAACCCTTGGTTCTAAAAATTTCACCTACGGCATTGATCAACTTGCTTTTTGTCTCTTCTTTGTCTTTTTTATGTAATTGGTCCATCATTATTGTTTTATTGGATTCCCCCTGACTTGGCTAACTCTATTCCAAATGACTGGTCAAAGAAATAAATAATATATATCTTCCACGTCAAAACACAGTAAAAAAAATTAATGAGCCTGCGACGTTCCATATTAACCCTGAGCGGTATATTTTTGGCCGGCCATGTTTTAGCAGGGAAGATAAGCAGTAGTAATTCCCTAATAATCTTTTTATCACTCACAATATGTTAGTTGAACGCTTATAGGATTGAAGATTTGGATTACTATATAGAAATTTTGACAGCAGGAACAGTGTATCCATATTCCTAAAAGTCCACGCTTATTCCATGGGAACTAACCAAATTTGACTTTACGTTTTCTTTCTCTTTTAAACTCCTGGGCTATAGTTTGTTTCAGCCCAGTCTTCAGATGTTGGCCTAACTGTTTTTCCAAATTGACTAACGAATATTCCCTTCCAATCTCAGAGCCTTTGATCTTAGTGCCATTTTTACCGATGACAAAAGCAATACCCCGTCCTAGGTAGGTTTGATAGCCACGCTCTTTTAGTTTTCCTTTCAGCTCTTCCAATGAACGGACTGACGGCAAATGCTGATCAATAAGTTCTTTTAGAGTCAGAAGTGCTTTATTCGCCCGATCTTGCTTTTGTCTTTCTGGATCGGTCAGATACATTTCCGGGGTGATCTGAAGGCCAAGTTTTAGCTCCATCCTCCGACAAAACTTTCCTGTCCTGGCATAATTGTTAAAATGATCTGCGGTGTTTTTCCCGTTGTAGTTGATGCGGTTTGCAGCAATATGTATGTGCTCATGCGCCTTATCCAGATGCCGAAATACGATCAGCTGGCTGTTTTCAAAACCAAAGTCTTTGGCAAATGCGAAGGATATTTCCCTGATCTGCTCGGCCGTCGGCCTTTCGCCAGGTGGAAAACTGAATGACTGGTGCCAGACGAACTTATTGAGCTTTTTATTTTTATCCCGGTTACCCAGAAACTGCCTCGTCAGGCTGTCCATATTATAACATCCGTCCGGTAGTTTTTCGAGTGACAGATTCTGGATAAAAAGAATTTCGCCCCGAACATCATCCGGACCTAGTTGCCTGCGCTGCTCCGGCGTCAGAAGTTTGTCATAGTAACAGTAATAAAGCAGCTCTTTGGGGTAATTTCCCAGGTTTACGTTTCCGATCATGACTTTCTGTTTTTTAATAGTTCCTGCATCGATTGATTCACCGCTTCATGCACCAACTGAGGATTTTCCAGCCGGGTATGTTTCCAGGCCTTCACTGCATGGACAGCTTCTTCCGTCAGATAATAGCCTTCATATTTTTCCAGAAGCACTTTGCAAACTTTTGAAATATCGGCTGTCTTTTCAAGCACACTGGCTTTGTTTTCACTTTCAGGCAGTACCATTACCGAAGCATTGTATGCACCCGCGCCGCCAATAACTATATGAAATTCGATGTCCATGTCGTCGGCAAATTCTCTCAGAGGCAGTTGCACGTCATCAAATTCAATCAATGCAGGAAGCTGCTCGCTTTCCGGCGCACCCAGGTCAATGTATACTTCCTGATAACGGCTCCGGGATAGCTTATCCAGATAAACAAAAAGATTGTCCCGCTGAATGGCTGCTCTTTCATTCAAAAGACTTACTGTGTCAAGCTTGTCTTCATCTACAAAACTCAGCTGACGTCTGCTGGTAAACGTAGAGGCATCCATGTCTACAAATAAACAATTCTCTTTGTGGTGGTTTTTAAGAGCCATCAGATACATCAGAAGGGATTTACCAACGCCCCCTTTGGACTGGGCAATAAAATGAAGCTTTTTCATAATGAGTCAAGTTTAGATCCTGTGAAAATTGGATTTTTCAATTCTTCCTGGTTTGTCCAGATTTCTTTCTTTACGCTTTTCTTTTCTACCGTGTGCTGCTTTGTTTCAGCAGTTTCTGGCTGAGCTGCTTTCCACTGATTGCAATGCGCACGGATGTATTTGACATCCTGACGGTTTACCAAAGCAAAGCCTAAATCTGCATTGATCAGCTCGAGAAATATAGAACCTGTAGGTTTGCTTTGATATTTCATTGTAAACCAATCTCTTGTAGGTGTTTTTCGTCTTTGAGAAGAAATGACAATTTCGTATATTTACGAATTAGCTGCAATGTGACATAAGATCAAAAACTCTCCATATGGATAATTTTAGGGATTTTTACCAACATGACTATGATGATTCAAAGGAAATTGTCGATTCTTTGACAAACCGCTATTTGGATTCAATTTTTGAGAATAGGCAGCGAGAACCTATTTCGCAACAATACGAAAGTTTAGAATTAAGAGATGTCAATGACAATCTGAATAATTTGAAGAACCAACTAGGATACCTAGACCGTATTGGGATTCAAGAGTTTCCATGCATGACAGTCGGCGAGACTAAAATCCCAATTGATATTTTTCAATACTTTGAAGATGGTGAAAAGAGGCAGTCAATATTATCCGACTATTACGATAGATATTTTTACCGCGATTTTTATCCTGAAGAAAGGCTCCATAGGTTCTTAGACTTCATAAAAAAAGATAACGATACTAAATTGTCCTCTCTTAGTTTTGATTCTGTAAGAAGTAATGTCAGAGAAGCCCTTTCATCGTTTTTAGAGATTCGACATGCATCGTTCTATAACCAAAACATACGGGATAATATTTCAAAATTTTTTCGAGGAACTCCTCCCACATCAACCAGCAATATATCTACAAAGTATTTGACCGTAACTGTTAACACCTCTAATCATGGATTAGATTTATCTGCCTCACCTGCCTATTTTGTGACTTGGAAAAAATTTGGAAGCCCTACCTCGCCCATAGATGGATATTTAATTCCCGCAACTTATATTTTTGGCGGTTCTGGCGTTGGACTTCCTTCTTTTACCCCCGATCCTATGCCAGTCGATATACCACCTAACTTCACTGTCACATTAACTAAAATATAATTTATGATTTTAGAAATCAACCTTGGTCCATTCGCACCCGTAGTTGGATATGTCGGTGCAATTCTTGCTGTAGTTTACGGCATTTGGGCACTGATTTGGAAGAAAAAAGTTTGGGAGACCCCACAAAATATTCTCCCCCCCACAATTCGAGGGTTGTTAGGAATTGTACTCGGAGTGGGAATGGTATTTATTTGGTTAAATACAAATCCAGCAAATCTGTCTGACAAAATAAATTTGGCAATCATCTTGGTTATTATTGCGGTAGTTGCATTTATTTCCTACTATGCGATGCTGCGGATATTGACTTATGACAAAGTGATAGCTGTTGGTGCAAAGAAGACCGAGGTAACTAAAATAGTCGGCGGTCTTTGGCTTAGAAAAACTGCGAAAGAAATTATGAATGAAAAGAAGGTTAGAACAATCCAAGAATTACTTAAAGGTGCTGCTTATGATGCTGACGAGCTATGGAGTCGCGGCTCACAAGAATTAGCTAAATCAGTAATTGTCATATTTTACTTGGCAATAGTTACTTGTGGGACAATTGGGTTAACTACGTCAGGCTTTGTTGTGCAAGTAAAATTGACAAATAAACCAGCATCGGCAGTTATTGACAAGTCTGGATCTCCCGGGCTTGATCACTCTACGAAGTAATGCATTACCGCTATAACAGCGGCAGTATAAATACGGCGGTGGAACGAGTATATTTTCAACTTTTGGTTGCCAATCAGCGTCGATCTCTGCAGACCAATAACGCTAATTTCTGCCATTAAATCCCCACGGACTTCCCTTTGTTCTTGTTTAACCGTAGGTGCGCCGGCAGGAAATCACTTCTCTTTTCCACGCACAGCAGGTCGACAAGCAGGTTGCCTTCCATTTTGAAAATTTCGCTGGCCAGTATATCGGAAATTCTGGAGTTGGCACCACAGTCGCACTATACGCTGACTTTAATTCCGGCTTATACGGTATCAATTGCTGAACAATATCTTGCTGCACGCCGCAGCGTTCCAACATCTAAGCGCAATAAACATTAGCAATTCCAGTTGAGCTTCTTTACCGGAGTCCTCTGGATGATGAAAAATAAACGAACCGGAACTCTCATTGGCTGATACATTAAACCTTTTGCACAGCGGATGATTCGTTAGGATTTCCAATGCTTTCTCAATGATTGCCGAAAAGCCTTTTACCGTTTTACGAAAAATTATCAAAGCCAATTTTTCATCCTTCCAGGTTACATAACGTTTAATTTTTTCAACCTATTCAAAATTTAAATAGGTTGAAACTCCATTTTTTTGACAATAAATTTTGCGGGAAAGAGCTGTCGCATGAGCAAAGAGGACCTGAAATCGTTTGTTGAAAATGATTTGCTCGCCGCCCGGCATTAAGCCGAAATTTCTATTATTGACTAAAAATTTAAGATGCAACTTAATGTGGATGTGAGCGTTTTTTAGAGAATAATCTCAGCGATAATGCACCAATAATTCCCGTATGAACGTATAGCAGGCTTCCCGTCTCACATTCTTCAATGGATATATATCTTCTGATCTTTATAAACTCTTAAAAAGATACCCGAATTGTTATCAGAGGGTTTGCTCGATGAAGATCAATTCATTTAACTTGTATTACCCCAGTTTTCATCCATCCTGCTTCCATTGACCTTGCTAGCTTGAGAAATGATACCATGTATCTTTGGTTGAACATAATAACGACTCCTTAGCAATACAAACTTAGATTTGTTCGACTATTACATCGCGGCCGCTTAGTTCGGCAGTTCGATAACGAATAAATGTCAAACACTCGTCTTTTTCCAGACACAAGTGGCAAATTGTAAAATTTTGTTCAATCTTATTTCTACTAAAAGGCGAGCTAGTTCCTTATACTCGATACCACCGGTAATCTTCAAAATATACTTACTATGGGGACGCCGTATGTTGCTCTTTTATAGGCGATCTCCTCAATTGATTATTTTAGTTGCTCAGACAACTGCTTTCTGACTCATGGTTTTCTTTCTGGAAGCGGACGAGCCTTATAATATACGCTTAACGTGGCTACCCCTAATCCGGCGTTGACCCTATAAATGCTCCTTGAGAAGTCCTTAGTTAATTTGACAATCGCCCGGCCGTCGGCTCATTAAACTACCCAAAAGCATTAAATCGTCATAGAGTTGGTTCGAGATTTGTACCAGCGGGATCACTTGAAAATCAAGGACTTATCGAAATTCGCTAAGTCCTTTTTCATTTATGTGCAATACAAATTTGTTTATTAGTATAGTTGCGATGAAGTCCGGTAACGCACTTTCATTTCGCAAACCATTTCTAAAATTTTGTCAATAAATTTTACTTAGCTTATTGATAGGTAAATTTTTCGATGTAAGATGTCGCTGATCCCACTCATGTATCTTTAAAAATTTGGTTGAGTCCTTACCTCAAGTTGGCACCTAATCTGCTTGGTTTTTAAAATAATCTTTCAGTCAAATTTTAAATATTCATTTTGTTCGCTATTTCCGATTGTTCACTGAACGCGAACAAGCAAATTAAATGAACAAATAGTTCTTCCTGAATAAATATGGCCGTATCTACCGTCTGGTGGGCACTTGAAGGTAGTTAAACAAGTTTTGATATATGTCAATCTACACCCAAAACAGTGCTATGGGGCGTTCACCGATCACTTATGCGAATCAGAGGAGAATCCAGCTATACAGAATATATCGAAACAACGAATATTATTCAGGATAAAACACTTCGCAGGTATTGCATTGGATGTGATTCCAACATCCATATTCTGTAAGCACTTAATCCAATCACCCTACATAGCTAATATTAAAATTCGTCTTTTTTGATGCTAGCTATTTCCGCTCGCATTTCTTGGAGGTCAATATATGATGCTAACATTAAAATTCGATCTATTTAAGGTTAGCGCCAGTACGATAAGTTGAAGCCCTCTAATCATACATTAAACCAGGCGATTGGAGGTTTGATTAAATCGCCATTCTTAAACTCGTTGCTAAGACTTTTAATGTATTCAGGTGTTACTTTTATTTACTATTCCATCTCTCATTAGATTAGCACCTTAACCACCTTACTAGAAAAAATTCCAATTTTAATTAGTTTTAATAGAAATTTTTCCCTTAAATTCCGATATTTGAGGTTATTAACTGAAAAAATTCCAATGATCAGGTTACAGGAAATATTATTCGGGTCTTCCGA
>Ga0247816_10000994_pt1 | contig 14431 bp, 16 predicted proteins | sample UWRJL209509C1_FD_179930 | JGI IMG/M metagenome (GOLD analysis project Ga0247816, IMG submission 179930) | Plant litter microbial communities from Arlington Agricultural Research Station in Wisconsin, United States - UWRJ-L209-509C-1 | ecosystem: Environmental > Terrestrial > Plant litter >...
GGTGTAACTGAGAGAACTGGATCAAACTGTGGGAGCGGGCTTGCTCGCGAAGGCGGTGTGCCAGTCAATACATGTGGTGGCTGACACACCGCCTTCGCGAGCAAGCCCGCTCCCACAGTTGGACTGCATTTTTTCAGGTGGACCGAGGTGTCTGCATCGCAGGCAAGCCAGCTCCCACAGAGGAGCCAGTGCCCACACAAATAATCAGTGGCCAAAGAAAGATCTGCTGTTGATATGCTCTTGCTTCACACCACTCAGGTCGGCTTTCAGGCCGCCGTGCTCTTGCTTTTGATCTTGATCTTGATCTGAGGCGCCCCGTTAAACCACGCTGGCCGAACGCAGGCTTTGGAGCGTGGGTAAACCGGCAGGACGCCGGTTTAGCCGCGCTGGGCCAAGGATGGCCCATCGCGGCGGCCCACGCTCCAAAGCCGGAGTGAGGGCACACCGAGCCTAGGCGAGGTGCCGAGTGGTGGGGCAAGAGCGTTTTGCTTACTTTTGCGCTCTATCAAAAGTGAGCCGCCGTAAGGGCGGAACCAATACCAGCCCTAACCGCAGCAACGGATATACACCCAAACCAAACCCGCCCAACGCCCACCACCAAATCCATTGGCACGACCGCAAATCGCTGCGGTCAATCAGAAATACCTGCCAAGGACTTTACGCCATGCCCGATCCCGCGCTGCTTGCCGACCTCCCCCGCGACCTGCATTACGTTGACGATACCCAATCCGGTATCCGCCGCAAAAAGCTGCGGGGCAAGTTCCAGTACTTCACCGCCACCGGCGAACGCATCACCGACGCCGCCGAGATCAAGCGCATCAATGCCCTTGCCGTGCCACCGGCCTACACCGATGTGTGGATCTGCGCCGACCCGCGCGGCCATCTGCAAGCGACCGGCCGTGATGCTCGCGGGCGCAAGCAGTACCGTTACCACCCCCGCTGGCGCGAGGTGCGCGACACCGATAAATATTCGCGCCTGCAACAGTTCGGCAACGCGCTACCCAAGCTACGCAAACAGCTGGAAGCGCAAATTGCAGCGCCTGGCTTCAATAGGGAAAAGGTCCTGGCCACCGTGGTGCTACTGCTGGACGCCACGCTGATCCGCGTCGGCAACACCCAGTACGCGCGGGACAATCGTTCCTACGGGCTGACCACCTTGCGCACCCGCCATGTCGACATCAAGGGCAGCGAAATCCTGTTCCAGTTTCGCGGCAAGAGCGGCATCGAACACCAGATCACCGTCAAGGACCGGCGCCTGGCCACCGTCATCAAGCGCTGCCTGGAACTGCCGGGCCAGAACCTTTTTCAGTACCTGGACGAAAATGGCGAGCGCCACACCGTCAGCTCCACGGACGTCAACGCCTACCTGCACACGCTCACCGGTGCCGACTTCACCGCCAAGGATTACCGCACCTGGGCCGGCAGCGCCCTGGCGTTGGCAGTGCTGCGCGAGCTCGAATGGCAGCCCGAATCAGACGCCAAGAAGCACATGGTGGAGATGGTCAAGAACGTTGCCAAACAGCTGGGCAACACCCCGGCAGTCTGCCGAAAATGCTACATCCACCCGGCCGTTCTGGAGCATTTCAGCCTGGGCGAACTGGCAAAGCTGCCCAAGCCACGGGTGCGCAAGGGCTTGAAAGCCGAGGAAGTGGGGCTGGCGATGTTTCTTGAGCAACTGGCCGCGCCCTTGTAGGAAAAAACTCAAATGCGCTACCCTGTTCGTCCTTTCTGATCCCCGGATGACCGCCGACGTGAAGTTCTAAGCCTTCCAAAATGTAATCGCGACGAGCCGCCTGGCGCGCTTGTTGGCCTGTTCGACATTTTTTTGGAGGTGCCTGTGACTGACGTCAATCGGCTGCCTGTGCTTGTTTCCCTGCACCATGTGTATTTCCAGTTTGCCAATGGCCAAACCCTGCTGGACGACTTGAACCTGTCCTTCGACCACGCCCCCACCGGGATCGTGGGCCGTAATGGAGCGGGCAAAAGTCTCCTGGCAAAGTTGCTCGCGGGTGTACTGGCGCCCTCTTCCGGAACCATTACGCGTTCGGCAAGTGTCACGTATGTTCCACAAACCATGGCCCTGGCGCCGGGCGATACGGTCGCCCATGTCACGGCAACTGCCCAGGTACTGGCCGCACTGCAGCGGCTGGCCCGAGGTGACGCTCTGCCCGACGATCTGGAGCTGATTGATGACCGCTGGGACTTGGCCGAGCGCTTGCGCAAGGCGTTGGACGCAGCCGGGTTGCAACATATAAACGCCGACGACCCGGCAAGCCAACTGAGCGGCGGCCAACTCGCCCGGCTGGCGGTGATCGGCGCACTGCTGGCGGCGCCGCAGTTGTTGATTCTTGACGAACCCACCAATCACCTCGACAGCGACGGTCGCGCCTGGCTACTCGGCGCCCTGAGCGATTGGCGTGGCGGCTTGGTGGTGGTCAGCCATGATCGTCAATTGCTCAGCCACATGAGCCGGATTATTGAATTGTCACCCTTGGGCGCACAGGCCTACGGCGGCAACTACGATGCCTTTCGCGCCCAGAAGGCCACCGAACAGCACGCCGCCCAAACTGCACTTGAACACGCCCGGCAGGCACGCAGCCGCGAGCGCCGTCGTCTGCAGCGCGACCATGACGCTATGCAGCGCCACGCCGCCATCTCCCGCAAACACACTGAAACCGCCAACGTGGACCGCTTCACCAAGGCGCGCTGGAAAAGCGCCGCCAGCGAAATCACTGGCACCGTGCGTAGCGCTCAGTCGCAACAAAAAGACCAGTTGGACGACCGCGTTCGGCAAGCCCATGGTCGGATAATCGAAGACACGCCAACCTTGCTGGCATTACCCGCCGCCTGCGTGCCGAACGGTCGCCGAGTGCTGACGCTGGTTGATGCGCAATTGCCCTGGCTGGATCCGGAGGCACCGGCCACTTATCTCAGTGTCAACGTGATTGGACCTATGCGAGTAGCCGTTCGCGGACCAAACGGTTGCGGCAAGTCGACATTGCTCAAGCTACTGGCAGGCCATTGGCAACCCGTCAGCGGCGAGAGCGCCGTTCATGTTCCCACCGCCTATATCGATCAACACCTGGCGTTGCTGGACGACCAGCGCTCGATTGTCGAGCAACTCAACCTGTTCGACACGCCGCTGGCCGAGGGCGAACTGCGCACGCGACTGGCGCTGCTGCAACTGGATGCCGTGCGAGTCATACAGCCCAGCGCGCGTCTCAGCGGCGGGGAGCGATTAAAGGCCGCCATGGCGCTCGCCCTGTGGCGCAAAACGCCGGCGCAACTGTTATTGCTCGACGAACCGACCAATCACCTGGACCTGGAGTCGGTCACAGCCTTTGAACAGGCATTGCAGGGCTTCACTGGCGCGGTTGTCGTCGTGTCCCACGACGAGGCGTTCCTCGCGGCTCTCCTGCCCAGTCATACCCTGACATGGCACGCTGAAGGTTGGCGCCTGGAGAGGGTTTGAAGGGCATGTCCCAAGTCATTGCAGACGCAATGAAAGCGCCCTACCGTAGTCGCCGGGTAATCTCACCAAGGAACCGGTCCCATGCTGCCTTCATCCCTTAAGCCCTACACCAACGCTGCATTGCTGCATCGGCACAAGTGGCGCGGCCGTGTCGGGTTGATGCTGGTGGCCAGCCTGTCGGTGTTGGCGGGTATGACCGATGCCATTGGTTTCATGGCCAGCGGCGATTTTGTGTCGTTCATGAGCGGCAACACCACGCGCCTGGCGGTGGCGATCAGCGAAGGCGACTTGGGGTTGACCGCACGCCTGACGCTGCTGGTGGCGACGTTCGTCGCCGGTAACGCCCTGGGCGTCATGCTTAGCCGGATCAGCCGCCGACACGCCCTGCCGTTGCTGCTGTGTATCGCGACGTTACTGTGCGGCGCGGCTGCGTGGCCATTCGCGGATACATTGCCGGCGTTGCTGGCAGCGATCATCGCCATGGGCATGCTGAATGCCGCTGTCGAGGAAGTTAACGGATTGCCGGTGGGGTTGACGTATGTAACTGGAGCGCTGTCGCGTTTTGGTCGCGGGCTGGGCCGCTGGATGTTGGGTGAGCGCCGCAATGGCTGGCGCGTGCAGTTGATTCCCTGGGCAGGGATGTTCGTCGGCGCGGTAATCGGCGCTTTGCTTGAGCATCAGATGGGGATTCGTGCATTGCTGGTCAGCGGCCTGCTGTCGGCGCTGTTGGGACTTGTGTCGCTGAAAATTCCGCGGCGCTGGCATTTGGGCTATATGCCACGCTGATGAGTTGCCCGCCCGACGCTCCGGCCTCGACTTCCATGTACTGGTAAAGAGCCATCACGTCGGGTGAACGTGTGCATAATAGGGCAACGCCCGCAGGATGTCCGCAGGGCATTTCCGAAGATTTCTAACGCAATGTCTTACAGACAAGTCGCCATCGCGGCCAGGCGACGCTTGGCAGGATAATTATCCTCGGCTGCGTAGTAGTTGACGGTGGCGCCGTTGCCAGCGCTGCGCACGTCAACAAAGTAATCGCCGCCGGTGGTGTAGACCGTTAACCCGCCCGCCTGCGCAGGCTCCATGAAGCCGCCGGCGTCGACCCCGAACACCGCTTCATCCTGCCAGCCGAACTGAATGCATTGGGCAACCACCAGCGGCGCCTTGTCCGAGGCGAGGGTCTTGTACGGCGTGCCAGCGCGCGCGTCTTTCATCTTCGATCCCGCGCAACCGGCCAGTGATGCCAGTACCAAAGCGCCTATTACCACCATCCGCATACCGAAGCCTCCGTGGAAAAAACGCGACTGTACCATTAGCGGGCGACACCGAATGATTATTGCGTCACCCTGTCGCCTACTTGAAAACCCGCTTTTATCCGGAACCCCCATGACACCCAACGCCGAGCGCTACAACCCTTCCACCGATTACGCTGACAAGCTGATCAGCCGTATTGGCCAGACCCCTTCGTGGATCGCCAAGCGCATCGGCGTAACCGACAAGCGCATTCGCTACATCCTCGACGGCGAGCGCACGGTCAAAGGCGAAACCACCCCGATCCAAATGACCTACACCGAACAGTTTGCCCTGGAGTGCCTGGCGGCCGAGGCTCAAGCCAACAAGAAGCAAACTGTGCCGATCGCCGAATAGCTGAAACAAGGATGAATTTTGTTTCACTGTGAAGGGAGTCTTCACCGCCTATAGTCAGCAGGCTCATTTTTAGAAGTCTCCCTTCTGCCCGCCCTCCCGCGGGCATTTTTTTGCCTGGGTTTCAGAGCCACCAGCGAAACAGATAAAACAGCGCCATGCTCAGTAACACCGTAATCAGTACGCTACGGGTCCAGTACATCAACGCTACCGCGCTCAATCCGGCCAGTAGGTACGGGTTGCTCGGGCTAAGGTTTAGCGTGTGGTCGGCCAGGAAAATGATCGGGCCGCAAATTGCGGTGAGCATGCCCGGCACTGCAAACCCCAGGAACTCCCGCGCGCCACGGTTGAGGCGTACGGGCAGGCGCGGTTCGATGAACAAGTAGCGGTTCAGAAACACGATCAGGCCCATTCCGAAAATCATCAAGAAGATCATGGCTGCCCTACTCCCAGTCGCTTGCAGGCAAACCCTGCACTCATCCCCAGCACGCCGGATACCACCACCGCCGATTCCCAGTGCAAAAAGCTCAGCCACACAGAAAACAGCAACGACACCGCGACGCACACCACCGTTGGAATATCGCGCACCACCGGCGTGATCAAGGCAATAAAGGTCGCCGCAATCGAAAACTCCAGCCCCAACTGATCGAGCCCCGGAATGCTTTTGCCGAGTACGATGCCGGCGAACGTGAACAGGTTCCAGATGATGTAGAAGGTCAGGCCGACGCCCAGCGCATACCAGCGGTTGAACGTCTGGCGATCATGATGGCTGACCAATGCGAAGAACTCATCGGTCAACAGAAACCCCAGGCTCATACGCCAGCGGGCTTTGAGCGGCGACAGCGTGGGGCGCATGTGCATGCCGTAAAGCAAATGCTGGGAGGTCAGCAGCAAGGTGGTCAGCAGAATGGAAATCAGGCTGGCGCCGCTCTTGACCATGCCGATGGCCACCAACTGCGCGGCGCCGGCGAACACAATGGTCGACAGGCCCTGGGCTTCCAGTGGAGAAAATTGCGCATCGATAGCGGTGGAGCCGGCAAGCAGCCCCCACGGCGCGCAGGCCAGGGACAGCGGGATGATCGCAATCGCGCCACGGGCAAAAGCGTGGTGAGGCAAGGCAGTAGGCATGTAGAAACGGGCTCATCGACAGACAGTCGACAAGCATGCCAGCGCCTTCAAAGATTGTCTTGAACGATATTGCTCAGGCCAGTTTGACCGAGACCTGTTCCACCGCATCCCGCGCTTCGCGCAGTTCATGGGCGTCCTGATTAAGCCGGTGGATAGTGTTGAGCAGCCGCTGACGCAGCACTTCGTCGTTGAGTTTTTCGACCGCGCGCATCAAATCGAACGCAGCGGTTTCGTTATTTTCCGCGACAGCATCGAGGGTCTTGCGCAGGTTGCGAGTGGCACGAGTCACACGGCTTCTTCCTTCATCACCAATGGGCTGGCACTTTAGGACATTCATGTTTCATTTTAATTTCAACCACTTGTCACAGTTTCGGCGGGCTTTGACCTGGATCAATTAAAACAGGATTTGACCAATACATATGGAAATACGTATATTCGAATAACCATATGTTTATAGGCCCTGGCCATGTCTGATCTTTTCTCCCCGCCCAACGTCTTCAAGTGCCTGGCCGATGCCACCCGCGTCCGCCTGGCGCTGTTAATCCTGCGCGAAGGCGAACTTTGCGTCTGCGAACTGATCCATGCCCTGGATGACAGCCAGCCAAAAATCTCCCGCCACCTGGCGCAACTGCGCAGTTGCGGGTTGCTGCTGGACCGGCGCCAGGGCCAGTGGATCTATTACCGGCTCAACCCGGCACTGCCTGAATGGGTGAGCCGCGTGCTGGACACCACCCTGCAAGCCAACCAGCCATGGTTGCAAACCGACGCACAACGTCTTGACGCAATGGGCGACCGACCACAACGGGCCAGCGCCTGCTGCTGATACCCCGGAGAGAATTTACATGCTTGTTGCGATTGGCATTTTTCTGTTCACCATCATCCTGGTCATCTGGCAGCCCAAAGGCCTCGGCGTGGGCTGGAGCGCAACGATGGGCGCCATCCTGGCCCTGGCCTGCGGCGTTATCAGCCTGGCTGATATTCCGGTGGTGTGGCACATCATCTGGAACGCCACCGGCACGTTCGTCGCGCTGATCATCATCAGCCTGCTGCTGGACGAGGCAGGTTTCTTCGCCTGGGCCGCCTTGCATGTGGCGCGTTGGGGCCGTGGTCGCGGGCGACGCTTGTTCGCCTATATGGTGCTGCTGGGGGCGCTGGTATCGGCGTTGTTTGCCAACGATGGCGCGGCATTGATCCTCACGCCCATCGTCATGTCGATGCTGCTGGCCCTGCGCTTTTCGCCCGCTGCCACCCTGGCCTTTGTCATGGGCGCCGGCTTTATCGCCGACACTGCAAGTTTGCCGCTGGTGGTCTCGAACCTGGTGAATATCGTTTCTGCCGACTACTTCAAGATCGGCTTCAACGAATACGCCGCCGTGATGGTGCCGGTTAACCTGGTGAGCGTCGCCGCGACCCTGGCCGTATTGCTCTGGTTTTTCCGCCGCGATATTCCGCGCACCTACGACCCGGCCGACCTCGACGACCCTGCCAGTGCTATCCACGACCGCGCGACATTCCGTGCCGGCTGGTGGGTGTTGGGCATCCTGTTGATCGGCTGTTTCGCCCTGGAACCGTTGGGCATTCCCATCAGTGCCATCTCCGCCGTCTGCGCCACCTTGCTGCTGGTGATTGCAGCCAAGGGCCACAAGATTTCCACCCGCAAAGTATTGAAAGAAGCACCGTGGCAAATCGTGATTTTCTCGCTGGGCATGTACCTGGTGGTCTACGGCTTGCGCAACGCAGGGCTGACCACCTACCTCGCCACCTGGCTCGATGCCTTCGCACACTATGGCGTGTGGGGTGCAGCCCTGGGTACCGGCGTGCTGACCGCCCTGCTGTCTTCGGCCATGAACAACCTGCCGACAGTATTGATTGGTGCGCTGTCTATCGAAGCCAGCCATGCCGTGGGCGTGGTCAAGGACGCGATGATCTACGCCAACGTGATCGGCAGCGACCTTGGGCCGAAGATCACCCCGATTGGCAGCCTGGCCACCCTGCTCTGGCTGCATATCCTGGCGCGCAAAGGCATCACCATCACCTGGGGTTACTACTTCAAGGTCGGCATCGTGCTGACCCTGCCTGTGCTGCTGATCACCCTCGCGGCCCTGGCCCTGCGCCTGAGCCTTTAATGGAGTAGCTGTGATGAAAGTCCTGTTTATGTGCACCGCCAATAGCTGCCGCAGCATCCTGTCCGAAGCGCTGTTCAACCACCTGGCGCCGGAAGGTTTTCACGCCATCAGCTCCGGCAGCTTTCCCAAGGGCCAGGTGCTGCCCCGCAGCCTGACCACGCTGCAGGCCGCCGGCATCAGCACCGATGGTCTGTACAGCAAGGGCAACGATGCCTTTGAAGGCAGCCCGCCGGACATTGTCATCACCGTCTGCGACAAGGCGGCCGGTGAAACATGCCCGGTGTATTTCGGCCCGGCACTCAAGGCGCATTGGGGGCTGGAAGATCCATCGGACGTTCAGGCTGACGAGGCACAAGTCGATGCGGCTTTCCACGCCACCCTGGTAATCATCGAACGCCGCTGCCGAGCCTTTTTCGATGTGCCTTTCACTCGCCTCAATCGCGTTGAACTCAAGGCTGAGCTCGACCGTATTGCCGTGTTGTAACCGGAGAACCCAATGGCCACCCTGCCCAATCTCAACCTCGAACTGTCAACACCTCAGCAACTTGAACAGCCGCCGCGCATCCTGTTGCTCTACGGCTCTACCCGCCCACGCTCCTTCAGCCGCTTGCTGGTGGAAGAAGCCGCGCGGCTGTTGCAGCACTTCGGCGCTGACACCCGAATCTTCAATCCGTGCGGCCTGCCGCTGCCCGACGATGCGCCAGGTGACCACCCCAAGGTCCAGGAACTGCTGGAGCTGATGCAGTGGTCCGAAGGCCAGGTGTGGTGTTCGCCGGAGCGCCACGGCTCGATGTCGGCGGTGTTCAAGGCGCAACTCGACTGGGTGCCGCTGACCCTTGGCGCGGTACGCCCCACCCAAGGCAAGACGCTGGCGGTGATGCAGGTTTCAGGCGGCTCGCAATCCTTCAACACGGTCAACCAATTGCGGGTACTCGGGCGCTGGATGCGCATGTTCACCATCCCCAACCAATCGTCGGTGCCCAAGGCCTATAAGGAGTTCGATGACCAGGACCGCATGAAGCCTTCGGCCCTGTATGACCGGGTGGTGGATGTGATGGAGGAACTGGTGAAATTCACGCTGCTGCTGCGCGACCGCCCGGACCTGGTGGACCGCTATTCGCAGCGCAAGGAAAGCGCCGATGAGCTGTCAGCGCGCGTTAATCAACGGTCGATCTGACGGCCTTTTCCAGCGTATGCTCGCTGGCATCCGTTCCTGCGAGCCACCCGAATGAGTTCCATGCAGCACGCCTGGCTGGGCAACTACGAAGTCAGCAGCACCACCTGCACCGGCCTGACGTTTGCCCGCCATAGCCATGATGAATGCGTGATCGGCGTCAATCTGATTGGCGAAGAGCACGTATGGCTCGACCGCAAGACCTTCGATGCCGGTCCCGGCACTATCACCCTGTACAACCCTGGCCAAATTCAGGGCGGCGGCGCGGCCGAAGATCAGCCGTGGCGGTTTGTCAGCCTGTACGCGGCAGCCGATCAGTTGGCCACCGACCTGGGATTGGCGCACCTGGAGTTCGACCGTTCGCTGTGTTTTCAGCCTGAACTGGCGATGAAGCTTGCGAGCGCAATTGGAGACTCGTTAAGTGCTGATGAACTCACCCGCGAACTCAGTGAAGAAAGCTTGGTGATGCTCCTTGGCGAGGTGGTCAGTTGCAGCGGTGTGCGGCTGCCCGGCAGCGCTGCAATGGGCGGTGGAATGGTCGCCAAAGCTCAGCAATTGCTGGCTGATCAATTGCATCAGTCTGTCGCGCTGGAGACCTTGGGCGACGAGTTGGGCCTGTCGAAATTCCATTTGCTGCGGGCCTTTCAAAAAGAAACCGGGCTCAGCCCCCGCCAATGGGCGATGCAATTACGCACCCGTCGCGCCAAGGCAATGCTGCGTGCAGGCATGGCGGCCTCGCAGGTTGCCCACGCCCTGGGGTTTGCCGACCAAAGTCATTTGAACCGCCATTTCCGCGCCGCTTATGGCATCACTCCGGGCCGTTATCAAAGCGTGCTCAAAGGCTGAAAAAGCGCAATCTGGTTCAAGACGGCGCTGCGCCCCTCTCTCAAACTGCCCGCCTACTGTTCTCGTAATTGGCTGGAATTTGGCATGCTGACGATCTTTTTTTCCGCGCTCGTATTTGGTTTTGTGTTCTGCCTGTCTCCGGGCGCGGTATTGGCGGAAACTCTGCGCAGAGGCCTGTTACATGGGTTTACGCCGGCGCTGCTGGTGCAAATCGGCTCGCTGGTGGGTGACGCCGTATGGGCAGTGATTGGCCTGACCGGCATGGCGCTGCTAATCCAGCACGAAACGGTGCGCGTGCCACTGACGATCATTTGTGGCCTGTACCTGGCCTGGCTTGGCATCCGCAGCCTGATAGATGCCTGGCGCCTGCCTGTGGCTGAAAGTGCACCGGCCCGGTCCGGTCAAAATGCGTTGGCGGTGGGCGCGGCGATCTCACTGGCCAATCCGAAAAATATTGTTTACTGGGGGGCCTTGGGCAGCGCGTTGTCAGGGATTGTTGGCGCCACGCCGAGCCATGGCCAGACGCTGACGTTTTTCGCCGGGTTCATGCTGGCCTCGGTCCTGTCGTGCTTTCTGATTGCCGCGCTGGTTAACCTGCTACGCCAAAACGCCTCGCCGACGTGGCAGCGCGCCAGCTACGGCGCGTGCGGTGTTGTCCTGCTTTACCTGGCGATCCTGGCCTTGCGCGGGATTTGATCAGGCCGGCCAGCGGCGGTGCAAATCATCGATGACGTAGTCGTGCCCGTGTACACCACCCTGGCCGAGCACCAGATGCGGGTGCCCTGCTGGTAGGTCATCGTGGCGATGGGTCAAGCGGGTTTGGTCGTGACTCGGCCGCCACAGGAGCACGCAAGCAATCAGCGCCAGCACAGCAATCACCGCCATGGCCGCGAACGATGCGGCCAACCCGGCGTTGGCACTCAGCCAACCCGCCATTGGATAGGTGACCAACCAGCACACATGGGACAACGCAAATTGCGCCGCGAATAGCGCGGGCCGGTCTTCGGCATGGGCAGAGCGGCGCAGCAAGCGGCCGCCAGGCGTTTGTGCAAGGGAGTAGCCGACCCCGAGCACACACCACAACACCAGCAATTGGCTGTAACCGGACAGCTGGATGCCAGCACTCAACCCCACAATCAACAACCCGGCGCCCGCCAGCATCACGACCCGCTCACTGATGTTTTTCAGCACGCCCGGCAGCGCCAGCGCTGCAATCATCGAACCCGCACCGAATGCCGCAAGGGCCATGGCGGTAAAACGTTGCGGCAAGGCAAACCGCGACTGCACCAGCACCACGGTATTTACGATAACCATGGAACTGGCCGCCGCGACCGCCAGGTTCAGTGCCAACAACCCGCGAAGGCGCGGCGTGGCGAGAAAAATCCGTACGCCCCGCGTGGTACGTTCGTAGATGCTTCGGGGTACTACCGCACGCGCCTGGGGCAACAACACCGAAGACACCAGCAGCGCAGAAGCGACAAATCCAACCGAGGTACCGGCGAACAGGCTATGAAAGCTGATCACCGTCAGCAACGCGGCAGCCAGCATCGGGCTGACCACACTCTCCATGTCATACGCCAGGCGCGCCAGGGACAGCGCCTTGGTGTACTGCTGTTCATCGGTGAGGATGTCCGGGATGGTCGCCTGGAAGGTTGGAGTAAAGGCCGCCGAGGCCGATTGCAGGACAAAGATCAGCAGGTAGACCTGCCAGACCTGCGTGACAAAAGGCAGGGCCAATGCCACCAGCGCCCGAGTCAGGTCCAGGCCCACCAGCATCGCCCTGCGCGGCAAGCGTTCGGCAAAGGCCGCGGCCACCGGCGCAACACCTATATAGGCGGCCATCTTGATTGCCAGCGCCGTGCCCAACACAGCACCGGCCTCGGCGCCCGCCAAATCAAACGCCAGCAACCCCAACGCGACCGTAGTTAATCCGGTACCGATCAATGCGATGACTTGGGCCAGGAACAGGTGGCGATAGGTTCTATTACCGAGAACGTCGAACATAGGAATATTATCTCGCGCTGGAACACGTCAGGACGTTAGTAGATTATTGCTCAAGTCTATTTACGTCTATAGATCTTTTATCAATAAACAGCACTTTATAGTCGAACTCATCCGAGCCTTTTGTCTGAACGAACTCTGAACCAGTAACAAAACAAGACATTAAATATTGACATCCTGCAACTGCCTGAGTAGATTGCCCGTGCCTGCAACTCAGGGCCTTTTTTAAACCTCACAAAAGAAGCCAATGGACACAGTATCTAGTCGCTGTCCGATCACCGTGAATGCGGCGAATCGGGCGCCAAACCCAGAAAAAATGACGGGACTCGCCTTTCCGGCCGAGTAAGCTGCGCTAGAGCCTGATGCTCCAACGTAACTGCCTCACCGGATGCCAGTCCGGTCCCGAGGTGTGTTATGACCTTCCAACTCATTGTTTTGCCTGATCTGCGCACGCTGGCTGCGGCCTTGCGTGCCAAGCTGTGCCGTGAACCTGTGGGCTTTTCGCCTACCCGCGGCGCCTTTGCTGCACCCTCCCCCTGTGTGAGCCTGCCTCCCCTGGCCCACTGGCGTATCTGCCCCACCACCGGCCAACTGGTCCAGCAGTGGGATCACGCCGACCCTCAAGACCCACAGAGACGAAACGTTTCCAGCCTGTTCGCGCAAGCGGGCCTGGTGCTGAGCCTCTACGTGGACGCTCGCGCGGCATAAGCTGGCTGGAAACAGCAACTTTCTGATAATCCGTTAATAGATTAGCTGGAGTTCTCCATGAACGAAGCCAGTAGTAACCCGCTGCGCGTTAGTTAACTAACGCGCCTCTAGCGGGCCAATGGAAAGTTACTCAACACTTTATTTAAACCGATCGCGAAGTCAGCGACTCGGCATGCTTTCGCTCGCCTGTCTTCAGGTAAGTCCTGGGTATGTTTTGTCGAAAAATTGGCGACAGGAGTACATACAATGAGCGCAGTAAAAAACCCGAAACTGCAAAAGAAAAACGGCACCGATACCGACGCCAAGCTGTCGATGCGTGCCGCCCGCGAAGCCCAGAATGGCCTCTCGGCAACCCTCGCCAATGTGCGGGCAACCAAGGACGGCCTGACCGAACTGGACGCCGCCGCCCGCCTGCAACGCGAAGGCTACAACGAGGTGGCTCACGACAAACCGCCTCACGCCATCGTGCAATTCCTCCAGGCACTGAACAACCCGTTCATCTATGTGCTGCTGACCCTGGGTTGCATCAGCTTCGTCACCGACTACTGGCTGCCGCTGCGCGCTGGTGAAGAAGCCGACCTGACCAAAGTCATCATTATCATGACCATGGTCATGCTCAGCAGCCTGCTGCGGTTCTGGCAGGAGCACCGCTCGGCAAAATCGGCTGAAGCCCTCAAGGCGATGGTCCGTACCACCGCCACGGTGCTGCGCCGTGAGCAAGTCGGCTCCCAGCCCGTGCTGCGGGAAGTGCCGATGCGCGACCTGGTGGCTGGCGATATCGTGCAGCTGTCAGCCGGCGACATGATCCCGGCAGACATCCGCCTGATTGAATCCCGCGACCTGTTCATCAGCCAGGCCGTGCTCACCGGCGAAGCCTTGCCGGTGGAAAAATACGACACCCTGGGCGATGTCACGCAGAAGTCCGCCAACTCCATGGTTGCAGACCAGGGCAACCTGCTGGATTTGCCAAACATCTGCTTTATGGGCACCAACGTAGTCAGCGGCCGTGCGCAAGCGGTGGTGGTTGCCACCGGGCCACGCACCTACTTCGGCTCGCTGGCCAAGGCGATTGTCGGCTCCCGGGTGCAAACCGCGTTTGACCGTGGGGTGAACAGCGTCAGCTGGTTGTTGATCCGCTTTATGCTGGTGATGACGCCCATCGTGTTTTTCCTCAACGGGTTTTCCAAAGGTGACTGGGGCGATGCCTTCCTGTTTGCCCTGGCGGTCGCGGTAGGCCTGACCCCGGAAATGCTGCCGATGATTGTCAGCGCCAACCTGGCCAAGGGCGCCACTGCCATGGCCAAGCGCAAAGTGGTGGTCAAGCGCCTCAAC
>Ga0247816_10000997_pt1 | contig 14398 bp, 13 predicted proteins | sample UWRJL209509C1_FD_179930 | JGI IMG/M metagenome (GOLD analysis project Ga0247816, IMG submission 179930) | Plant litter microbial communities from Arlington Agricultural Research Station in Wisconsin, United States - UWRJ-L209-509C-1 | ecosystem: Environmental > Terrestrial > Plant litter >...
TCAAAGTCTTTTTTGTTTTAGTTTATATTTTTATACAGTACTTTTCTGCTAAAATAGAAATATAACATATTGACATGATAAAAGTTATAAATTTCTAAATTTAAAATAGTTGTTTGTCAAATTTAATTTTTAGTTTTGTCTAAATTTAATTTTACAACTATGAAAAAACTATTTTTGATATTGCTTTTGTTTGGTTTGCAGATTTCGTTCGCACAAGAAGCTTCTACTATTTCAGGATATATTTCGGGCGAAGGTCATAAATTACAGTTGGTGAATGTTCAGTTAACAGGAACAAAACACAAAACAGTTACAGATAGTTTAGGGTATTATAAATTAGAAAATGTTGCGGTTGGAAATTATACTATTCAGGTTTCTCAGGTAGGTTTTCAAACTATAAAGAAGAAAATAGAAGTTATTAAAGATTCCATTCAATCTTATGATTTTGAATTAACCGATAACGAAAATCAGCTGAACGAAGTTGTAGTTTCAGGAACTTTAAAAGCCGTGAAACGATTGGAAAGTGCTGTTCCGGTTGAGGTTTATTCGCCGGTTTTTTTCAAGAAGAATCCAACTCCAAGTATTTACGAAGCACTTCAAAACATCAATGGTGTTCGGCCACAGCTCAATTGTGGTGTTTGTAATACGGGTGATATTCACATTAACGGACTGGAAGGGCCGTATACTTTGGTTTTGATTGACGGAATGCCAATTGTGAGCAGTCTTTCAACCGTTTATGGATTATCCGGAATTCCGAATTCTCTAGTCGAAAGAATTGAAATCGTAAAAGGTCCGGCTTCTTCCTTATATGGAAGTGAAGCTGTGGGAGGTTTAATCAACATTATTACTAAAAATCCAACCAATGCTCCTTTGTTTTCGGCAGATGTTTTCACTACTTCGTATTTAGAAACCAATGTCGATTTGGGAATGAAATTTAATCCCACCAAAAAAGCAACAACACTTTTAGGAATCAATTACTTCGATTACAATCAGGTTGTGGACAAAGACAAAGACGGTTTTACAGATGTGACGCTTTCGCAAAGAATTTCGGTTTTTAATAAATGGAATTTTCAAAGAGAAAATAATCGTTTGTTTAGTATCGCAGCACGCGGAATGTACGAAGATCGCTGGGGTGGAGACGTGCGTTGGGAAAAGAAATACCGTGGTGGAGATGAAATTTACGGCGAAAGCATTTATACCAAAAGAGGCGAATTGATAGGAAGTTACCAATTGCCATTCGAAGAAAAATTAATGCTTTCGTTCTCTGGAAACGTGCATTATCAGGACAGTCGTTACGGAACAACATCTTATATCGCAAACCAAAAAATAGGTTTCCTTCAACTGACTTGGGATAAAAAGATTGGTCGAAATGATTTCCTTGCGGGAATTGCCACCCGATATTCGTATTACGACGATAATACAACCGCTACAAAAGAAGCCGAAAGTACCTGGTTGCCGGGGATTTTTGTTCAGGATGAAATTACGCTTTCGCCGAAAAGTCAGGTTTTGTTAGGGATGCGTTACGATTACAACTCGATTCACGGTTCAATTTATACACCAAGAGTTGCGTATCGATGGAAAACGAATGAAAATACTATTTTCCGTTTGAATGCCGGAACCGGATTTCGTGTTGTAAATTTATTTACCGAAGATCACGCGGCGCTTACGGGATCCAGAGATGTGGTGATAAAAAGTAATTTGAAACCGGAACGATCTGTAAATGCAAATCTGAATTATATTCAGAAGATCAATTTTGCAAACGGAACTTTTATCGGGATCGAAACTACGGCTTTTTATACCCGCTTCAGTAACAAGATTATATCTGATTATGAAACTGATCCTAATAAAATTATTTACGACAATATCAATGGATATGCAATAAGCCAGGGAATCAGCACTAATGTTGATTTGAATTTCACAAACGGATTAAAGTTCATTTTGGGAGCCACGGTTTTAGATAATAAAAATGTTCAGGACGGAATTTCGGAAAGACCTTTCTTGACCGAAAATTTCACTGCAACCTGGAGTGTATCCTATAAAATAGAACCTTGGAATTTGTTACTCGATTATACCGGAAATTTGTACAGCCCGATGAAGTTGCCTTTGTTGAGTGATTTAGATCCGAGAGATCCCAACTCGCCGTGGTATAGTATTCAGAATATTCAGTTTACGTATTTTGGATGGAAGAATTTTGAATTGTATGGTGGAGTAAAAAATCTATTGAACTTTACACCAAAACGAAATAATCCGTTTTTGATTTCAAGAACCAATGATCCTTTCGATAAAAATGTACAATATGATGCTGCCGGAAAAGTGTTGGTTACACCAGATAATCCGTACGGTTTAACTTTTGATACGACTTATGTTTATGGACAAAACCAGACTATTCGTGGTTTTTTTGGATTGCGATATACTTTGAGGTAAAATGGCACACGGATAACGCTGATCAAACGGATTTACACTGATTTTTATTATTATACTATTTACTTTGTAATCTTTGCAATAAAAAAAGTAAAATTTGACACTATTAATTATCGCGAATTAAATTCGAGAAAATTAGTGTAATTCGTGGCAAAAAAATCCTTTTAATCTGAGCAATCTGTGGCAAAAAAAACAAAAACAAATGAAAAAGCTAGCCCTAATTATTTTCTTTTTGGGAATTACTTCAACAGGATTCTGCCAGCTTAAAAGCAAATCTTTTGAGGAAGTAGATAGTTTGCAATACTTTCAAAAGAAGAAAATAATCGTTTTCATTCATACCGATTGGTGTCAGTTTTGCCAAAGAATGAAAAATACGACTTTCAAAAATCAGGAAATCATCGATAAACTAAATTCTGATTTTTATTTTATTGATTTGAATGCCGAGGAAAAACGAGATATTATATTTAATAATCAGACCTTTAAATACAAACCATCCGGAAATAATGTTGGTGTTCATGAACTGGCTTTGCAATTAGGAACCATGAACAACCAAATTGTATATCCGGTTTTGTGTATTCTGAATGAAAAACGAGAGATTATCTTACAATACAATAACTATCTTAACCCAAAGGATTTTAAACTGCTTTTAGAAAAATTGAAAGAATAAAATTTCTTATTTTTGAAAATGGCTTCTTCACAAATTCCACACTTCAATTATATTTTTACCGGAACAGGTTTATCTGCTTTGATGACCGTTTACAAAATGGTTTTGTCTGGGAAATTCAGCGATAAATCTATTTTGTTATTAGATGAAGATGCGAAAAAGACGAATGACAGAACCTGGTGTTTTTGGGGGAAAGAAGAAACGTTATGGAATTCTGTTATCTCAAAAAAATGGGATTCGGCTTTGTTTGCCAATGAAGATTTCAGACGTGATTTAGACCTTAAGCCTTATCAATACAATCAAATTCGGGGATTAGATTTTTATGATTTTGTTTTTGAGGAACTTTCGAAACATCAAAATATTACTTTTTTAAACGAAAAAGTAACCGATATCAACGAACTCGAAACGCATGTTTTTGTGGGAACCGAAGACAATCGATATACTTGCGATTATTTATTCAACAGTATTTATACCAAAGCTTTTGCTTTAAGTCAGACCAAATATCCGGTTCTGCAACAGCATTTTGTGGGTTGGTTTGTAAAAAGCAAAACTGAAATTTTTAATCCTGACCAGGCTACTTTCATGGATTTTTCGGTGGAACAAAGAGGAAATACACGTTTTATGTATGTTTTACCTATTTCTACAACCGAAGCTTTAGTCGAATATACTTTGTTTTCTGAGGATCTTCTCGCAAAAGAAGAATACGAAAATGAAATTCAAATTTATTTGAGAAACCTGGGAGCCGATCAATATGAAATTGTAGAAAAGGAGCAGGGCAGTATTCCGATGACGTGTTTCCCTTTTTGGAAAAAGAATACCAAACGCGTTCTGAATATAGGAACTGCCGGCGGATGGACAAAGGCGAGTACAGGTTATACTTTTAGAAATTCGGATAAAAAATCAACTGAATTGGTCGCGTTTCTGGATCCTTCTTCTGGCGCATCGGGATCTTTAAAGATGACATCTTTTTACAAAAGAACCAGATTCTGGTTTTATGATTTATTGCTTTTAGATATTCTGTATCGCCATAATGAGTTGGGAAGTACTATTTTTTCATCCATGTTCAAAAAAGGAAATCCCGCTTTGATATTTAAATTTCTGGATGAAGAAACGACTCTAATAGAGGATCTAAAAGTGATTTTAAAATGTCCTAAAATGCCATTTATCAAAGCTTTGTTTCGGGTGATATTCAAATAAAAAAGGTTATTTCACGCAGATTCTTCAGATTTAAGCAGATTTGTTTTGATCTTTTGTTTTCTTGGATATAAATAAAAATCTGCGTTCATCAGTATAATCCGCTAAATCTGTGAGCAATTTCTTCAACATTAAAATATCAATCGAACTATAACAAAACTTTATACCTGAAATTAAGTTGTTGCGAGTAAACTTTGTAACTTTGCAGATCAAAAGTAAAATTTAAAATAAAGAGATATGTATCCAGAAGAAATGGTAAAACCAATGCAAGCTGAATTGACTGCTGCAGGTTTTCAAGATTTACATAGTGCTGACGCTGTAGATAACGCTATCAAAGCTGAAGGTACCACTTTAGTTGTTGTAAACTCTGTTTGTGGTTGTGCTGCAAGAAACGCACGTCCGGGAGCAAAAATGAGTTTAGAAGGAGCTAAAAAACCAGATCACTTAATTACTGTTTTTGCAGGTGTTGACAAAGAAGCTGTAGATGCTGCAAGACAACATATGTTCCCTTTTCCTCCATCATCGCCATCTATGGCTTTGTTCAAAAACGGAGAATTGGTTCACATGTTAGAGCGTCACCACATCGAAGGTCGTCCAGCTGAACTAATCGCTGAGAACTTGCAAGATGCGTTTAACGAGTTTTGCTAATTTTTTAGTTGCTAAGGTTCTGAGTTGCTGAGGGACTAAGTTTTTAGCTTCAAAGTGGCAAAGGTACAGAGGTACAAAGATTTAACAAAAGCACTATAGAAATATAGTGCTTTTGTTGTTTTATCACTTTTTTGATCTTAGAACCTTAGTTCCTTAGCAACTCAGAACCTTTGTGGCTCAGAATCTTTGCTACTTTGAACCTTTTTCGTACTTTTGCACCTTCAAAAAATAATTTCTCAACTTAAATTAGTTTATAGCATGCAACTGTACAACACTTTAAGCGCAGAAGAAAGAGCCATCATGATCGATGATGCCGGTAAGCAACGACTAACGTTGTCTTTCTATGCGTATGCCAAAATTCAAGATCCCAAAAAATTTCGCGATGATTTATTCTTAGCCTGGAACGCACTTGATGCTTTAGGCCGAATTTACGTTGCAACTGAAGGAATAAATGCTCAAATGAGTATTCCTGAAGAAAATTTGGAGGCTTTTAGAGCCACTCTCGAAGTTTATGATTTCATGAAAGGTATACGTTTGAATGAAGCCGTAGAACATGATGATCATTCCTTTTTAAAACTGACGATTAAAGTTCGTGACAAAATTGTTGCCGATGGTTTAAACGACGAAACTTTTGATGTTACTGATATTGGTGTTCACTTAAAAGCCAAGGAATTCAATGATATTCTTGATGATCCCAACACGATTGTTGTTGATTTTAGAAATCACTACGAAAGTGAGGTTGGACATTTTAAAAATGCTATTACTCCCGATGTTGAGACTTTTAGAGAAAGTTTACCTATTATCAACGAGCAGCTTCAAAACCATAAAGAAGATAAAAATCTGGTAATGTATTGCACGGGCGGAATTCGTTGCGAAAAAGCAAGTGCGTATTTTAAACACCAGGGTTTTAAAAATGTTTTTCAGTTAGAAGGCGGAATCATTAATTATGCCAAACAAATTGAAGCAGAAGGTATTGAAAGTAAATTTATTGGTAAAAACTTCGTATTCGATAATCGTCTTGGTGAAAGAATTACCGATGATATTATTTCGCAATGTCACCAATGCGGAAAACCTTGTGACAATCACACCAATTGCGAAAACGATGGGTGTCATTTGTTGTTTATTCAATGTGATGAATGTAAGGCTGCAATGGAAAACTGTTGTTCTACAGAATGTCTTGATATTATACATATGCCTCTTGTTGATCAGGTTCGTTTAAGAACCGGAAAACAAGTTGGAAACAAGGTATTCAGAAAAGGAAAATCAGATAGTTTGAAATTTAAACATTCTGGTGAACTACCCAATACTTCTTTGGCTACAGCCGAAAAGCCACTAGATATTCGTCAAAAAATAAAAGTAAAGAAAGTACTTCTTGGAAAAGCAGAACACTATTATGTGAAAGCGCAAGTTGGTCTTTTTACTATCGAAAACCACGAATTAAATACTGGTGATAAAATCTTAATTTCAGGACCTACTACAGGGAATCAGGAATTGATTTTAGAAAAAATGATCGTCAACGAAGCACAAGCCACTACTGCTAAAATTGGAGATCGAGTTACATTTGAGGTTCCATTTCGTATTCGTTTGTCAGATAAATTGTATAAAATTGTAAATTAGCTGAAATTTTAAGCTAATTTATTGATGTCACAATCCTTTACCAAACTATGGGTTCATGCCATTTGGGCAACGAAAAATCGTCAGGAATTAATTGATGATTCAATTGAGAAAAAATTGTATGATTTCATTTATGAAGAATTAATTGATCTCGGTTGCCCTGTTAGAATCCTAAACGGAATGCCTGATCATGTGCATGTTTTATTTTTACAAAATCCACAAAAAACTATTACAGATATTGTAAAGCAAATAAAAGGAAGTTCTTCTCATTTTATAAATAGAGAAGAACTTATCCTTGAAAAATTTGCCTGGCAAACAGGATTTGCGGCTTATTCAGTTAGTGAGTCTCAGTTAGAGGTTGTTTATAATTACATTAAAAATCAAAAGCATCATCACCTTAAGAAAAATGGACAAGATGAATTTGACGATTTTGTAAAATTGCATGGATTGGAGAAGAAATGATTTTTTAACTCAACGATACATTTCCCGTGGTTGAAACCACGGGCTGTATTTGAAAAATATACAAATAAAAAACATAGCCTGCGGTTTCAACCGCAGGTACACAATGTATATCTATAACGATTTATATTGGGAAGATTGATAGTCATCGAAACGTTCCCTGTGGTTGAAACCACGGGCTTTATTGAAATACCACACATAAAAAGGAAAACATAGCCTGCGGTTTTAACCGCAGGGACACAATGTGTATCTATAACGATTATTGTATCGTGAAGATTGATAGTCATCAAAACGTTTCCCGTGGTTGAAACCAAGGGCTATATTGAAATACCACACATAAAAAGGAAAACATAGCCTGCGGTTTTAACCGCAGGGACACAATGTGTATCTATAACGATTATTGTATCGTGAAGATTGATAGTCCTCAAAACATTCCCCGTGGTTAAAACCACGGGCTATATTTTAAACATTGCGAAAGAAAAAGCATAGTCTTCGGTTTCAGCCGCAGGGACGCAATGTATATCCATAACAAAACAAAATAATCAATGGTTTAACCATTGAAATACAATACAAATAAAAATGACAAAAAATAATACAATCGAACTTATGGCTCCCGCAGGGAGTTTTGATTCACTTCAGGCTGCTTTAGATAATGGTGCAGATTCTGTTTATTTTGGAGTAGAACAGCTTAACATGCGTGCGCGTTCAACGGTGAATTTTACTATAGATGATTTACAGGAAATTGCTAATCGATGCGAAGCTAAAAACGTAAGAAGCTATCTTACGCTAAATACGATTATTTACGATCACGATTTATCGGTTGTAAAAACATTATTAAACAAAGCCAAAGAAGCGAATATTACAGCTGTAATTGCCTCTGATCAGGCTGTAATCGCTATGGCGAGAACTATTGGAATGGAAGTTCATATTTCGACCCAATTGAACGTAACGAACATTGAAACCATAAAATTTTACAGTTTGTTTGCTGACACGATGGTTTTAAGCCGTGAATTAAGTTTGCGACAGGTGAAAAGCATCACAGATCAAATTGAGAAAGAACAAATAAAAGGACCAAACGGAAATTTAGTAGAAATCGAAATTTTCGGACATGGTGCTTTATGTATGGCGGTTTCGGGAAAATGTTATTTGAGTTTGCATTCGCATAATTCATCGGCAAATCGAGGAGCGTGCAAACAAAACTGCCGAAAAAAATATACGGTGATCGATCAGGAAACTGGTTTTGAGATTGAATTGGATAACGAATACATGATGTCACCTAAAGATTTATGTACGCTTGACTTTTTAGATCAGGTAATAGATTCAGGAATTCAGGTTTTGAAAATTGAAGGTCGTGGCCGTGCACCGGAATATGTAGCAACGGTTATTAAAACCTATCGTGAGGCTATTGATGCTTATTATGATGAAACATTCTCTAAAGAAAAAGTTTCTGTCTGGATGGAAGCTTTAAACACCGTTTACAATCGCGGTTTCTGGTCTGGATATTATCTGGGGCAGGAATTAGGAGAATGGAGTGATATTCCGGGATCTGCAGCAACTCAAAAGAAGGTTTATGTAGGGAAGGGAACACATTATTTTCCGAAAGCAGAAGTAGGACAATTTAAAATCGAAGCTTACGATATTAAAATTGGTGATCGAATTCTCGTTACTGGACCAAGTACCGGAGCGCAGGAAATGATTATCGACGAAATGATGGTAAATGATTTGATTTCTGAAAAGGCTACAAAGGGTGATGATTGCACTTTCAAACTTCCTTTTAGAATCAGAATGTCTGATAAATTATATAAAATAGTTGAAGCATAATGGTTATTGTAACTTTACAAAGAGATAAATGCATCGGCTGTAATTATTGCGTCGAAATGGATCCGGTACATTTTCAAATGTCTAAAAAAGATGGGAAATCGGTTTTGATTCATTCGAAAGATGCGAAAGGATTTTTTACTTTAAAATCGCCTAATCATACGATTGTCGAAAGTTGTGAATTGGCTGCAAAAGCTTGTCCGGTAAAGATTATTACGGTTAAGGAGACTTAAGAACAATATATAAATAAAAAAGCTGCAAATTGCAGCTTTTTTATTTATGTATTGTTACACCAAAGTATGATTGTATTTATAAACTTTTGTCAATTACCATATTTTCCACCACGGTTTGCTTTCTTTTTTTGTTTCGATCAGAGTAGCAATACTGACAATCCTTATTTTATCATCGACGTTCATTAATTTAAAAGGCAATTTTTCATTTTTGTTTATTCCAAGATTTTGATGTGGCTGCACTAATAAATTATAAAATCCTAACTTGTCCGCATTACTATATTTTTCAACACGACCCCAGACAAGCTCTGGTTCAAACTTATCATCAACATCTGCATTTGCAAACAATATTATTTGTACATCATCGGGAAATCCTTCTGCCCTATAAATATCAAAAGCTTCATTATTTCTAAATTCAGTTAAATCATTTCTATTGTAACTTTCGATGTAAGATGGTTTGGTGAATTCAAAATCTCCCAGGAAACGGTCATGAATAACTTGAAAATGAGTTTGTGAAAATTGAGCGTATCTTATAATAACTCTAATTTCTTTTTCAAGAGGTGAGTCAGTAAATTCTATTTTGCCATCAACATTGTTAAATAGCTTTACAACCTCTAATGTTGTTCCTGCTACATGGTCAATGTAAACAAATCCCAAAATATTATCACCGGCAAAGTCAGCTAACGTATTTATTAATGCAGGATAATTTCGGTAATTGTCAATAGTTATCCATTGTCCCCAAACTTCGTTTTCTTTTTGTTGCTTATCCATTTTTTGTTTGTTTAAAATGCCCTAAAGGCTGTAGTGTCAATGCTATGATAGTTAGAATCAGTTCATCTTTAACTACTGTTAATTTGTATATTAAGTTTTTTTGTTCTGTTTGTAGTGATGTTTTTTCTGTTATATCAAAGCATTATTCTCTAACAAGATTTACAAACTTAGCATTTGTCAAAGAAGACAAAGTTCCTTTTTTACCAATGCCTTGCCAGTCAGATATTTTCCCGTTTACATTAATTTTAATGCCAACTGAATTTGATGTTTCGTATATTGTATATTTGATATTACCGCTGTTAAACTCCAATTCATTACCAGTATTTTGTTTTCTGAATTTGAATACAGCTTTATTTGCTTTTTCAGGACTTACCGGATGTGCAAAAGAAACAAATTTGTATTCATCATTTTGTCTAAAAGCATAATACAAAATGTTATCCACTTTAAAAAGTAGTATGCGTCCTTTGCCATTTTTAGTATCAAAGACAAGTAATTTATCTAAGTTAGGTTCGTAAACGGATAAAGAAGTAAAAGGAATGTATTTGTTCTTTTCCCATTTCTTTCCTGTTATTTTATAAAAAGGTGTCTGAGTAAATCCATCTTCTTCAAAACTTGACAATAGTTTGGTTTCTGTGCCAGAAACACTGTAATATGCACCGGCATGAAGAGCAGCTCCGCCACTGCTCCAGGTTATAAGCCTTTTGTTTTTAGCATCAATCTCAAACGAACCACCGCGCACACAAAAGGCATCATTATAAACACTGCTTATACTTGGACTGGAGATAAAACCATTTGATGTATTAATAAAAATACTTGCTGTTGCTTGTGGCGAATAACAACCTTCATCATCATTAGTTACTGTGGCAAAAATAATAATGTCCGTTTTGCCATCAAAATTTACATCGCCTAATACGCGAATGTTTGGGTCAGTAATACTTTTGAATACGACTGTTTTAGCTGTTTTGCTAATTTGAGATTTCGACAATTCTTTTGCACCATATTCCAGTACTATTTTTTTACTTTCATTTTCGGTAAGTTTATAATATTCTTTTATTTCTGAGTTTACTGTTTGCTGGGCAAAATACAAAGTATAACCTTTCATAAAATCATTAATGATATAAGCTTTTTGTGCATTTGCATTATAAAATACTGCACAAAGAAAAAGGAGTAAAGAAATCTTTAGTTTCATATTTGTAGTGTTTTCAGGCTAATTTATATTGGCGTTTTATATTTTCTTCAGGATTTGTGCAAAAGCTGTACAATACGATTAAAAAAAAGTATTCGAGCGGTTTCATGAGTCTGTACGTAAGATTGGCATAAAAAGGCGTTGTTATTTTCTTTGATAAAGGATAGCCATACTTATCATACGAATGTCTTATTATTTTATGAAAAGCAGAAAAATGTTGTTCAATCAATTCTTCAAATGCGTTGGCAATCTGCAATTGTCTGTTGATTATAATTTCGTGTCCGTGTCTGTAGCCCAATCGCACTGGTTTTACCAGTTCAGGATCGCCACATGCCGCAACTGTACATAGGTAATGCCCTCTATGATCAAGATAGGGCGGATGTGTTTTTTGCGAAAAGGTCCACAAAGTAGTGTCAGTAAATGCTTTTGTAAGTGCATCAGGATCTTGTCCCAGCAGAGTTAATACACACATAATAATTACAAACAGCGGTAACATCAATACTACTATCCATAAAGATTGCAATTGCGATTTAGCCAGAAATAGGTTGAGTTTGTTAAGGAACTTGTTTTTGTAAGTTCTTTGCTGTGACAGAGTAACTTCCTGTTGGGTTACTTTTACCCATAATACAAATGTGGTAATGAAATAGCAAATTGGCAACGGAACAAGTAGAATATGTGGTGAATCTTCATAACTCATTAGCTGCATAAACACAGGAATATTAATACACATTCCTAAATACATAAATGACATGGTGCAAACAAAAACCAGAGGAGGCAGTGATTTGCCTTTTAGCCATATTAAAATTTGTGCTGTAAGTGATAAAAAGAAAAAAAGTACTAACCATCCAGAATATTTAGATGCAAATGGTTCATATCCGTCTCCATCTACAGGATCTATTGCTACTGAGTAATGTGCGCTGTTCATTTGTGATCCTAAAATGAATAGCAGGATGCAAAATAAATAGATGCCAATGAAGATAAACTCAACTATAGCTTGTTCTTTGGCGATATTTCTTCTGAAACTTTTAAAAAGTTTAAATGAACCAATAATTACAACAATAGTTAATAATAGAAAGAAAGTAATTGTCATGATTTATTGTTTTTTAATCTTCTGAAACTTCAAGTTTATCAAAATCTTCTATTTCAGATAATTTAAGGAGTTTTGTTTTATTGATTTTTGTTTCCTTCTTTTCAAATATCTCAGGTTCATCGATATTCGGGTTTGTGTTTTCATTTACTATTTTTCTTCTGGTTAAGAAATTTATACTCGTTTCTGTAAGTACTGTCGGTCCGTGATTACTACTTGAATCGTAGCCAATAAGTTCAAGATCTGAATTTTGAAGCCTAAACATATATCTCCAATATCCGTATCTTCCATGGGCATAATGTATAAAAAGTTTTTCCTTGATTATTTCAACGCCTAGGTCTGGTGCAAAATAAACTCCACCATCTTCATTCTCAGAAGAAAAACAGTTGTCATTTTTAACAGCCAGTTCGTAACCGTCGCCTTTGTTTAACAGAATAAGTATCCCCCTGCGATTGCGGTCTAACTTACCGCGGTATTCGTCTTTAACAATCTCACTTTTTTCAGTGCCTTTTATAATTAGAACACAGTCTTCGATTTTATCTTTATTTAAGTCACCATAAATTGTGTCGAAGATTACATAACCTTCTGGAACGAAATCTGCAGGATTTTTGCTTATTTCAATTGATGAAACATTGTCTTCTGAAACTTCTTCAACATTATTTAAGACTTCCTGAATTTGCGCCGGTTCTTTTTTGTCTTTAAGATCTTTACAACTTGTGTTTAGTAATAGTAAAGCTGTTGCTAAATAAAGTAGAGATTTATTCATATGCCAGGTAATGGTTTATTAAGTTTGAGTTTATTGCTTTTGTTTAGTTTTCGATTTTAATTTCCATTTCCCATTTTTCCCCACATATTCATAATCATACATTCGCTTACCTGTTCGGTCCTGAAAATGCTTTTTTATTGGTATAATAGTAAGATCGGGTTTTAAATAATAACTGCTTTCTTCAGAAACTCCAAAAGCACTTCCGTACAATTCTGTATTGATAGTTTGGTTTGCTTTCTCAAATTCAGGTTTTGACCAGATATCTGTTTTTTCAACTGTATTCAATAATCTGACGAGTTTTTCTTGCTTTTGATCATTAATAAAAATTACAGTCCACTGATTTCCATTTACATTAGAAAATACCCAACACAAAAGATCTTCATCTCCGTCATTATCAAAATCAATTATTTTAAAATTTGAAATAAGCACATCGTTATCAAACTGCCACATAAAAGGCTGAAAATCCAGTTTTTCCTGAAATTGAAAATTATTGTTTTTGAATTGATAAAGCGATGCAATCGAATCATTTTGTAAACGAAAAGAATATTTTAATGGAATTTTTCCTTTCAATTCAAATTCGCATTCAGGTTTTTCTTGAGTAAAATCAATATCTTCTACACTTAGTGAGGCAGGAGGAGAATTCACTTTGAAAGCAAGATGATAAGAAGAATCAATTTCAGTTTGTGAAAAAGAGTAGTTAAAAATTAAGAAAAAAAGTATAGAAAGGGGCTTCATCGAATCACGTAATTACTAAATGTAAATATAGTATTCTGTAAGTAAATTTTTAGTTTTATAAAGAGAAATAACAAAAAGTAAGTTTTTGGAATAAGTTTTATAGAGCGTTTTTGTTTAAGAAATTCGGTTTAATAATAATCATGCCATTGTTGAAAGTTTGGAATTGGTTGCAAAGGCATGCCCGGTTAAGATTATTACGGTTAAGGAGATTTAGGGTTAAAAAATAATCCCTATTTTGCATTATTACAAAATAGGGATTGTTTTGTCTTTGAAACTTTCTTATTACATGCCGATTTTAGCATTAATATTATGCTTTGCGACATATGCTTTTGCGACATTCATCAATTTTGTAAACTTAGTATCAATTTCGCTTTGAGTTGCGGCATCAAAATCTGCAATTGCTTTTTCTATTTGTTCAGGTGAAGCTTTTTCATCCTTCATTTTGGCAATTGGCAGATAGCCTTCTTTTTCTTTAGTAATTGCATAAGAGAATAAATCTTTTGATGCCTGAAGAAGTTCCCGATTGTCATCATCTTCCTTTATTTCTTTAATTTTTTTAAATTGAGTTTCTAAATTGGAAATATCAAATTTAAAATAATCGTAATATGAAGATGGAATCATTTTTTTTTGAGTTTCATCATAAATCTGTGGTTCAGATTCTAACTTAAAATTAATATCCTTACTTCCAAAACGGGATAATAAATTCGAATTTAGCGCGGCTACTTCAAAAGTTTTTTCTGGGGAAAGGTTTGTACAAGAGGTTAAAAATAGATTTGTAACGATTAATACTAATATGATGGAATTATTT
>Ga0247816_10000998_pt1 | contig 14386 bp, 11 predicted proteins | sample UWRJL209509C1_FD_179930 | JGI IMG/M metagenome (GOLD analysis project Ga0247816, IMG submission 179930) | Plant litter microbial communities from Arlington Agricultural Research Station in Wisconsin, United States - UWRJ-L209-509C-1 | ecosystem: Environmental > Terrestrial > Plant litter >...
CACGCTCCAAAGCCGGAGTGAGGGCACACCGAGCCCAAGCGAGGTGCCGAGTGGTGGGGCAAGAGCGTTTTGCTTACTTTTGCGCTCTATCAAAAGTGAGCCGCCGTAAGGGCGGAACCATAGGAAGCCCTTACCGCAGCAACGGATATGTACCCCACCGAGCTCCAATCCTCTGCACACAGACGCGTACATACCTATACCCATCAAACGTCATCAAGCGCGATTGCTAAGCGTCCCAAGCCTGCGGGCCAAGTCCTGCATGCCCTGGCTCAACGTACTGAGTGAAGCCGCATCCCGGGCGCCCTCTTCACTCGCCGCGTGGATGCGCACTGCCAGCTCATTAATCTCTTGAGTGACGCAGCTTTGCTGCTGCGCCGACACGGCAATCTGCCGCGCCCTTTGCACGATATCGTCGAAGCCTGCGACCGTGCCTTCCAACGACTCCTGCAACACGTCCGCCTGCTCAGCCACCACACGGGTACGGGTCTCGCTGGCAACCATGGTGCTGACTGCAGTCTCGGACGCTGACCGCAGGTCGCCGATCATTTGCTGGATCTGGTCCGCCGAAGCCTGGGTGCGCCCGGCCAGGGTGCGCACTTCATCCGCGACCACGGCAAACCCGCGGCCCTGCTCACCCGCACGCGCCGCCTCGATGGCGGCATTCAGCGCCAGCAGGTTGGTCTGCGCGGATATCGCTTTAATGACATCCAGCACGCCACTGACACTTTCAATGTCGGTGCCCAACTGAGTAATAGCCACCGCCACGCCCGAAATATCGCCCGTCAGCGACACAATCGTTTCACCGTTCTCCTTCACGTAACCCTGGCTTGCACGGGCACTGGTCAGCGACAACACCGCCGTTTCCGAGCAATCGCCGGTGTTCCTCGCCACCTCCTGCGCGCTGGACGCCATCTCCGTCACAGCAGTCGCAAGCAGCGTGTTTTCCTGGCGCTGCTGGTCCGCTCGTTCGGCCATTACATTCGACAACTCGGCCACCGCATCCGCTTGCTTCAACAGGGTGGATGACTCAAGCGCAATGCTGTTCAGCATGCCCCTCAGCCGGCCGGCGTAGCCGTTGACCGCCTTCCTCAGCAGGCCGATTTCATCGTCCCGCACGACCTTGAGTTGGGTGTCGCCCGAGTGGCTCGCATCCCCCAGGCTGTTGATTTGCTGCGCCGTCTCTTTGAGCAACTTCATCAGCGATGTTCCGGCAAGCCAGGCTAAACCGAACAGGATCGCCAGGACCGGTATGAGTATCGTCAGGATGTCGCGGGTGAGCTGCCCAGCGATGGCCGTCATGGTCTTTTCAGGCGTCACCAGGCCAATGATCCACCCGGTGTTCGCCAGGCTGACCAGGCTCGCATAAGCCGCTGAACCCAGCGTCTTGTCGGCATCGAGATACACAGTGCCGGTGCCGCCGCCCGATTTCTCCCGCCACTGCTTTACCTGCTTCAGCCAGGGGTATTGAGCAGCCACTTCCACAGAGTCGAATGTCGAGCTTCCGGGGGTAACGCCTGGCAGGTACAACACGTTGCCGGCGCGGTCGATGGCAAACGCGTAGCCACCGGTGACACCGCCGTTGGCTTTGAGAAAGTCCGCGAGGCCATTCAACGTCAGGTCGAGGGTGGCCACACCGGCGAAGCGGGAGGCGCGGGTGTAATTGACTGAACAGGTTGTCATCAGCACCTTGCTGACCGGGTCGACGTAAGCGTCAGACCAGCCACATTTCCCCGCCGCCGCCGCAGCGCCCTGTCGATACCAGTCGGTGTCCTGGTAAGGCGCAACGCCGGGAAAGTTGTTTTCGTCAGAGAAGGTTAGAACGCCTTGGTCAGAACGCGCCCAATAAAAACTATGCAGGCTCACCCCTGGCGCAAACGCATTCGGTTCCGGCCACAAGCCGCCACCGGCCACTGAAAGGTCACCGCCGGCGTCGATAATCCTGCTCAGGCTGGCCTCCATCTGTGCTGCGTCGAGCGGCAACGACTCACCCAAACTGGCAACCGATGCCGTTCGGCCTTCTATTTCAGCCAGCTTGATTTCCAGCTGCCTTGCGATGGCCATCGCCGATTGCTCGGCTGCCTGTGTTTGAGCCTCGACCAGCTTGGGTTCGCCCCGCAAAACGATCACACCGTAGATAAATACCGCGATAAACAGCAGGGTAAAGACCAGTGCCCATGTGAAGCGGGCAATTATTGTTTGTGGCACGAGAAAGCTCCGCACGATCCTGAAAGCAAAAAAACTGCGACCCAAAGGCCGCAGTCAAAACAGTTCTCAATTGAACTAACGCCAATCCCTGCAACGCTTTACCGCATCAGAGAATGTGGTTCGCCATTGCAGCGCCTGCTCAGGACCGACTTTCGGCCTGAACTTGGTACTGGTGTTACGCGGCGCCTTTAGCTCGACACCCAGCCCTTTGGCGGCCAGCGCAGCGCATCCAAACGCAGTCAGTTCATCAAAGCGCTGGGTGACAATGCACCGCTGCAGGGCGTCGGCGAGAAACTGCGCAAAGTACGGGCTGCGCGCGAGCCCGCCGTCGATGGACAATTGATCGGTCACACTCAGGAAACCGTCCATGGCAGAGATGACTTCAACGCTGCGCAGTGCGACCCCTTCCAGCAGCGCCTGGCATAAATCCTGGCGAGTCGTGCTGCCATTCATGCCCACCCAAAGTGCGGCAGCGCTTCGGTCCCAGTGTGGGCACGCCAACCCGGAAAGTGCCGGCACAAAGGCGAGCTGCCGGGAAATGGCAGGCGGTTCATCGAACGCCGCCAGCTCTGAAAAATCTGAAAACAGTCCCAGCCGCCCCGCCCACTCCACCGCCGCGCTTGCGTCATAAACACCACCGTCCATGGCATAGGTTGGCTTGCCCGCGATCTGCCAGGCGATAGTCGCCAGCAGGCCCTTTTCCGGCGCGCGGATGATTTGCTCGCCGGTCAAGGTCAGGGCAAACGCCCCGGTGCCGAACGTGATCTTCGCATCACCTTCTGCACGGCAACCGTGGCCATAAAGCGAGGCTTGTTGGTCGACAATCGACGCGGTGACAGGCGTCACACCGATCTCGCCAAAGTGCCCGACAGTGTCGCGAATCTCGGGCAGTGTCTCGATGGGCACGCCAAACAGCTCACAAAGTTCACTGTCCCACTGGCCGGTCGACAGGTTCATCAATGAGGTGCGCGAGGCGGTGGTGACGTCCGTCGCGAACACGCCGGTAAGGCGATCCAGAAAGTACGCATCGGTGGTGCCCAGGCGCAGCCGCCCGGCGCTTAACGCCTGCTGCGCCGCCGGCAGGTTTTGCACGATCCAGGCGAGTTTGCTGGCCGAGAAATAGGGATCCAGTGGCAAGCCTGCCCGTTCCAGGGTCAACGTCTCACACCCCTCACTGCGCAGCTTGGCGATCTCGGCCGAGGTACGGTTGTCTTGCCAGACGATGACCGGCGATAACGGCTCACCCGTCCTGGCATCCCACGCCAGGCAGCTCTCGCCCTGGTTGGCAATGCCGATGGCGTCCACCCGCCCGGTGGACTCCAGGCAACGCTGAATATTGTTGAGCAGCTCCAGGGGATCGTGCTCCACCCAACCCGGATGCGGATGGTGCTGCTGGTGACGCAGCGACAGCTGGATGTCGGCGGAACCGTCCTGGCTGACGACCAATACGCGGGTGCTGGTGGTGCCTTGATCGAGCGCGGCAATACGCATTTTAAAGTCTCCTCGGCATGCTTCTTTTTATTGGCCGACAAAGTCGACTTCGAGTTGCTGTACGCCCTTGGGCACGTTCAAGCTGGCAATCGGTATCAACAACCGCCGTTCGGGAAGGGAGCTGGTTGAACGGGACCAAAGCTCTTGCCCGTCGGCGCGAACCACCAGCCGCCCGGTGGCCGCCCTGCTCATGCGCAGTTGAAGATGCTTCATCCCGGCGACCGGCGAGAGACTCAAGCGCTGGGGTACGCAGAGCTTTAATTCGCCTTTGCAGAGGATTTCAATCGTGCTTTCTGATGCCGGAAGTTGGCCGCGCAGATCACGGGCGATCAGCGTGGCGATCTTGCGGCCCTCGCGGAACGACCAGCCTGCGGTTTCAACCGGGCGCAGGAGATTGCCCGCGGCAAAGTAAACCGGGTCGGAACAGCGACCATACTGGTCGATTGCCGGGCCGCCACTCTTGAGGTCGAGCTTCAAATCGCTCAAGCGCACAAGGCTCGACTCAGGCACAAACCCACCGGTCAGCAGCACCCCGTCACAGTCAAACGTCTTGAGGCTGCCATCGGCCAGGCGAACCGTCGCGCCTTCCACGCGACCGGTGCCGTGAATCTCCAGCAGTTGCGCGCCAAAATGCATCGGCACACCGCACAGTCTGGGAAACAGTGACAGCGGCCAACGCGCCGTCGCACGCGGGTTGGCCTCGATCATGGCGACCGGTTTGATCCCGGCACGACGGCAACTCATCACCGAAGACAGGCTCACCAGCTCCGTGCCCACGATCAGCGGGCGATCAAACGGCTTGAGGTGTTCCAGGTAAAGATAGGATTGGAATGCGCCAGTGTTGATCACCCCCAGCGGGCGATCGCCACCCAAGAGGCGGGCTGAACGCGGCGTCTCCCTGGCGCCCGTTGCAATCAACACCCGGCTTGCCTGGATGACGAGTGCCTTTTCAGGGCTGACGATTTCCAGGCGCCCTCCTTCTCCAAGCCGGGTGACCGAGTGTTTGACCCGGATATCCACGCCAGCCTTCAGCGCTTCTTCTACGTTTCGCCGGGCATAGTCCGGGCCGGTGTAGACCCTGCCGTATTCCCAAAAGCCAAACGGAGGGTGCCCGCAATGGCGAGGTATTCCGCCCGCTTCGGGTTCACGCTCAATCACAACTACCCGGGAGACGCCGCGCTTGCGCAGTTCGACCGCAGCCGATAAGCCCGAAGGCCCGCCACCAATAATCGCGACGTCGACATTTTCGATTTCAATGGGACTCATGACAGGCACCTGTAGCAAGGGGAATGGCCAGATGGCCGGCGCTTAGCTCGGCCACCCGTGCCCCACAATAAAAACCCTGGCACCGGCCCATGCAGGCACGCGTGCGGCGCTTCAAGCCACCCAGGTCTCCGGGCGGCAGCGCACTGGCCAATGCATTTTCGATTTCCCGCAGCGTGACCATTTCACAGTGGCAAACGATCTCGCCGTAGCCTGGCCGCTGATAATCCCGAGGCAGGTGCTCGGCAAGGTTGGGCAGCGAAGGCCATTGCAGGCTCGCGGGCGTGATCGATTGGTGGCGACCTTCATAGAGGCCGAATACATGCCGGGCAATCCCCAGCGCCGCAGTCAGGCCGGTAGAGCGAATGCCGCCGACGGTGATCCAGTTTTTACCCTCGACCTGACGCACCCGGTACTCTTTCTTTTCGGTCGCAGGCCGCAATGCGGCGTAGGTGGCGGTGACAGGCATGCCCTCCAGCGCGGGAATGCGCTCGACGGCGGCGTCCACCAATTGGCGCAGCACCTCACTGTCCACCCCGGCATGCAGGCGATCTTCCTGCTCCTCTGCCGTAGGCCCGACCAGCAGGTTTCCGTACACGGTCCTGGTCAGCACGATGCCTTTGGTGCGCTCATTCGGCACCGGCAAAACAATGTTCGTCAGGTAGCGTGCTGCGGCCTTGTCGAATACCACAAACTGGCCTTTGCGCGGGCGGATGGAGAAGCTCGATTCGCCGAGCAGGTTTTGCTCCAGCAGGTCGCCAAACAGTCCGGCGCAGTTGATCACCGTTGTGCCTCGAACCACGCCACTGCTGGTATTGAGCAACCAGACATTCCCATCGAATTTACCGCCGACTACTTCGGTGTTGAATCTCACCTGTGCGCCATGCATCAGCGCCTGCAGCAGATACCCCAACGGCGCCGACCACGGGTCAATCAGGAATTCGCCAGGCACCTGCGCCGCACCGAGTGCGTTATGCGCCAGGTTCGGCTCCAGTGAACGCAGCCGGTTGCGATCAATCAGCGTCACGTCCGCGACACCGTTGTCGTGCGCTTGCTGAACAATGCCATTGAGCTTGTGCAGGTCACTTTCGTTCCAGGCGACCACCATGGCGCCCGACTTGAGCAGCGGCAGCGACATTTTCGCGTGAATGTCCAGGTACTCCTGGTAGCCATCCTTCATGCACTGAAGTTCGAGGCTGCCCGTTGGCGCATCGAAACCGGTGTGCAAAATCGCACTGTTGCCCTTGCTCGCGCCTGAGAGGATATCCGGGCTTTTTTCCAGGAGGAGCACTCGGGCGCCTTCCAAGGTAAATCGCCGTACCATCGCGCATCCCACAACGCCGCCGCCGATAACCACAACGTCGTAGGCATCGGTCTGATTCGGGAATGGTTTCGTCATGATCAAGCCTATCTGGTGAAGTGACAGCATCTTTACTGCCGGATATGGCTGCACTGCATATGCCACTGACTGCTTTCGGGTTGGAATGACCGATTGCCCGGTGGTATTCACAGGTTGATGAATTAACCGGCGAAATGCCGGGAGCGCGAAACATCGCCTGGATCAGCTGTAGCGTCCAATGATTACTGGGGTATCCGATCAAAAAGCCAACGGAGGACGACGACACCTTGCGCCTGACCGTCTCACTCATCGTGGACGACACTCCGTCACAGCGACAATTGTGTGGAATCAGTCAAGATTCCGTCGGTGTGCTACCGGGTTACACAATGGGGTACACGACGGTTACTTTTGCACACTTCAAAGGCTCTAAATCCGTATGGGACACCATGGGAGCGCCGCCCAGGAGTCGACCGTCGCGATTATTTCGAGGGCAATACCCACAACTTTCGTCAGTAAAACAGCCGGCTTATAGTCACCTAAATCAAAATTACCTGATCAATACACACAAAATAATCACATATAGCCACATCAAGCATGACGTGGCCGTGGCTCAGTCCTCCGCCGGCTCTGCCGCCGAATCATCCTCGGTCAGGCGCTGCCGGTAACGCGCCGTCGCGTGCCGCGCACCGCAGTTGGTGGAGCACCAATGCCGGTCGCCACGCCGCGAACGGTCAACAAAAATCACCGGGCAGATGTGGCTTTCGCACTCCCTGATCCGATCGGCATGCAGCCCACTGAACAGCTCAACCGCATCACGAGCCAGCAAGGCCAGCACCTCATCCTGGGTAACACTGGCCGGTACTTGCCGCGCCCGGCCATCCAGTTGCAGTTGCACCACGGGCACCGGGTGCGCCGCGTACTGATTGATCGCCCGCACGTCTGTCGGCAGTGCGTCCAACCCTTTGACCCTGGCCTGGGCCACGCCGTAGATAGCACGGCGCAGGTCGCGCATCTTCTCCAGGTCCTGGGTGCTCAACGCAGCCGTCACGGCCGGCAGGCCGATCTGCTCAAGCCAGCCATTCCAGATGGCCCCATCCTGGATCCGGTCATAGCGACGACGGGTCCATTCGCCGAAGGTTTCCACCAGGAACAGCGCCGGCGTACCACTGCGGAAATTGAATTTCAGGTCGCGCTCGGTGAGCGCGTCCGGGTTATCGATAGCAGCCAAAAAGACCTCCTCTATAGCCATCCAAATGTCATGGGCAGCGCCGGGCGCGATTGCGTGCGGGATTTCGCTGCAGCGCCCGTAAAACGCCAGACTAGCATTTAAGTTATTAGTTTGACCAATAACAATCAATGTTTAAACACAGCAAAATGTCATGCGTTAAACCCATAACATAGTTCTGGATAAAAACTCGAAACTCCACTAACCGCGCAGTAAAAACGCCCGATCAAAAACACCCATGAGCAGCCTACAGCCCTTTGCAAACATAGCTTTAGCTTAACTAAGGCATCCTTTGCAATGGTTACCCTCGGCTATTTTCACTGTTCCACAGAACGACATATCCATAGATCAATTTATTACTTCACAGCGAATAACTATTACGTAAGATTATTTGAGTTATAGGACTAACCAATAACTTAAACCCCAAACCGAAGGACAAGGACATGAGCGCATCTGCACTGCCCCGCGGCAACGCCGCACAGGGCCCACGGCGTCCACTGCTGCCACGCGATCTGGCGCTGATTGCCTTGTTCGCCGCATTGATCGCGGTACTCGGACTGTTCGGCACACTGCCCCTTGGGCCGGTAGCGATCACCGCGCAAACCCTGGGCGTGATGATCGCCGGCACGTTGCTGGGACCACGCCGCGCGGTGCTCGCGATCCTGACGTTCCTGGTGCTGACCCTGGCCGGTCTGCCACTGCTCGCCGGTGGTCGTGGCGGGCTGGCGCCGCTGTTTGGCCCCAGCGCCGGCTACCTGGTGGGCTGGATACCCGGCGTCGCCGCCATTGCCTGGCTCGCCCCACGCACCGGCCGCAACTACTCCCTGGCCCGGGCGCTGCTGGCCAATGTGGTAGGCGGTGTGCTGGTGATCTACGCCCTGGGCCTGCCCGTGGCCGCCTGGCGGCTGGGCAACGGCGCGGGTGCCGTGGCACTGGCCGCCGTGCAGTTTCTTCCAGGCGACCTGATCAAGGCCGTGGTCGCGGCGCTGATCGGGCGCTCGATCTTCCGTGCCTTCCCCATACCGCCTGCCGGGCTGCGCCGAGGCGAGTCGCACTCGGCACCCGCCTCCCAGCCCCATCATTGAGACAGAGGTCCTACCGTTGATTTCCATCCGCAACCTGAACCACCGATTTGGCGATTGGCCGGTCCTGCACGACATCAACCTTGAACTCAAGGAACACCGCATCGCGCTGATCGGCACCAATGGCAGCGGCAAGTCGACCCTGGCCCGCACCCTTAACGGCCTGCTGATTCCCGACCAGGGCGAGGTGCTGGTCGATGGCGTCGACGTGCGCCGCCAGCCCGTGGAGGCCCGTCGTCGCGTCGGCTTTATGTTCTCCGACGCCGACAGCCAGATCATCATGCCGACGGTCGCCGAAGACGTCGGCCTGGGCCTGCGTCGCTTCAAATACGACAAGCAGCGCCAGCGCGAAGAAGTCAGCCGCGTGCTGCAACGCTATGGCCTGGAGCGCCATGCCGAGCATTCGGCGCACCTGCTTTCCGGCGGGCAGAAGCAGATGCTGGCGCTGGCCTCGGTGCTGGTGACGCAACCCAAAATCCTGATCTGCGACGAACCCACGACCCTGCTCGACCTGCACAATGTGGAGCTGTTCGTTGAGACCATTCGTGGCCTGGAGCAGCAAGTCATCCTGCTGACCCATCAGCTGGAAATCATCGAAGACTTCGACCGCGCGATCATCATCGACCAGGGCCGGGTGTGGTTCGATGGCGCGCCGCTGGACGCCATCGCCCGCTACAAGCAACTGATCCGTGAGCGCCGCCTCAAGACCAGCCCGGTGCCGCGCGAGGTGGCGCTGTGATCGGCCTGTATGAGCCGGGACACTCCTGGCTGCATCGCCTTGGCACCGGCTGGAAATTCCTCGCATTGATGCTCATCACCACCGCGTTGTCGCTGACGGGTTCGCTGTACGGCCAGGGCGCGTGGCTGCTGTTCGCGCTGGCGCTGTACCCACTCGCCGGGTTGAGCCTCAAACACGCCTGGCGCACCTGGCTGGGCCTGCTGCCGTTCTTTGTGGTGATCATTGCGGTGCAGTGGGCAACGGCCTCCTGGCAGGCCGGCGTGTGGATCGCCAGCCTGATGTATATCGCCGTGCTCATTGCGGGGCTGCTGACCCTCACCACCCAAGTCTCGGCGATGCTCGCGCTGTTCGAGCGGCTATTGCTGCCGCTGGCCAGGTTCGGGGTCAACCCGTGGAAAGTCAGCCTGGTGCTGGCCCTGACCATCCGTTGCATCCCCACCGTGTCACGGGCCGTGAGCATCTCCCGCGACGCGTGGAAAGCCCGTGGCCTGGGCCGACCGAGTTTTCGCATCATCACCCCGGTACTGGTGCGCTTGATCCGTGACAGCGAAGCCATCGGCGATGCCATTGCCGCCCGTGGGCTGGAGCGCGACCCCGCGTTGGATACGCCGCACGAAACACCACTGCACACTCAGGAACAATCGGCATGAACCACGTCCACATCATCCGCGACGAAGCAGAAGTCGCGGGCATTCTCGACCGCCTGGTGCCCCTCATCGACGAGCAGGCCCAGGCCCGCGATGCGTCGGGCGAGTTGCCTGGCGCCGCGCTGAGCGCCATCGCCGAAAGTGGCCTGCTCGCCCTCAACGTGCCCCGGCGTCACGGCGGCATCCAGGCTTCGGCGCTGACCATCGCCCAGGTGTACCGGCGCATCGCCGAGGCCGACCCCAGCGTTGCGCAGATCTTCCAGCCGCACTTCGCGGCGCTCGATGCACTGGACCGAGTGGGCTGCGACGAGCAACAAGGGTTCTTTTTCGGCCAGGTGCTTGAAGGTGCCTGGATCGGCAATGCCAGCACTGAAACCGGCGGCAAACGTGGTCACGAGCACATGGTCACGCGGCTGAGCGATGCCGATGCAGACGGCAACTATCGCCTCAACGGGCGCAAGTACTACAGCACCGGGGCGACCCACGCACGCTGGATCGCCGTGATGGCCAAGGACACACAGGACCGCGTCGGTGTCGCCTATGTAGAACGCAACGCCCCCGGCCTGACCGTAGAGCAGGATTGGAATGGTTTCGGCCAGCGCGGCACCAGCAGCGGCACGTGCGTGTTCGACAATGTGCGCGTGCCGAGATGGCGGGTGGTGGAGCGCTGGAGGTTGTTCCAGCAGCCGCAAAGCCACGGCGCATTCGGGCAATTGCACCACATCGGCCTGGACCTGGGCGTGCTGGACGCTGCCCTCAAGGACGCGACGAATTACGTCAACCAGCGCTCCCGACCTTCCAGCGACTCGCCCTACGCGCGCAACAGCGAAGACCCGGTGGTGATCCAGGCTTTCGGTCGATTCGCGATCCAGCAGCGCGCCGCCGCCGCCCTGCTGGAACAGGCGGCCCGCACCTTTGATCGTCTCGATCCGCTGGTTCGTGACCCGCACACTGCACCCGATATCGCAGCGCACGCGGCGGCGGAAATTTCCATGGCGGTGGCGGCGGCCAAGGCGTTTACCGCAGAACAATCGGTAAAGCTGTGCAGCGATGTCTTCGAGTTCATGGGCGCGGGCGGCACCTCTCGCTCCCTGGGCCTGGACCGTCACTGGCGCAACACCCGCACGCACTCACTGCACGACCCGGCGCGCTGGAAGATTCATCACCTGGGCAACCATTTGCTCAACGGCATCGCGCCACCTAACACCGGCATTCTTTAACACAACCACTTCAATCGATGACGCCTCTTCAATGGGGTTGGGGGATTTACGCATGGCAGTTTGGCTTATTACTGGCGCGAGCCGAGGCTTGGGCAAACACCTGGTGCTGGAAGCATTGGCCAAGGGTGATCAAGTGGTAGCGATTTCGCGCAATGGAATCACGGGCATTGGCGAGCACCCGGACCTGCTCGACCTCAAGGTCGACCTGACCCAGGCCGACGCCGTGAATGCCGCGATTGGCAGCGCGGTGCAGCGTTTCGGGCGCCTCGACACGGTGATCAACAATGCCGGGCGCGGCTTGCTCGGTGCGATCGAAGAAGCCAGCGACGCCGAGGTTCAGGCGGTGTTCGACCTGAACTTCAAGGCCGTGCTCAACGTGCTGCGTGCCACGCTGCCGGTACTGCGCGCCCAGCGCCTGGGCAATGTGGTGAACATCAGCTCGCTGGCCGGCGTCAGCGGTGCGGCGTCGTGGGGCGTGTATTCAGCCAGCAAGTTCGCGCTCGAAGGCTTGAGCGAAGCCCTGGCCAAGGAAACCGCCGCCCTGGGCATCAAGGTGCTGATTGTTGAGCCGGGCATCCTGCGTACCGACTTTCTGGAGGACCAATCGCTGCTGGTCAGCGAGACCGTGATTCATGACTACGACAACTCCGCCGGCGCCGCTCGCCGTGGGGTCAGCGACAACCGCGGCAACCAACCCGGCGACCCACGCCAGGCCGCGCTGCGCATCCTCGAGCAAGTCAGCGCTGGCCTGCCCGAAGATGGCTTCGCTTCCCGGCTGATCCTGGGTTCGGATGCCGGCCGGGTGATTGGCGCCAAACTGGCCTTGCTCAATCGCCAGATCGCCGAGACCACACCGCTGGCCGGCAGCATCGACCTCGCCGTGGCGAGCGCCTGATGAGCCAGCAGCGCTATATGCACCTGGCGCTGGTGGTCGGCGATGCCGGCTTCCATCAGGCTGCCTGGCGCCAGGCCGACAGCGGCGTCGAGCAACTGACGTCGCTGCAGCAGTTCAGTGCCATCGCCCAGCGTGCCGAGCGAGCCTGCGTCGACAGCCTGTTCGTGGCCGATGTGGCCGGCTTCGATCCGCAGTCCATCAGCGCCTGGCCCAGCAACCAGTTGGAGCCATTGACACTGCTGGCCGCGCTGGCGGCTGTCACCCGGCGTATCGGCCTGATCGGCACGCTGTCTACCACCTACAGCGCGCCCTACACCCTGGCGCGCCAGGTGCTGTCGCTGGATCACCTGAGCGGTGGCCGTGCCGGTTGGAACGTGGTGGTGTCGCGCGGTGGCGAAAGCCATTACGGCCTGCCCGAACTGCCGAGCCACAGCCATCGCTACGAGCGCGCCGCCGAGACACTGCAAGCAGCGCGCGCGTTATGGGATGGCTGGGCGCCGGACGCGGTGGTCGCCGACCGCGAAAACGGCGTCTACGGCTACCCCGAGCGGATCCATCCAACCGATTTCGTCGGTGAGCATGTGCAAGTTGGTGGTGCGCTGCCCAGCCCACGCTCACCCCAGGGGCGCCCGTTGATCGTCCAGGCCGGAGCCTCCGAGGAAGGTCGCGAACTGGCCGCGCGCTACGCCGACATCGTGTTCACCATGCAAGCCGATGCCGACGAAGCTGCCGCGTTTTACCGCGACCTGAAAGCCCGCGCCGTGGAGCACGGACGCCGCAGCGAGGACCTGCTGGTGCTGCAAGGCGTGACGCCGTTCTGTGCGCCGGACCATGCCAGCGCCGCACGGCTGCAACAGTCACTGGCGCAGCTCACTGATCGGCGCGCCGCCCTTAAGCGCTTGAGCGCGTTGCTCAACGGCATCGACTGCGCCGACCTGCCCCTCGATCAACCGCTGCCCGAAGCACTCCGCCAGCAAGCGCGCAACAGCGCGCCCAGCACCGCGGCAACCCAACTGCTGGGCATGATCGAGCAGCAACTGCCGCTGGGCGATGTGCTGCAACGGCTGGTCAGTTCGCGCGGCCACTGGACCCCGGTGGGCAGTTTCGAGCAGATCGCGAGCCAGTTGCAGGCGCGCTTCGAGGCTCAGCAAACCGATGGTTATGTGGTGCTGCCGGCCGAGCTTGGCAGCACCCTGGATGGCCTGTTCGACCAGGTGATCCCCACCTTGCAGGCGCGCGGTCTCCTGCGCAGCACCTATCACGGCAAGACCCTGCGCGACCATCTCGACCTACCGCTGCCGCAGTGGCAGCCCCCCGTTCAAGGAACTATTTGATGAGTGATACCGCCAACGGCCGAGGCGCCAACGAACTGATGTTCAACGCCTTCGAGCAGAATTGCGTGTCCCTGGCCTATCACGGCGTGTGGGCGCACCCGGATTCACAGCGCTTTGATTACACCCGTCCGCGCTTCTGGACCGACCTGGCCAAGACCCTGGAGCGCGGTGGCTTCGACAGCATCTTCCTGGCCGACGTGGTCGGCGTGCACGACATTTACAAGGGTGGCTACGCGACCTCGGTGGCCCAGGGCATGCAAACCCCTGGCGGTGATCCCAGCGTGTTGATTCCGCTGATGAGCGCGGTCACCGAGCACCTGGGTTTTGTGTTTACCCAGTCGATCCTGCAAGAGCCGCCGTTCAACTTCGCCCGGCGCATATCGACCCTGGACCACATCACCGAGGGCCGCGTGGGCTGGAACATCGTCACCTCGCACCTGGCCAGCGCAGCCCGTAACCTCGGCTGGCCCGACCTGCCCGAGCACGACACACGCTACGCCATGGCCGCCGAATACCTGGAGGTGTGCGGTGCCCTGTGGCAGCACAGCTGGGAAGACGGCGCGGTACTGCGGGACAAGGCCCAGCGCCGCTACGCCGACCCCAGCAAGGTGCACCGCATCGACTACCAGGGTAAGTATTACCAGGTTCCTGGCCCGCACCTGTCCGAGCCTTCGCCACAGCGCACCCCGGTGCTGTTCCAGGCCGGCTCTTCGGAGGCCGGGCGCGCGTTCGCCGCACGCAATGCCGAGGCGATTTTCCTCGACTCGACCACCCCGCTGGGCGCCCAGCAAATCATCGCCGACATCCGCCGACGCGCACTGCAAGCCGGGCGTGACCCGTCCAGCATTCTGTTCTTCCAGGGCCTGACCTTCGTGGTCGGCGGCACCGACGAAGAAGCCCGCGCCAAGGACGCCAGCTACCGCGAGTACTTGCACGAAGAAGCCTT
>Ga0247816_10000999_pt1 | contig 14361 bp, 14 predicted proteins | sample UWRJL209509C1_FD_179930 | JGI IMG/M metagenome (GOLD analysis project Ga0247816, IMG submission 179930) | Plant litter microbial communities from Arlington Agricultural Research Station in Wisconsin, United States - UWRJ-L209-509C-1 | ecosystem: Environmental > Terrestrial > Plant litter >...
GCACGACGCTGCCCGAGGAGGGCCGCAGCTCACCGGTGATGAGCCGCAGCAGGGTGGACTTGCCCGAGCCGTTGGCGCCGACCAGACCGGTGCGGCCGCGGCCGAAGGCGGCGCTGATGCCGGTCAGGGCGGTGGATCCGTCGGGCCAGACAAGGCCGACATCCGTCAGAAGAATAGTTGAACTGTGGGCCGTAGCCATGGAACTCCCTGTGTCAGTGCGGGCACTGACTCCGGAAGCCGCGGGCGCGGCCGATCGACGGATGTCAGCGCGTGAGCGCGAAACCGACGAGGATCTTCACTGGCTGAACCTGACTCTGAGGGGATGGGACGGGATGGGACCCGTCCAGTGTTGCACGTTCAATCGACGACAAACAAGCGGGCCCCGGTCGCGGTGCTCGAGCGGTGCGCCTCCATGTCGGTGGAGACGGCATAGCTCTCGCCGGCGGCGAGCAGGATGACCCGGCCGTCGTCGAGCTCGGTGCGCAGCGACCCCTCGAGCACAAGCAGCACGTGGCCGCGCGCGCACCAGTGGTCGGCGAGATATCCGGCGCTGTACTGGACCATGCGGGTGCGGGTGTCGCCGACCATGACGGTGCGCCAGGTGGCCTCGCCGGTGATGCCGGGGTGCACGGTGGCCTCCACCTCGCTCCAGGTGGTGACCGTGAACGGGAGCGCGGGGTTCAGAGGCATGGGTCCGATCCTAACCAGCCCGCGACTCTCCCGGCACAGCGCGGTAACCTGAGCGCCAAAGGGAGAGATTGCGGGGCACGGGTTGTTGGAATCGTTCTGGGCGTGGGTCGTCATCATCGCGATCGCTCTCGTTTTTTCCGTCGCCATCGGATTCGCCACCCGCTCGCTGCTCGGTACCACCGTGGGCTGGTTGCGCACCTTCCTGGTGGGATTCCTGGTCTTCGTGGGGTGCTGGCCGTTCGCCTATTTCGTCTCGACGCAGGCCCGCGTGATCGACGCCGACGGTTCGCCCACGGTGCCCCTGCTGGTCGTGCTGCTCTTCGTGGCGCTCGCGTTCGGCTGGGTCTTCGCGTTCGGCATGGCCGTGCTGGTGGGCACCGAGGCGCTCTGGCCCACCACCGCGGCCAACCCGATCGACGCGTTCCGGGCGGCGCTGCACCGGCGCCGGCGCACCAAGCGCTACCTGCAGATTCTCACCCTGCTCTCCAAACACGGCATCGGCTGGATCCTCAGCGAGAGGCCGGGCGCCCCCCGCGAGGTGAAACGGGGTCGCCGCACCCCGGATGCCCTGGTCTCGGCGATCAACGAGGCCGGCGTCACCTTCGTCAAGCTGGGCCAGCTGCTCTCCACCCGGCGGGACCTCCTGCCGGCCAGTTACACGCAGGCCCTCGCCTCGTTGCAGTCCGGTGCGACGACGCTGCCGTGGCCCGCTATCCGCACCGTGATCGAGACCGAGATCGGCGGCCCTCTGCACACCGTATTCGCCCACGTCGACGAGCAGCCGCTCGCGGCGGCATCCGTCGCCCAGGTGCACGCCGGCACACTGCTGGACGGCACCAGGGTGGTGCTCAAGGTGCAACGGCCGGCCGCCGCGGCCCAGGTCGCCGCCGACATCGACATCATCGTGCGCCTCGCCCAGCGCATCGAGAACCAGACCAGCTGGGGACGGGACTTCGGCGTGGTGTCGCTGGCCGAGGGGTTCGGTCGGTCGCTGCGAGATGAGCTGGACTACCGCATCGAGTTCAGCAGCACCCAGCAGATCGGCAGCGTGGTGGAGGCATCGGCCGAGAAGGAGGTGCTCGTGGTGCCGCGGGTGTACGCCGAGGCCAGCTCCCGCCGGCTGCTCACCATGGACCTCATCGACGGTCTCCCGCTGAACGCGTCGGGGGAGCGGCTGGGCCGGATGGACCCCGAAGACCGGGCGGCGCTGGCCTCCGCCCTGCTGGACGCGGTGCTCGAACAGGTGGTCGTGACGGGCATCTTCCACGCCGACCTGCACCCGGGCAACCTCATGCTGCAGCCGGACGGCCGGCTGGGCATGATCGACTTCGGCAACGTCGGTGTGCTGGAGCGCAGCATGCGGGAGGGCCTGGTGACGCTGCTGCTCGCGGCGGCGAACGACGACGACATCGCCACGACGGATGCGCTGCTCCTGCTGGTCGAGGCGCCGCCGGATGCCGACATCCTCTCGTTGCAACGCGACCTGGGCCGCGTGCTCACCCTGAACCGGCACAGCGCGGACGGTTCGATCTTCGCCGCCATGCTCGACACGATCCGCGATCACCACCTGGCCGTGCCGACCTCGCTGGGACTGGCGCTGCGCTCGCTGATCACCCTGGAACGCTGCCTGGACATCCTCGACCCGGACTTCGACATGGTGGAGACGGCGCTGGAGAGGGTGCCGCATTTCCTGCGGCGGCTGATCACCCCCAGGTCGTTCCTCGGGTCGGTTCAGGCGCAGGCCGCGGTGCTGCAGGCCACGGCCCGCCGGCTGCCCCGTCGGTTGGAGGCGATCAGCTCGTCCCTGGCCAAGGGCACCTTCAACCTGCGGATCCGCGCCTTCGCCGAGCCCGACGACAGATGGTGGATCGGCTCCGTGGTCACCGAGGCCGTTGGCACCCTGATCGGCATCACCGCCGTCTCCCTGGGCATCGTGCTGGTGGTCTCCGACACCGGCCCCGACCTGGTCTCCGGCGTGCGGCTGTTCTCCTTCCTCGGCGCCGCCATCGGGCTGGTCGGTTTCATCCTGCTCATCCGTGCCCTGCGCCAGCTGTTCCTGCGCGGCCCGAACTGACGCTCTCGCCGGCGGCCCGCTGACGGAAGGCGATGGTGTTCATCCGGTTGCCGCAGCGCACGCTGCAGAACCGCTTCGACCCGTTGCGGGAGAGATCCATCAGGATGCCGGCGCAGTCCGGTGCCGCACAGGTGCGCAACCGGCCGGTCTCGTCGGTGCGGATCACGTCGACCAGGGCCAGGGCAACCTCCACCCGGATGCGCTCGGCGAGCGGCGCTTCCGGGTCGGTGGCGTGCAGGTGCCAGTCGAGGTTGTCGTGGCGCATCAGCCGGGGCCGGGCCAGCGCCGAGAGCAGCATGGTGTTCACCTCGAGCGCCGCCTCGTCGCGGGGCAGGGTCCAGATGTGGCGCAGCAGGTCGCGGGTATCACGCACCTCGACCAGTTCGGCCTCGGTCCGATCCAGGCGGCCGGAGAAGCTGTGGGTCACAAAAAGCGCCGTCAGCGCGGCGGGCGTGCCGAGCTCGTCGAGCCCGCTCTTCGTCGCGCCGGCGACGGTGTTCGCGAGATCGACCGTGAAGGCCAGACTCGCCTCGGTGTCAGGGGCAAAATGCAAATTGACTCCTTACTCAAGACCACACTATCTTCGTGATCAGATCACCCACAAGCCCGCCGAACCGCCCGTCCGCCTGGAGTCTCATGACCCGCTCATCCACCTCGCTCGGCCTGGTCATCGCGGTCATCGCCGCGGCCACATTCGGTCTGTCCGGAGCGCTCGCCAAGCCCGTGCTCGAAAGCGGCTGGAGCCCCGCCGCTGCCGTGACGGTGCGGGTGCTGATCGGCGGCGTGGCGCTGGCCCCGGTGGCCGTCATGTCGCTCCGCGGCCGGTGGGCCGCGCTCTGGCGGGCCCGCTGGCGGGTGCTCGCGATGGCGCTGATCGGCGTGGCCGGCACCCAGCTGGCCTACTTCGCGGCGATCGAGCGCATCCCGGTGGGCACGGCGGTGCTCATCGAATACATGGCGCCGCTGCTGCTCGTCGGCCTGGCCTGGGCGCGCACCAGGAGAAGCCCCAAGGTCGTGGTGCTGATCGGCTCGGTAGTGGCCCTGGGCGGACTGGTGCTCGTCGTGTCACCGGGCGGCTCCGCCGGGTTCGACCTCTTCGGTTACGCGTTGGCCCTGACGGCCATGGTGGGCTGCGCGATCTACTATCTGGTCGCGGCGCAGCCCGGCGACGGACTCCCGGCCGTGGCGCTGGCCGGGTTCGGCCTGCTGCTCGGCGGGCTGGCGCTCGGCCTGGTCGGGCTGAGCGGCCTGGTGCCCTTCGAAACCTCCACCGCCGACGTGGCGATGTTCGGCACCGAGCTGCCCTGGTGGCTGCCGCTGCTGCTGATCGGCATCGTCGCCACCGCCATCGCCTACTCCACCAGCATCGCCGCCAGCGAGATGCTCGGCTCCCGGCTGGCCTCGTTCGTGGGCCTGCTCGAAGTGGTGGCGGCCACCTTCTACGCCTGGCTGCTGCTCGGTGAGCAGCTCACCGTTCCGCAACTTCTCGGTGGCCTGCTCATTCTCATCGGCATCGCCTTCGTGCGCTCCGAGAAGACCGACGCCCCGGTCGAGCCGGCCTCCGTGCTGCTGCCCCTCGACCTCGACCGGCGGGCTCAGGGCTAGTGGGCAACCACCGGCTCGGCGTCGGCGGCGAGGTGCGCGTTCGCCAGCGACAGCCCGTGGCCCATCCGGCGGAACAGCAACGCGGCGATGACGGCGCCGACGGCGAAGAACCCGGCGCCCCACCAGTAGGCGGTGGCGTAACTGGTGACCGCGGCCTGCGCGGCTACCTCGGCGGTGGCGGGCAGGTGCGCGGCCACGTAGTCGGCGGCCGCGGTGGCGGCCAGGGTGTTCAGCAGGGCCGTGCCGATCGAGCCGCCGACCTGCTGGCTGGTGTTCACCATGGCCGACGCCACCCCGGCGAATTGCCGGTCCACGCCCAGGGTGGCGGTCTGCATCGACGCTGGCATGATCGAGCCCATGGCGAAGCCGAGGATCATCAGCGGCGGCAGCACATTGGCGGCGTAGCTGCTGTCGAGGTTGAGGTTGGTGAGCAGCACCATGCCGATCGCGCCGAGCGTCATGCCGAAGGGAACCATGATCTTCGGGCCGAACCGCGGCACGAAGATGTTGGTGGAGAGCTGCGCCGCGAGCACCAGCATCGCGATCATCGGCAGGAATGAGAAGCCGGTCTGCATCGGCGTGAAGCCGAGCGAAGCCTGCAGGTAGTAGGTGACGAACAGGAAGATGCCGAACATGCCCGCTCCGGCGATCATCACCGAGATGTAGGCGGCGCCGCGGTTGCGGTCGAGCACGATCGCCAGCGGCAGCAGCGGATGCGCCGCCCGGCGCTGCCAGAGCACAAACGCCACGAGCAGCACCACGGCGCCCGCGAGCATGCCCCAGGTCAGCGGCGAGTCCCAGCCATCCGTCTCGGCGTTGGAGAAGCCGTAGACCAGACCGAACAGGGCCGCGGAGACCAGGAGCGTGCCGGGGATGTCGAGCTTGGGCCGCGGGCCGGTGCGCTTGAGGGTGTCGACGAAGATGGTGGCGCCGATGACCGCGACGATGGCGATGACGACGTTGATGTAGAGGTTCCAGCGCCAGTCGAAGTACTCGGTGAGGAAGCCGCCGAGCAACAGGCCCACGGCGCCGCCGGCGCCGGCGATCGCACCGAAGACGCCGAAGGCACGGGCCCGCTCCTTGGGGATCGTGAACGTGGTGGTGAGCACGGCCAGGGCGGTGGGGGCCAGCAGGGCACCGAACGCGCCCTGCAGGGCCCGGGCGGCGACGAGCCAGCCGAACGTGCCGGCCGCGCCGCCGAGGGCGGAGGCGATGGCGAAGCCGATCAGGCCGATGATGAAGGTGCGCTTGCGGCCGATCAGGTCGGAGAGCCGGCCGCCGAGGAGCAGGAGGCTGGCGAAGGCGAGGGAGTACGCGGTCACGATCCACTGGCGGTCGCCGTTGGAGAAGCCGAGGTCGGCCTGGGCGGAGGGGAGGGCGATGTTCACGACCGTGGAGTCGAGCACGACCATGAGCTGGGCGAGGGCGACCACGCTGAGGGTCCACCACCGGCGGGAGTGTGGCACGGGGATCGGTTTAGACATAAACGCGACTATATACGATACTCTGGAGTTCCGGATCTTAACGGTTCCTGAATTTACGCCCCGGTAACATGTGGGGGCACACAGAATTGATCCGCAACGCAGAAATGGAGATCGACGCAATGACGCAGCTCGAACCCAGCGCGGTCGAACCTGCCGTGGAAACCAAGCTGGGCCGCAAGCGTGACCTCACCCGCGACCCGGAGATCCTGGCCGCCGCGCTCGAGGTACTCGCCGAGACCGGCTTCGACGGCATGACCATCGACATGGTCGCCGCCAGGGCCAAGGCCGGCAAGGCCACGCTGTACCGTCGCTGGCCCTCGAAGAACGAGCTCGTGATCGACGCCGTCGCCTGCATGAAGCAGGGCGACCTGGAGCAGTCCCGGCTGCCGGACACCGGCACGCTGCGAGGCGACCTCGTGGCGATGATCAAGCCGCGCTCCATCGAGGAGGGCGAGAAGAAGATGCAGATCATGGCCGGGCTGATGTCGATGCTCTCGGCCGCGCCGGAGCTCGCCGAGGCCGCCAACGCGGCCCTCGTCAAGCCGCGTGCAGAGGCGAACCGGTTCCTCATTCAACGCGCCGTCGACCGCGGTGAGATCTCGCCGGCCTGCGACATCGAAACGCTCTGCCTGGTCACCCCTTCCATGGCGGCCTTCCGCACGTTGATCGAGCGAAAGCCCGTGGACCGGGACTTTCTCATCTCGCTCATCGACGGTGTGCTGCTGCCCGCGGTGGGCCTGGCGCCCGGGGACCCCGGCCCGGCGCGGTAAGGTTGCGGCACCGGCCTCGTAGCCGGCGGAGTTCCATCTCGACGAAGAGAGCGTGTCATGTCCGGCAAGTATGAATTGACTGCAGACCGATCCGGTGGGTACGTCTTCAAGCTCAAGGCCCACAACGGCGAGGTCCTGATGACCTCGGAGAGCTACCAGACCAAGGCGGCCGCGCTGAAGGGCATCGAGGTCGTCAAGGCCGATGCCAAGGGCAGGGTCGTCGACCTCACCGAGCCGAAGTAGCGGCCCGACCTACAGCTCGGCGTCGGCGGCGGCGAACGTGTCGCAGGCCCCGGCCCCGTTCGTGTACCCGGTCTGGAACCACTTCTGCCGCTGCTCGCTCGACCCGTGCGTCCAGGTCTCCGGGCTCACCTGGCCCTGGGTCTTCTCCTGGATGCGGTCGTCGCCGATGGCGGACGCCGCGTTGAGCGCGTCCGCGATCTGGGCGTCGGTGATCGGTTCGAGCAGGCGCGTGCCGTCGGCATCCGTGGTCTCGGTCGCTGAGGCGAGCCACGCGCCGGCGTAGCAGTCCGCCTGCACCTCGACGCGCACGGCGTCGGAGGTGGGGCCGGTCTGCGAGGTGTCGGCGGTGCCGAACGTGCCCGCCAGGTTCTGGATGTGGTGGCCCCACTCGTGACCCACCACGTAGAGCTGCGAGAGCGGCCCTGCGGTGGCGTCGAACTGGGTGCGCAGCGTGTCGTAGAACGCGGTGTCCAGGTAGATCTGCTGGTCGGCCGGGCAGTAGAACGGCCCCACGGCGCTCGTGGCCGATCCGCAACCGGTGTCGACCCCGTCGACGAACAGGTGGATGTTGGGGGAGACGTAGGAGATGCCCAGGGCCGGCGCCTGCTCGGCCCAGTAGTCCTCGAGCGAGTCGCGAGTGAGGCCCACCCGGCACTCCACATCAGCGTTGGCCTCTACGCCTGTTTCGCAACCGGTGAGCGCGGTGGTTTCGCTCTGGCTGCCGCCGCCGCTCGTGCCGCCGCCGAGCAGGCCGGATAGGTCGACCCCGAGCAGCTGGGAGAGCAGCACGATGGCAACGAGGCCCAGGCCTCCACCGCCCACGGCGAGGCCGGTGCGGCGGCCGGATTTGCGCACGCCCTTGCCGGAGTACTTGGCGTCGTCGTTGAAAGTCATTCCTAGACAATAAACGATGCGGTGGTTTGCTCGCGCTTCCCTCGTAGGATCGGTGGCATGGCCCTCCTTCACAAAGCAGACATCACTCCGACGAAGATCGAACTGCTCACCACCTGGGTGCCCACCCAGCCGTGGTTCGCCGGCGAGGCAGGAGTGAGCGTCACGAACGTCGCTGCCTACCGCTTCGACGACCCCGACGGCGAGGTCGGTATCGAGACGATTCTCGTGCGGGCGGGCGACGGCCCCCTGCTGCAGGTGCCCGTCACCTACCGGGATGGCCCGCTCGCCGGCGCTGAGGCCGCACTGATCACCACCATGCAGCACACCGTGCTCGGCAAGCGCTGGGTCTATGACGCCACCGGCGACCCGGTCTACCTCGCCGCCGTCGCGACGGCCGCACTCACCGGCGGGCACCAGGCCGAGTTGACCATCGAGCTAGACGGCCAGATGGTCGTGCGCGAACCCACCGCGGTCGTGGCCGGCAGCGGCGCGCCAGGCGGCCCGGCGGTGACCGCGCCCGCGGTGGCCGACATCACCATCCGTCACGAGGCTGGCGTGACCACCGTGGCTGCCGGTTCACTGCGGCTGGTCGTGGCGCGGGTGCTCGGCGACGACGACGTGCTGGCACACCGGGCCGACGGCTCAACCAGCCACGAACTGCTGGCCGGAACCTGGCCGGAGCAGCCCGCCCTGCGCGCGCTCGTGCTGGTCGAGCAGCTCGCGGACGCTCGCGACTGACTCCACTCGGCCCTAGATTGTCCCTGGGGGAGAAACACATGACGAGATACCTGACGCGAACACTGCACGCAGCTCTGCTGACCGGCGTGGCAGCGCTGCTGCTCAGCGGATGCTCACCCGCGGCCGGCAACACGCCCGCCGCGTCGGCATCCGCGACGCCGACGCCCACGGCAACCGCGACGCCCACGGCAACGGCGACACCCACGGCAACGGCGACACCCACCGCGACGCCGGACGCGCCGGTCCTGGAGGACCTGCATCAGGCCTACGTCGCCGCGGGGCTGCCCTGCGAGTGGAGCGTGACCGAGAACCTGATGACCGGGTCGACCCAGTCCGGCGGGTGCCGAGACAGCGAGAACAACATCAGCATTTTCGCCACTCAGGCGGACGTCGACGCTCTGCTCCAGTTGAACACCGACAGCATCGAACCCGGTCTCTTCCTCGTCGGTGACCGGTGGGTCGTGGGCAGCGAGCACCCCGAAGACCTGATCACCGCGCAAACCGTCATGGGCGGCGCCCTCTGGCCGGGCGACTCACCGTTCTATGGTTGACCTCGACGAGCCGGGCCCGCCGTGTCCGGCCTGCGGCACCGAGATGGCCCCGGATGGTGTGGACACCGCGGAGGGTCTCGAGTCCTGTCACCGGTGTCCGCGTTGCAAGCTCGTCATCGTCTTGAGGGAGGTCCCGTGACCAACAGCACCGAGTATCCGCCCGAGCCCTGGTATCTCGGCGGATCGCTGAACGTGTCGGTGTTCCTCGTGCCGGCAGCCAGCCTGCCCGCCGGCTTCGAGCTGCCGAATGGACGGCGTGCGCTGCGGCTGGGCTCCAAGGTCGTCGTGGGGGTCGCCTCGGTGCGCTACCTGCCCGGCGGGGTACTCGACTACGACGAGTTGCTGGTGGCGGTGCCGAGCCTCGGGCGCGGTGGCCTGCGGGTGACGATCCCACAGATCTGGGTCGACAGCCCCACCTCCGTGCGCGGCGGCCGCGAGCTCTGGGGCATCCCCAAACACCTCGCTGTCTTTCGCCAGCGTGACCGCAGGGGGGTCACGAGCATGACCATGTCGGTCGACGGCGCCGCTGTCGCAGCCCTCCGCGCGCGCCGCGGGCTGCCCCTGCTGCCCGGGATGCGTCAGCTCGCGCTGCCGATTCTGCAGAACCTCGACGGCAGGGTGACGCTCTCGCACAACCGGGTCGTCGGCCGGATCGCGGGCCTCCGCGCGGCCTGGCATTTCGCCGCAAACGGCCCGCTGGGCTACCTGAGCGGGCGGCGGCCGGTGCTGAACATCGCCGTGCACAACGCGGCAATCATCTTCGGCATGGATGTGACCCGGTCATGACCGCAGGCCCGATCGCGGTCATCACGGGCGCGGCCAGGGGGATCGGCCGGCAGGTTGCCGCCGACCTGCTTGCCCGCGGCTACCAGGTGGTGATCGGCGACCTCGACCTGGAGGCCACCCGGCGCACCGCTGGCGAACTCGGCGGGGCGGTGACCGCTGTGCGCCTGGACATCACCGATCGTGCCCTCGTGGCCGAGACCATCGAGGTCGTGGAGAGCAGCATCGGTCCGATCGCCGTGTGGGTGAACAACGCCGGCATCATGCCCACCGGCGCGTTCGCCGGCCAGGAGGTCTCCCTGGCGCGCGCCGTGATCGACGTCGACTACGCCGCCCTCGTGGAGGTGACCGCGGCCATCCTGCCCCGGTTTCTGGCCCGCAATGCCGGCACCCTGATCAACCTGGGCAGCGCCACCGGGCTGAAGCCGCTGGCCGGCCTTGCCGTGTACTCCGGGGCGAAGGCCGCCGTGATCGGCTTCAGCGACGCCCTGCGCCGGGAGCTGCGCGGCACGGGGGTGCGGGTGCGGGTCATTCTGCCCAACCTGGTGACGACCCCGATGGGCGCGGGCATCACCCCGCCGCGGTTGTCACCGGCGGTCAGCCCGGAGCAGGTGAGCCGGGCGGTTGTGCGGGCGATCGACCGCGGACCGTTCGCCGTAACCGTGCCGAGGGTGCTCGGCCCGGTTCTTCGGGTGTCCCGCCTGCTGCCCACACCGGTGCAGGACTGGCTGGACGACCGGATCGGAACGGACCGCATCGGTCTGGGCGGTGATCCGGCCGCTCGCGCCGCCTACCAGTCGGGCCTGTAGGTCACGCCTGTGCCGCGGCCTGCGCTGCCTTCTGCTCCGCCACCTGGCGGTGCACATCGGTCATGTCCAGCGCCTTGACCGCGGTGACGACCTGCTCGAGGGCCGCGGGCGGCAGGGCTCCGGGCTGGGAGAACACGAGCACGCCCTCACGGAAGGCCATCAGCGTGGGGATGGACTGGATGCCGGCGGCCGCGGAGAGCTGCTGCTCGGCCTCGGTGTCGACCTTGGCGAACACCACGTCCTGGTGCTGCTCGGACGACGCCGCATAGGTGGGCGCGAACTGCTTGCACGGGCCGCACCAGTCGGCCCAGAAGTCCACCAGAACAATGTCGTTGGCGGACAGGGTCTCGCCGAAGGTGGTCTCGGTTACGTCAATGGTGCTCATAGGGCTCTCCTTGCTGAAGCTGTCGGGGACGAACTCGTAACAACGGTAGCCGCCGCCCGGGTATTCCACGAGGCACGGCGGGCAACACAAAAGGTGGGCAGAGAATGTCTCTGCCCACCTTCTGGCGTGCGGGGTGGTGCGGTGGCGTGTTACTTGGCGGTGACCGTGAGCAGTGCGTCTCCGACAGACACGTGGCCGGTTGCGGCCTGGTCGATGGAGCCGAACTTCTTCGGGTTCGTCACGAGCACCGGGGTGACCAGCGAGTAGCCGGCTTCCTCGATGATCGCGCGGTCGAAGGTCACCAGCGGGGTACCCGCCTCGACCCTGTCGCCGGCCTTGACCTTGACGTCAAAGCCCTTGCCGGCCAGGTTCACGGTGTCGATACCCACGTGAATGAGCATCTCGATGCCACCGTCGAGCATCAGACCGAAGGCGTGGCCGGTCGGCTGAGCGACCAGGACCTTGCCGGCAGCGGGAGCGTAGACGGTGTCTTCGGTGGGGTCCACGCCGACGCCGAGTCCGACGATGCCCTTGCTGAACACGGGGTCAGGCACATCGACGAGCGGCACGACGATTCCGGCGACCGGCGAACCGATCGTGGCCAGAACGGTGGCGACCATGGTGGCCGTGCCGCCGGCGGCGGGTGCCGTAGCGGCATCCGTGCTGGTGGCAGCGGCAACGGGAGCCGCGACGGGAGCGTGCTTGGCTTCTTCCATGGCGGTGTCCTCGGCGAGCTGAGCGGCCGCTTCGGCCTTCTGCTCGGGCGAGAGGTAGCCGGAGAGGATCACGAGGATCATCGCGGTGAAGAACGACGCGGCAACGGCGATCGCGTACAACGGGATGTTGTTGAACGCGGGGATGGTCAGCAGCGAGGTGAACACGAACGCGTTGGTCGTGACGCCACCGCCGAGGCCGATGATGACACCACCGACGAGGCAACCGACGAGCATGCGCGGGTAGATGCGCTTGAACCGCAGGTGGATGCCGTACAGCGACGGTTCGGAGATACCACCGAGCAGGCCGGCGGCAAGTGCACCGGTTGCGGTCTGCTTCATCTGGCTGTTCTTGGCGCGAATGGCGAGGAAGAGAACGCCGGCAGTCGCACCGAAGCAGGCGAAGTTCCAGGCGCCCATCGGGCCCTGGATGAAGTCATAGCCGAGGGACTGGATGTTCAGCAGCATGACGGCGTTCAGCGGCCAGTGCAGGCCCAGCGGAACCATGAACGGGTAGGCCAGCGGGATGACGATCGCGAAGATGAGCGGAGAGAAGTCGTTGATGGACTTGAGGAACTCGCCGATGGCCGCTCCGCCGAAGACGCCGATCGGGCCGATGAGGAAGGCCGTGACGGGGATCATGACGAGCATGGAGAGGAACGGCACGAAGATCAGCTGCACGCTGGCCGGGATGACCTTCTTCAGGCCCTTGGTGAGGAGACCCAGAACTGCCGCCATCAACAGCGGCGGGAAGACCTGCGAGCTGTAGTCGGTGACCGTCAGCGGCAGGCCGAAGATCGACACGATCGCGGCCTTGCCGTCGAAGACGGTCTGGGCGTTGTCGGAGGCGGCCAGGGCGGAGAAGCCCGGCAGCATGACGACGGCCATGATGCCGAAGCCCACCCACGGGTCGGCGCCGAGGCGCTTGGAGGCGTTGTACGCGACCATGAGCGGCAGGAAGACGAACACGCCCTGCCACATCAGGTTGATGAAGGCCCAGCCGGGTTCGAGCTCGACGCCCGGGGCGTTCCAGGCGGGGATGACGCCGAGGGTGGCCATCAGCGCCATGAAGGTGATGAAGAGCGAGGCGCCCAGCAGTGCGCCCAGGATCGGGCGGAAGGAGTCGGACAGCACCTCGAAGAAGGTGTCGAGCCCGGCGAACTTGCCGCGGGGGCCCTTGGCCCGCTCGGCGGCCTTGATGTCGTCGGCGCTTTCGCCGGTGCCGATCTTCTTCATCTCCGGCAGAGCCAGGATTTCGTTGTAGACGGTCTCGACGGCTCCGCCGATGACGACCTGGAAGCGGTCGCCGGACTGCGGGACAGCGCCCAGGACCGCGGGAATGGCTTCCACGGTTCCCTGGTCGATGACCGATGCGTCCTTGAGCGTGAAGCGCAGCCGGGTCGCACAGTGAGTGAGCGCGACGACGTTACCGGCTCCTCCGATGCTTTGAATGATGTCTTTAGCGGGCGAGGACGCCACGTGGATCTCCTTACGGGTGCGGGTGCCAAGCGCGTGGTTCCCGCTTGGCACAGCTCAGCGCATACCGGGTTGGTCGGCTGAGAATGTGCTGTCAAATTTCGCACACCAGACGAATTTACACGGTTGGTGCCGAGCCCGCTGGGCCGTAGGTCCCACTACGGGGAGATAGCTTCGCGCGCGGGCAACGCGATTCGGCTCAGTGCCGGGCGTTCGCCTCGGGGCGCAGCCGGATGAGTCGCTGCGAGCCGTCCTCGGCCAATTCGGCCAGATCGCTGCGCGAGGAGAGGAAGTCCGTGAAGGAACGGAAGCCGAGCGGCTTCTCGTTGAAGGACGGATCCATCCGCCGCATCTGGTTCTTCACAGTGCCCGTGTTCAACCATTCGTCGTCGTCGCCCTTGGCATGGCCGATCTGCAGCGCGCGCACCAGGAGCTCGGTCGCGAGCGACTGCGGGTCGATGTCCTCGGCCTGCTCCGGCTCGTCGTAGGGGGAGTCGTCGGTGTGCGAGAACATCGGGATCGTGGTGAGCTTGCGGGCCGTGGCGGCCGGCGGTGCGGGTTCCACCTCCACCGGTTCGACAGCCCGGCGGCCGCCCTTGGACTTGTCGGCCCGGGGCGTCTCGGCGTCCGCGGTCGTGGCGACCTTCACGATGCCGGGCAGCGAGTCGTAGTCCTCGAATTCGTCGCACGCGGCCGCCAGCGAGGTGCTGGTGGAGCCGGCGACGCCGATGCCGACGACGAAGCGTCCCAGCCGCTTGGACTTCTGGGCGAGGGCGATGTAGTCGGAGTCGCCCGCGATGATGATCACGTGGGTGAGGTCGGGCAGTCGAAAGAGGTCTTCGACCACGTCGACGGCCAGGCGGATGTCTGCACCGTTCTTCGTGCCCCGGGTGGTGGTGGTGAACAGCTGGGTGAGGTCTACCGCGCGGCTCATCAGCTGGCGCTGGTAGCTCGCGTTCACGGGCACCGACCAGTCGGCGTATGCGCGGTTCACCACGAGGGTGCCGAATGATGCGGCGAAGTCGATGATGGCGTTGAAGTCCACGGTGGCAGCGGCCAGCCGGGCGGCGATCTCGGGGTCGGCATCCCGGCTGGTCTTGTCGAAGTTGCGGATGCCGTCACGCTGGAACGCGTTGCGGCCGTGCA
>Ga0247816_10001000_pt1 | contig 14359 bp, 14 predicted proteins | sample UWRJL209509C1_FD_179930 | JGI IMG/M metagenome (GOLD analysis project Ga0247816, IMG submission 179930) | Plant litter microbial communities from Arlington Agricultural Research Station in Wisconsin, United States - UWRJ-L209-509C-1 | ecosystem: Environmental > Terrestrial > Plant litter >...
TTTAGCTTGCTTTAAATAATTAGCCATTAATTCAACTTTATACTGCGAAGCTTTAATATCAATGTCCTGCATGATTTGTGAAGCTTTTAACTGCGTTCTAAATTTAATTGCATCTGCGGAATTTACATTATCAACTTTAGAGATTAAAGTTTGTAGTTTGGTTTGATATTCAATTAATTTAGCTAAATTATCTTGTTCAATACTTTGAATATCAATTAATTTTTGCTTTAAATCTTTTAACTGCTGATTTAAACTGTTTCGTTGATTAATTTTCCATTCACTATACGCAATATCTGAACTGTCTAATAAAGCATTGGCTTTGTTTGAACCTAGATTATAATTAGCATTTACGCCAAAAAATAAACCTGTACCATTATTTGACCCTAAAATGCCCTGTTTAACCCCGCCTGCTACATTAACGTCCCAGTTATCTTTTTTAATTAAGTCTGAGGATTGCCTTTGTTTTTGTGCATCGGCTACTTCTATTGTATGCAGAGTTTGCAAGATAACATTAATCGGCTGTGTATCCATAAACGGTACTTGTAACTGTGCTGACTGCAATTGGGTTAATTGCTCACTAGCTTCAATACGCTGCTGAATACTTTCAATGCTATAAAGCGTCATGATAGTTTCATTTTTACTATCTACTTGAGCTTTGATTTTCTGCACTAAAATGTCTAAATCCGATTTGGCTTGCTTATATAAACTTAATTTATAGATTAAAGCATTTTTTTCTAGTGTCGGCAAAGCGTATTTTATATTTTCGCTAGCGTCTAAATTAGCTTTATATAATTCACATTCGCTATTAGCAATCGATAAAACTAAATCGCTTTTTGAGTAATCACGTAAATTTTTCGATACACCTGCTGCTATGAATTTATCTTCTGCTTCGGTTTGATTAACTCTAGCAAACACGTCTAAAGAAGTAAGTTTAGTGCTTTGGGCTTTGGCTTTTTGCATTACATAACGGCAATATTGCTCATAGTCGTTTTTTTTGTCTTGATTGTAATCATTAGCATATGCTGTATTACTAGCTATAACTAAGATGGATAAATATAAATATTTAAGTTTGATTGTCATATGTTTGTCCTAGAAAAATAGAGGTTTGCGGCCGACGAATATTACTGAATCTTGCGAATCTTCTAAATCATTAAAAGTAATTCCTATAAATCTGCCTTTAATATCAGTTTTAAACATTGGGTGTCTTGCATATTCTTCTGCTTCATAAATAGCATTAACTTTACCTGCTTTATGGCAAAAAATCATATGTAAATAACAAGAATAGATTGGAGCATCTTTTTTAGCATTTTTTAAATTATCATAAGTTAAAAATGCTACATTAGTAGGATTACGCAATGCTAAATAAAATGGGCTATTTTTTAAAGTTGTTAAAACTCTATTACTTTCAGCGATTGTAGAATTTAAACTATGAATAGTAGCGTCTATAGTTATTAAATCTGTTTGTAGCTGTGCTATTAAGATATCTAAATTAGCAATTTCTAAATCTGATTTAAAAGCAGTAAGATTAGTATTACCGCCAGATAATGTGTTAGAAGCTGAACTTAATTCCTTTCTTTTATGCTCTAAATCAATAGCTTGATTTTTTTGGTCAATTATTGAAGTACTTAGTCCTTGTAACTGGATTTGTCTGCCTAGAGCTTGCTCTTTAGTAATCAAACCAGCTTGTAATTCTTTTTGTACATCACTACTTAAAGAGTTTAAAGTCGAAATTGTTTGCTGATTAGTTTTTATACTGCCCCTTCTCTCATTTAAAGAACTTGATAAATTTTTACTTTCTACTGCATATCTTGAAGCTTCAGATTTTATTGTATTAGCTAATCTGCTTCTTAAAGCTATTGAACTTTCTAATAATTTCTTTTTAGCATCAAATGAAGTTTGTGCATTTAACAAGTCAACTTTTTGCTTGGCATAATTTTGTTCAAAACCTGCAACTTGAGCTTGATGATTTAATACTTTATCTTGAGTTGGCGATATAACTAATGGTATTGCCCAAGACTTATTTAAAGTAAAAAATAATAGCGATATTCCATACCATATAATTGAACCAACTAAACCAATTAGAAATATAAATCCAATTATTCTATACATTGATAAATAAATTCCATGTAATCTTTTCATTTTTCTTAATCCTTAATAATATTATTTTCAGGTTCGGCTCTTGTAACCCAGCCTGCATCATCTAATGTACACAGTGCAAATATAGTTATAACTACTCCACTAAATGGAAACCATAGACTAGATACGATTAATCCTATTGATAAAGCATAAGTACTTTCTAGTGAATCTTCTTTAAAATATCTTTTTGCAAAAAAATTATAAAATAATGCAATAAATGGAGATATAATTACATGAAATATTACAACTCTATTTAAAGTTTCGATTAAATTTCCAGAAATCCAAGAAGTTATCACTAATAAAATCCAACTCATCAAGACAAAAACAGGCATTAAACTAAATAATGCAGATAAAGTTGTATTATTCTTTAACATAACGGGTAAGCGAACTAAAGCATCCAACCATTGACCAATTGCCGATCTTCTCCAGCGTAATTGCTGTCTTACATATTCTGATAATTTAGTTGGAACAGTTGTCCAGCATAATGAATCTATATTTAAATATGTACTATAACCTGCTCTTAAAAGCATTTGAGTTAATGCCCTATCTTCACCATTAGTTACTTTTACACCTAAAAAATGCCTTCTTTGAACTTGCGGAGCAACCTCAAAAAAACATTCTCTACGAATAGCAACTAATGGACCGCTTAAACACTGTATTTTTCTAAAAATATTTTCAACAGATTTTAATAATATGAAAGATAAAGCATAGCTTACCGTTTGATATCTGGTTAGCCAATTTACATTACTATTTTTAACACCCACTCTACCGCCCACAGCGGCTATTTTAGGCTCTGCAAAACAAGCCATTAATTCTTTAATAGCATTTGGATGAAAAATACAATCAGAATCAACACCAACTAAAATTTCTCCTGTAGCCATTTTAGCTGCATCTAAAACTGAATGTGCCTTACCTTGATTTTGCTTATTTTTAACAGCTTTTATATTAGGAAATTCTGCCGCTGCTTTTTGTATCCATGCAAAACTATCATCTTTTGAGCAATCATCAAAAGCTAAAATCTCTAATTTTTCAATAGGATAATTAGATTCACGCATACTTTTTATAGTATGATAAACTGTTTCGCCCTCATTAAAACAAGACAGCATAACACTAACTGTCGGCTGATAAGAATAATCTTTTTTTACAAAATATTTTCCTAAATAAAGCTGAAAAAAAGTACCTAAACCATACATTATAATTGCATAGCAAATTACCATAATAGCAAATATGGAGCTTACATATTCAGTAATCATATAATTACGGTCTCCACAAACTAATACTATCCGGCTTTTCTACAGGTAAAACTGCTTTTACATCTATTACCACATTCTTAGATTGTTTTTTAAGATACTTTTGAATAAATTCCCAACCGCCGTCTACATATTCATTATGTGACACTGCTAAAATCACGCAGTCATAGTCATGTTGTTTAATATCTGTAGCTAAAGTTATACCGTATTCATGCTGTACTTCTTCTGTGTTAGCGTGAATATCTATACAATCTAAATTCAAATGATAGGTTTTCAAAAATTTTATTAAATCAAAAACTTTAGAATTACGAATATCAGGTACATTTTCTTTAAACGTAACGCCTAGAATTAAAACTTTAGTTTGTGCATTTAATACATTAGCCTGTAACATTCTTTGAATAGTCTGTTCGCCCACAAAACGCACCATACTATTATTAATTTGGCGTGAAGTCAGCATTAAATTTGGCGTATAACCATGAATTTCTGCTTTATGAGTTAAATAATACGGATCAACACTAATACAATGTCCGCCCACAAATCCTGGGAAAAACTTTAAAAAGTTATATTTTGAGCCAGCAGCATTTAATACATCATGAGTATCAATACCTAAAGTATTAAATAATTCTGATAACTCATTCATTAATGCAATATTAACATCACGCTGGGTATTTTCTATTACTTTAGCCGCTTCAGCTACTTTTATAGTTGTAGCTTTATATACGCCTGCTTTGATAATTTTTGAGTAAATGCCAGCTACAGTTTCTAACGTTGCTTGAGTATCGCCTGAAACTATTTTCATAACGCTTTCTAGGGTATTAACTTTATCTCCCGGATTTATGCGTTCTGGTGAATAGGCTACATTAAAATCATCTAAATGTTTTAAATTTGAAAACTTTTCTAAAATTGGCACGCATTCTTCTTCAGTAACACCTGGGTAGACTGTAGATTCATAAACTACTATATCGCCTTTTTTAAGCACACTAGCGATTAATTCACTAGCTTTTTTAATCGGGGTTAAATCAGGGACATTAGCTTCATCAGTCGGGGTTGGTACTGTAATAATATATACATTACATTCAGGTAAAAATTTTTTATCAGATGTAATTTGAACAGTGCTTGCTTGTAAGTCTTGGTTAGATACTTCATTAGTATAGTCAAAGCCTTGATTTAAGGTAGTAACACGATTTTGGTTAATATCGTAGCCAATCGTTGTAAAATGTCTGGCAAAATGTACAGCTAACGGCAAGCCGACATAGCCTAAACCAATAATGCCGATGGTATGTTGTTTCATATAATATAAATTCCTGCTAATTTTTTACAAAAACTTCTAAGTACAAAAAAATGCCAAAATTTAATTTATATATTGAATTTTGACACGTAAAATTATACTAAAAAATAAAAATATATTATATGTCTACAGTACTATAACTACTATTGTGGAAAACCCTTATAAATTTAAAAGGTTAGCGAGAAATTATTTTTATTTTGATGTATTTTCTTAATATAAGATTAATAAATAAAATATAATATTAAAATATAAGATTTTAATGTAAAAATTTATGATAATTAATTATTAGGTAAATATCCCCTCCTCCCCTTATAACAAGTAAAATAAATAGTACATATCTTACCTATATTTAGTTGTACATGGCATTAGTATAAGTTATATAATATTAGCAAAAAACACTTTCTAATTAACCTTTTACAGTAGAAAATTCTATGTTGCTAATCTTACTTAAGCGTTTTATTTGTTTATTTTATGTATTCTTTTTCTTTTCTTGTAATGCAATAGAACTTCCAGATTTACAAGTAAAAGAAATTTCTACTAATAAAATAGTTGCAGGCTATTTGCCCAATTGGCATACTAATACTATTCGTTTACCAGATATTGATAAAAATTATAATTTAATTTACTTATTTAGAGCAGCTCCTATTGAGATAGCTCAAGGTAAAACAGGAGCAGTTTATTATGATTTTCCTGGTAATAAAAGAAAAGCAGCAAATAATTTAGTTTCTGATATTAAATACGCACGGCAAGTTCAAAAACGTAAAATTATTTTATCAGTAGGCGGAGCTAAACATGGTATAGAATTTAATGAACGTAATCAATCCAAAGCTTTTGTAAATAGTATAATTTCTATTTATAATATGCTAGGCGGTATAGACGGCATAGACCTTAATACATTTGAAGGCGATTATAAACCAAATACACAAGAAATGATTTGGATAGGCTTAGAACTAAAACGCCTCTACCCTAATTTTATAATTTCTGCTCCTCCTGCACCTTGGAGTAAAAGAGATTTAGACTTCTGTGAAGCAATGGTAAAAGCAGGAGCTATGGATTACGCTGCTCCTCAATATTATGATGGATTAAATGTTAAAAAACCATCTTATGTAATTAATAATATTAAACAATGGGTAAACCGCTTGGGAGAAGAACATGTAGTTTTAGGCTTAGGAGTTCAACAAGAAAAAAATTATATGAGTATTGATGAAGCTATGTATACTTGGCTTGCAGTTAAAGCTCTTTACCCTAATATTCGTGGAGTATATAATTGGCAAATTATGAAAGATGAAGAATATAATTGGATATTTGCTAAAAATTTAGGAATTATTATTAACCCCTAAACTGTACATTTTATCAAGTTAGGTATATATATTTTTTAATATAAGATTAATAAATAAAATATATTATTAAAACCTTATTATTTAATTAAAAATTTGATTTATAAATTATATCTACTATAATAAAATTTTAATTTTATAATTTTAATTATGGTAATAACAAAAAATATTTCTTTACGAGATTTTGAAAATAACACTCATACAATCATAATACATCTTGATAAAACCCGCCGAAGTGATATATGTCAAGGTGATAAATTAAGAAGTTTAATTCTTGAACATAAACATGAAAATAGCAATGTTTATCCAACTTCATTTACTTTTAATACTCAAAATAAAGTATCTATAAATTTATGTGAAAAGGCTTTTTATGAAGTAGAATATGCTTTAACTCAAGGTAGAACTTTTTATCATGATGATAATAATAAAAAGTCTGTATCAGAGCAAGTTCGATTAGAAAGATTTAAGCAATGTAAATTAATTTCATAATATATGATGTAGATACTTATGTAGTAAAGATTATTGTATTAACCTTGATATTTAACAAATTATTCTATATAATATAGTACTACTTATTTAGTTAAAACCATGACAGAAAATATACTTCCTATACGAACCGATTGCTTTGCAAAGAATGGGCAACATTTACTTACGTGCTATATAGACGAAGGCTTTATGGGACATTGTACAGTTAATAAATTAAATAAATTATCATGTACTTCACATAAACAATTTATCTATCCTGTAGAATATAAAACTGAAAATAAACTTATAAAGACAAACTTATGTGTACATTGCGAAAAAAATTTATATAATAATTTAAACAGTGATGTAATGCTTAAACAGTTAAAATCTAAGTTATAGACTAAATTAAATAGCATACTCTCCCGACTCACCTGTACGAATACGAATAACTTGTTCTACAGGAGTTACCCAAATTTTTCCGTCGCCTATTTTACCGCTTTTAGTACATAAAAGAATTATATCAATAAGATTATCTACTTCATCATCTTTAACAATAATTTCAATTTTATATTTAGGTAAAAAATCTACCATATATTCAGCACCATGATAAAGTTCTGCATGACCTTTTTGACGGCCAAAACCTTTAACTTCGCTAACTGTCATACCGCCAATATTTTTTTCTGCTAGTGCAGAGCGCAAATCATCTAGTTTAAAAGGTTTAATAATTACAGTAATTAATTTCATTATTTTTATTAGTTATTCTTTGTATAAATATAGCATATCTATATCTAAATACATATATTTTTTATGTTTATATAGTTTTAGCCACATTTAATCATTAGTATTTGGATTTTTGCCAGCATTTTTAGGGAAAAAACGAACTAATATATTATCATAGGGTATTTTGCTTAGTAAATCAGATAATCCTTGCTCTTTGGCTCTGTCTAGACCAGAACCTCGATGCATAACAGCATGTTTTAAACCAGTTAATTGTTGGTTATAACCGTACTCATCTTGTGTTGCATCTTCATCATAGCCCAGCTCACCGCCTAAACATATAGCTATATGATTAGGTAATGCATTGTGTACTAAGTTTGGATAATTTTTAAAAGAGTCTTTCAATACATTCTTAATATAGCTAGGTGCATTATAGCGTAGGTAACGTTTTATCTCTTGCGGGTATTCATAAGAGTTGCTGAAAATAGTAGGATTATTATCTGCAGTAATATATTCTTCTGGAAATGATGTCAGGTTGACTAGAAAAAATATACTATAATCATCGTCAAAATGAGTACCACAACCATGTCTGGCTTCTAAAATAGGATTACCTCTATATACACAACATGTATAATTATCTTGTTCTAATTCAATTCCGCGAATTTCTTGTGCAGTTTTTTTTAATTCTGTCATCAAAATAGAATCTTCCTCAAATTTTAATTCAAAATCTTCTCCTCGGCTTAGATGTTCATCATCTTTATGATAAGTACCGTCTTGTTGTAAATTTTTAGTCGCATATGCATGCCATATATCACGAAAATCCTGTATTTTTTCTGAATTTAATGGTATTTGTTGTATTCCACGCTCGGATAATTTGCCTCTAAGATCATTTATATTCTTGATTGTTTTTAACATATGAAATTTATCAATTAAATCTTCTAATTCATTAACCTGCATATTCATATACTTAGGGTTTTCTCTAGGTATATATATTGTTAAGTTTTGATATTGAATATATGGCTCTTTATATGTAGCCTGATGAGTAATATTAGGATTATTGATTATTAAATTTGCATGCTGTGAAACTGAATAAAAATACGGCATAATTTTAAATGTTAAATTTATATTGTTTTATATTATACTACATTAATATAAAATTAGTAAGTATCCCCTCATAGCACCTAAGGTGCAGTTAACTGCTAAAATCCTGCAGTTAATCTATAAAAAAACACCTATTTAGATATTTTTAACAAATGTTTAAGCTTACGTACTATGAGTGGATACTTACCTAAAATTAAATAATATTATTGCCCAGTTTTATTTTGTAATTTTAGTGCAGTATAAGCAGCAAGAAGACCTTCTATTCTTTGCTTTCTTTGCATATGCATGTGATTAAGATGGTTACTAATTCCAACCATTTTTATATACTCCTGCATTAAAGCCCTTTGACTTAATAAAGTTAAATTCTGTTCCCAAGCATCATTACTAAAACGCTTATAAATTTCCGTTTTATATAAAGAATACGAGGAATTATTTTCAATGGTAGGCTTTTTATCTACTGCTGTTTTATTTTGTGCATATACACTTTGGTTAAATACATACATTAATAAATAGATAATTATAAGATTTTTTTGCATATATTATTTTTGTCCATTAGATTGAGTTTGTAGATTATTGGCATCAACATGCAAATTGCCGGCTGCATTTGCTACTAAAACTGCTAAATTAGCTTCTATTCTTTCTTGTTGTTCATATTGCCTAGCTTGAATAGCTAAATCAAGCGATTTAACCTTTAACATTTCAATTAATAAGCCTCTTTGATTTTGTGCTGCCATTGTTTTAGCCCAATTACTGCCGTCAGTGCCTACACCCATATAACGATTAGCTTCTTTATCAAACATATCTGCTAGTGAGCTATTAACGCCTTTATTTTCTACATAATCATTTTGAATTTTTTTAAGTGAATATAAAGCAGGGGATAAAAATGCATCTTTTTGCTGTTTTAACTGCATATAACTACGGCTCATAACACTTTTTGCACTTTCATTAGGAAGAGGATTATCTGGTAATCCAGCTAAATTATTAATAAAATCTACTTTAGCTTGATGCTCTGGACTATTATTGGGTGCTGGAGTGAATAAAGTGGCTAAATTTATAGATTTACCTGCATAAGCTCCAACTTTAGCACAAAGACCTGCTTTAACTTGTGCTAAGGTGCAATATTTTTCACGGTGCATATTAAGATTATTATTCAAAGTTTTAGCTTGCTGTGCATAGTTTCCTGAATGGTTTATTACTTCTTTCTCCATATCTTGAATAGCTTTAGTATTAGTATCTTCTAAACTTTGAGTCATAGCTTTACGAGTAACTGAGATTGTACATGGATTATAGCCTTGTCCAAATTCTGGGCCATAATCAAATCTAGCCTGCTTGACTCTATCAGCTTGGGCTAAAGTATTTAAGGCCTGAGCATCGATTTGGTATGCGTTTTTAGTGGATTGACTAACTTGATTAGCGGCTATAGCCTTTTGTTTGGTTAAAACGGCTAATGCAGACAGCATACGCTGATTATGATATATTGCTAGTGCTGATAATTCGCCGTCTACAGCAGTAACTGCACCAACTATTGCACCTGTACTAGCTAAAAATACTGGCGTTACCATTCCATTTAGATAGTCACAATAAATAGCAAAGCTTAAACCGCTTGCAGTCAAACCAGCTATAGTTAAAATAAGTTTTTGTTTAAAATTTAACATATTTTATTCTCACTTGCCGTTTTGATTGATTAAATTAGAGTAGCTTTGCTGCATTTGCTTTTGCTTATTTTGATTATCAATTAAAATTAATGCAGCTAAATTGGCCTCCAGCCGTTGATTTTGTTGATATTGACGTTGATGCAGCCAAGTTTCTAAACCATGCATTTTAATCGCCTCAACCAATAAGCCGCGCGGGGTTTGTGTTGATAAAGTTCCAGCCCATTGGTCAGCCTCAAGACCGCCAAAATATTGGTTAACACGAGCTTTTAATAATTGATTAGGGGAATTTTTTTGATATTCTTCTTGTTGTAAATTACTCATACGGATAGCTTGTAAACTATAAAGCGGAATAGAATTTAGAGCATCTTTACGTATTTTATTATTAAAAGCAGTTTTTGCTTGTATAGTTTGCTCAGCACCTTTAATAGGATACTCATCGGGTTGGCCCATAATATGTTGTATATAACTTTGCCTTGCAGTATCTTTTAGAGAGTTTCTCTCACTTGGTTCAAATAAATAAGCCGCATTTACATCAGCGCCTGCATTAGAAGATTTAGAGCATAAACCCATATCTGCTTCTTGCTGAGTACAAAACATTTTATAATGCTGTTCTAGTCTTTGACCCATAGCTTCGGCTTTAGATTCAACTATAAAGCCTGGTTTATTATCTGCATTCATATTATTAATTTCATCGCCAATTTTTTGTTCAACTGCACTATACGCATTGCTTAAACTTTGATTACGTGAATTAGTCCGACAGGGTTCAAAACCTTGACCAGTAGCAGGGGAGTAATCAAAGGTAGCTTTTACAGCGTCTTGTGCCTGCTTTTGTGATTTCATAGCAGTAATTAATACTTGCGAAGATTTTTGTATTCCTTGCGATATTATATTAGCACTCAGTGCCTCTTGTTTAGTAGCCACTGCAACTGCACTGATTATTTGCTCAAAATTATATTGCATACTAGCTGAGAAAGATGTACCAAAAGCCGCTATGGCAGCTATTGAAGCTGTACTTAATGCAGAGATTTGTGCTATGGTAAATCCTTCAGCAGGCCCTAAGGGAGGCAAAGCTAAGGCTAATCCAGCTACTGTACAACTTATACTTATTGCTATAATTTTTTTAAAGTGTCTTTTCATTTCATTTAATATCTGTATTAATAGTGCGTTGACTAATTTGATTATTTAAACTATAACCGCTCATTGAAATATATGCATTGTACGACAGCTCACTAGCAGCCGCTGCTCGGCATGATGCAGATTTACACTGAACGCTTTCGTCAATTTTAAGTGCAATAATTTTATTAGTAAAATCCTTAGCTACTTGAGTTTGATTTTCATCTAAATTATTTTTAGCTAATATATTAGCAATATTTGTGTCTAGGTTTTGATTTGCAGTTATATCTTGGCATACTCCTGATATATATTCCTGCTGCGAACAATATTTACTATGTATAGTTAAGTGGTTATTTACAGAATTTAAATTTTTAGTTTGAGTATTAGTGCTAAATTTTTCAAACATAGTATTTAATTGTAAATTATCGGCTAAATCCATTTTGTGTAAAATAGCTTTAGCCTGATTCATAGCACTGCATTGTGTTGACAAAGGCTGTCCAAATGCAGGACTAAAATCATTAAAAGCGTTAACTACTCGAGCGTTTTGCTCAATGACATGTAAGGCAGTTATAAAAGTTTTAGCGGATTCATTATTTACCCTTACTATTTGACTAGAAGAAACTGCCGTTTGCTTAACTACAATTGACCAAGCATTAGTTTGGCTTAATAAAGTATTATAAAGATTAGTTAAAATAGAAAATATAAATGCATTAGCTGAATATGAAACTAATATCATACTTAATATAAGGCTGAATTTTATAGTAAATCTATAATTTTTTAACATATATATTTTACTTAAAATAATTAGAAAGTGATGACCATATACCTGTAGTTTGTGCTGACTTGTTATTCGATGCTGATGCAGCAGAATCTATGGCAATTTGTCCCTGATTAGAATTTACTGTAGATTGAGATTCAATTTGAGTAGAATTTATAGGGTAGTTATTGCTAGAATATTGATTAAGATTATTATTTAATTGATTAATTTGCGTATTTAAACTATTGACTTGATTATTTAAATTTTGAGCTTGATGAGATATTTGACTACAATCCCCTTGTTGATTATTTTGACAATTGGCTAATCTTTGATTAGCTTGGGCTAATTGCGGATTTAATGTAATTAATGCTTTAGTATTAGCAGCTATTTGTTGTTGATTTTGGTTAATTATATTTAATGAATGATTAATATTTGCAGTATTATTTACAAGGTTTAAATTATTAGGATTATTACTATTAATACTGCTGTCAAATTGAGTTTGATTTAATCCAAACGGATTAACATTTATCTGTGTATTAGAAGGGGCAGGGGATAAATAATCCTGTCCAAGGTCTAAAGAAATACCAGCTAAACTTTCATTGACTATGCCATTAATCATGCCGTTTAAACTGCCTTGAGCCATCAACGTGCTAATATTGCCTAAACCTTTATTAATTGGTGCTGCAATCATACTGCCGGCATTGGTTAGCGCTCTACATACTTTCTGTTGTGCAAATTGTTTAACTGCATTTAAAACTGTACCCATAATCGAAGCCAGACTAGGTATAGCAAAAGATAAATCAAAAATATTCATTAAACCTGATAAGCAGTCACTATCAAATAACTCTTCAACCGGCGGAGCTATCACGGCTATTTCCTGATGAATCTTCATAGCATTTTTAATCGCAAAACCTAAAGTGCCTTGTTCACCTTTAGCACACTTTTCAGCCTCAAGGGTTAATTCTTTATTAATAGCTGAAATAGACGGAGTAGATTGGCTAAAACCTGTTTTTTGTCCAAACCAGTTAGTTAATGACGACCATATACCCTCATTTTCATTAGTTTGGGCTAATACACTTGAACCAATTGCAAGACTTATTCCAATAGCAATTCCAGCTATTATTTTTTTATCTAATTTTTGCTTAACTAATTTCTTACATGCAATGTATATTTTACTGTATTTAGCCATTTTTAATAATCCTAAATTTTAATTATGGTAAGTATTATCCCCTTATAACAAGTAAAATATTGTCAGGTGCTAAAATATTGATATAGCTGATTGATAATTAACTGTCATAGTTGTTGTGCTTAAAAATACTCCTAGCTGTACTACATGTACTATCTTCGTCGTATTTCTTTCGCACGCCTATATGCTAATTTATTCTCAATCAGCTATATTACTCATATAAAGAATCTATATATTTGGTTATTTTTTGGACTATTTATTAGTATGTTTTAGCTTACTTGTTATAAGGGGATACTTACCTTAATTATTATGCCATAAAATTAAAGGATAAAAAAAATTTATTTTATTTTTTTTAATATATCTAATAAAATAGATGAATCAATAATTTTTGTACTATCTAGTTCTTTATATCACAGGCTAAAAGTATATAACCCCTTAATATCTAAAGTTAAAAACTCTGCCATTAATTCTTGTTCTTGACCATGTAAATTGGTAAAATTATTAATTAACCCGCCAACTGTTCCCATACTTTCTAAACTTAATTTTAAAAAATCAGCAATATTATTATTTTTAACTAGCCAATTACGTACATGATTATTTTTAAAACATTCTTTGAAATAATTAATTTTTTCAGCACCTAGGTTAATTAAAGTTAAAATATTTTCTGGCGTAGTTAAGTTTTTTAGATGCTCATTATCTAAATATAGTAAGCTTTTTAATTCAAATAAAGCATTATCATCTGCATTAGCTAAAGCTGTCTCAATATCATCATTATATATATTATTAGACATGCAATAATGTTTAAATATCTCACAATAGCCATCTCTTGGCTTAGTATGTATATCTTTTTCACTAGTTGGGTGATATTCGAACAAGAAACTTCTATGACCCATTTTATACATAAATAAATTATGATAATCTTTTTGAGTTTGTGTAAGTTGCACTAGTTTTGTATTAAATTCTAGCGTTCCATTACGATTAGTAATAGATTGAATACAATGATCTTTGCCTATATTATAAAAAACAAATCCTTTACAGCTATTTTGTACTAATACTTTGCCTTGTGTTAATGATTGATTTTCATTAATATTAACAACATTGCCGTTGCTATCTAAAAGATTATAAAATTGCGACTCTATTTTTTTATCTGTATCTAAATAGCCTGAACATAAACTTGTTCTAGAAAAATCAGCAAAAGCCTGACATGGAATTTTCATAAAAATGCCTATAAAATAATATAAATAATTCTTTTTGCATTAGAGCGTGTTTATAATCTAAATAAAAGTTTAAATTTTGCAATATTTTTTAAATTAACGTCATACCTGCGTAGGCAGGTATCCAGTATTAGCTAATA
>Ga0247816_10001002_pt1 | contig 14339 bp, 12 predicted proteins | sample UWRJL209509C1_FD_179930 | JGI IMG/M metagenome (GOLD analysis project Ga0247816, IMG submission 179930) | Plant litter microbial communities from Arlington Agricultural Research Station in Wisconsin, United States - UWRJ-L209-509C-1 | ecosystem: Environmental > Terrestrial > Plant litter >...
ATCTCCACCGGCGACATGCTGCGCGCGGCCGTCAAGGCCGGCACCGAGCTGGGCCTGATCGCCAAAAGCGTGATGGACAGCGGCGGCCTGGTCTCCGATGACTTGATCATCAACCTGGTCAAGGAACGTATCAGCCAGGACGACTGCAAGAACGGTTTCCTGTTCGATGGTTTCCCTCGCACCATTCCTCAGGCAGAAGCCCTGGTGAAGGCCGGTGTAGAACTGGACAACGTGGTGGAAATAGCCGTTGAAGACGAAGAGATCGTGCAGCGTATTGCCGGTCGTCGTGTTCACGAGGCCTCGGGCCGCGTTTATCACATCGTCTACAACCCGCCAAAAGTAGAAGGCAAGGACGATGTAACGGGTGAAGACCTGGTACAGCGCAAGGACGACACCGAAGAAACCGTGCGTCATCGCCTGTCGGTCTACCATTCGCAGACCAAGCCGTTGGTGGACTTCTACCAGAAGCTGGCCGATGCCCAGGGCAAACCGAAGTACAGCCACATTGAAGGCGTAGGTTCGGTTGAAGCCATCACTGGCAAGGTCCTGCAAGCGTTGAGCTGATGCTTGATCCGCTTGATTGACAACGGCCCGCTTGCGGGCCGTTGTTGTTTATACTGGCGCACTTTTTTCAACCTGGACTTAAACACCGATGAGCACCTTGCTGGCCCTGGACACCGCGACTGAAGCTTGCTCCGTTGCTTTGCTGCACGATGGCAAGGTAACGAGCCACTACGAGGTGATCCCGCGCCTGCACGCGCAGAAGCTGTTGCCGATGATCAAGCAACTGTTGCTGGACGCGGGCACCACCCTGTCTGCCGTCGACGCGATTGCCTTTGGGCGTGGCCCCGGCGCGTTTACCGGCGTGCGTATTGCCATTGGTGTGGTCCAGGGCCTGGCCTTTGCGCTGGAGCGCCCGGTATTGCCGGTGTCCAACCTGGCGGTGCTGGCGCAACGGGCGTTTCGTGAGCACGGCGCACACCAGGTCGCGGCGGCCATCGATGCACGGATGGATGAAGTGTATTGGGGTTGCTACCGGCAAACCGCTGGCGAGATGCGCCTGGTGGGTGTTGAAGCCGTACAGGCGCCTGAAGCGGTTGCCTTGCCGGCCGATGCCAGCGGCGATTGGTTCGGCGCCGGCACGGGCTGGGGTTATGGCGAGCGTATTGGCGTGAAGCTCAGTGGTCAGGATGCCGGGATGCTGCCCCATGCCGAGGATCTGCTGACCCTGGCGCGGTTTGCCTGGGAGCGTGGCGAAGCAATCCCCGCCGACCAGGCGGCACCCGTGTACCTGCGCGATAAAGTGGCGCAAACCAAGGCTGAGCGCGGGATTATTTGACGTCAAAAGTGCGGGCATTTTCCGGCAAAAACCACCAATCGTCAGAATTTGCCTGGGCTTTTAAACCTTTTACCAATTATGTGTTCTAGTTATCACCAGAGCATTTGCGCGCCATGGAAAGCGCCACTAAAATGCCATCACTGATACCGAGTTCGCATGCATGCGTATAGACGGCTTCTCCTCACAGTCCTACCCCCTCAAGCGTAAACCGCGCAAAGCGAACGTGACGGTAGACGAATCCGTTGAGGATTCACCTGACTTTGTTGAAGTCCAGTCCGAAGCGTCTCCAGGCTCCTCCGTTTCTGCTCGCTCCCAGGGTTCCAGCGGGGCGCGTATCGGTGGCGTTCCTGCCCGCCAGCAAGACATGATCTTCCCGCGCTCCATGAGCAAAAACGTTGCCAACGCCTTGGCCAGCTACCTGACCACCGCCGGCTTTGTCGAATGGGATATGGAAGTGCTCGGTCTCGACATCCACATCTGATGCTGCTGCCTTACTACCTCGGTTGCCCGTCCTGGAGTGAAAACGCCTGGCGCGAATACCTGTATCCCGTCGACGCCCGTTCCAGCGATTACCTCGCGCTTTATTCCCAAGTCTTCAACGCGGTTGAAGGCAACACCACGTTCTATGCCCGTCCTTCTGTGGCCACTGTGCAGCGCTGGGCCGAAATCATGCCCGGGCATTTTCGGTTTACCGCCAAGTTTCCGGGCGACATCAGCCACAGCGCAAATTTGCTGGAGCAGTTGCCGGCGGCGGAAAGTTTTCTCGGGTTGATGAGCCCGTTGGGTGAGCGCATTTCGCCGCTCTGGCTGCAATTGCCGGCGACGTTTACGCCCCAGCGCCTGGGAGAACTGGCCGGATTTATCGACGGCCTCGAACGGCCTTTGGCCGTCGAAGTGCGCCATCGGGAGTTCTTCGCCAAGGGCGATGCCGAACGCATGCTCAATCGCTTGCTGCGCGACCGCGGTGTCGAGCGCATATGCCTGGACCCTCGCGCGTTGTTCAGTTGCACCTCCACCTCGGCGGCGGTACTCCACGCCCAGTCGAAAAAGCCCAAGGTGCCGACGCGCCCGGCGGCGTTGACCGATTTTCCGCAGGTGCGCTTTATCGGCCATCCAGAGCTGGAAGCCAACGACCCGTTTCTGGTGCCGTGGATTGAGAAAGTCGCCGGCTGGATCGAAGAGGGCCGCACGCCTTACGTGTTCTTGCACACCTCGGATAATCGCCTGGCTGCCAAACTGGCCATGCGCTTTCATGAAAAGCTGATGTTCCGCCTGCCTGGCTTGCCAGCGTTGCCCGAGATACATCGCGAGCCCGCAGCGGAGCAACTGGGGTTACTCTAAGGCTCTTTTTTCTGCCAGGAGTGAGTCATGGATGCCCAAACCCTTCGCGCCGAAACCTTCAAGGCCCTGCATGAGCGTGACCGCGCGTTTGTGATGCCCAATCCCTGGGATGCAGGTTCTGCGATCATGCTCGCCAGCCTGGGTTTCGAAGCCCTGGCCACGACCAGCGCCGGCTTTGCCTTCAGCCTTGGGCGCCCGGATGCAGAGGGCGCGTTGTCGCTGGAAGACACCCTGGGCAATGCCGGAATGATCGTCCAGGCAACCTCGCTGCCAGTCGCTGCCGACCTGGAAAATGGCTTCAGCGATACCCCTGAAGGCTGTGCCGAGACTATTCTGCGCGCCGCCGCCACGGGTATCGTCGGTGGTTCCATCGAGGACGCCACTGGAATTGCCATCGACCCTATCTACCCCTTTGACCTGTCCGTGGAGCGTGTTGAAGCCGCCGTGGCCGCTGCCCGCAGCTTGCCATTTCCCTTCACGCTCACCGCGCGTGCGGAAAACCTCCTGCATGGCAGGCTGGATTTGCCTGACACCATCCGCCGCCTGCAGGCCTACGCCGAAGCCGGTGCCGACGTGTTGTACGCGCCGGGTCTGCGAACCGCCGAGGACGTGCTGGCGGTGGTCAAGGCGGTCGCGCCAAAGCCTGTAAATATCTTGATGTCGGGCGCTCTCAAACTGTCGGTCGCGCAGTTGAGCGAAATGGGCGTGAAACGCATCAGCGTCGGTTCGGCCATGGCATTGGCGGCCTATGGCGAATTCTTCAGGGCGGCCCAGGAAGTTCATGAGCGGGGCACGTTTACCTTCACCGAGCGTTCGATGCCGTTCAGCCAGGCCAATCAGTTTTTCAAGGGCTGAGGCGTGGGTTTCTTCAGGGTGTTGGGGGTGCTGTTGGTGTTGGCAGGTGCTGCGGTGTTCGGCGTCTGGCGTGGTTGGGTGCCGTTGGCTGATGAATGGAATCCGTGGGCACCATTGGATGTGCGGGCCAGCCCGAACCTGTTGACCCGCTTCAAATTGAGCCGTTTACAGGATGATTCGGGGCTATGCGACCAAGTCCTCAAAACCTCCGGCTTGCGCGTCAGCCATCAGGCCGACAGTCCGGCCGACGCCTTATGCCCGCTGCGCAATACCTTGCGGGTGCAGGGTGCTGACGTCGGCTTGAGCAGTAGTTTCCTCGCCAGTTGCCCGTTGGCCGTGGCCTTCGCCCTGTTTGAGCGCCACAGCCTGCAACCGGCGGCCGAGGCCGTGTTTGGCCAGGCGGTGACGCGGGTCGATCACTTGGGCAGTTTTGCCTGTCGCAACATCTACAACCGCGCCGATGGGCGACTCAGCCAGCACGCCTCGGCGAACGCCCTGGATATCGCCGGATTTCGCCTGGCAGACGGGCGCAGTATCAGCGTGCTCAAGGACTGGCCGGGAGAGGGCGAGAAGGCGCAATTCCTGCGGCAAGTGCGCGATGGCGCCTGCAATGATTTCAACGTGGTGTTGAGCCCGGACTACAACGCCGCTCACCACAACCACTTCCACCTCGACATGGGGCGCTGGGGCGTGTGCCGCTGACGGTCCCTTGTAGGAGCGAGCTTGCTCGCGAAGGACGTAAACGATAACGCGGGGATCCTGAATTAACGCGGTGTCTTTGCGTTTTTCGCGAGCACGCTCGCCCCTACAGAAAGCAAATCCGCTTAACGGGTCGGCATTAGGCGGCCAGGCGCAGGTTGTGGAGGATCAGTGGGCGCGCCCAAACGCAGTCGTAGTCCAATTGCTTCTGCTGTTGAACCAGCTCTTCGGTGGGGTAAGGCGTTGCGGGCGGTGGCAGCAAGTCCAGCTCAAACTTGGCAATCGGCAGATGCAGCGGCCGTGGCGCAGGTGCCGGGCCAGGCTCGGGCAGCGGCTGGCCAGCGGTCAGCACGATAGGGCGGACCCAACCGCTTTCAAAGTTCTGCTGGCGCTGTTGCGCAACGATTTCTTCGGGCGGGAACGGCACGGCAGCCGGTGGCAGCAGTTCCAGTTCGAATTCGGCGATCGGCAGGAACAGCGGCTCAGGCGGGGCGATCTCGGTGTCCTTCACGTCGCATTGGCGCTGGGTGACGATTTGCGTCAGCAGGTCGCTACCGGCGAGGGGTTCGAGCGACTTATCCACCGGCGCCGCTTCAGCAGCGAGCGCATCTGGCGTGTCGCCAAGCTGATCGGCCAACGCCCGGGCGAAGAAGTCCTGCCACACATGACTGACGCCGGCCAGCGCTTGGGTATTGCGCAGGCCGTAGTGGTTGTGGGTCGGCAGTACACCGGTGAATAACGAAGGAATGTCTGACATTTCTCTCGGTCGACGCTCAGCTCTGGCAAAATGCCTGATCCTTTTTTATCGGCCGCTTTTTGCCGATCCTTAATATTTTTGAGCGTAGCGACAGATGAGCGAACAACCAGCGGCCAGCCGCATTCGGGTCGAGGCCTTGGCCGAAGGTTTCCAGGCGCGCGCCCAACAGTGGGCCGAGCAGCTTGGGTTGCCTTTGCAGTTGGACGAGGCGGACTTTGCGCTGCAGGTCGGCGAACAAGGACTACAACTGCAACAGCTCGGGCCTGACGCGCCGGGCCCTGTGCGCGTGGACTTTGTCGAAGGCGGCGCGGCTCACCGGCGTTTATACGGCGGTGGCAGTGGGCAGATGATTGCCAAGGCTGTCGGTATCGCCCAGGGCGTGCGCCCACGGGTGCTGGACGCCACGGCCGGGCTGGGCAAGGACGCCTTTGTGCTGGCAAGCCTTGGCTGCGAGATGAGCCTGGTCGAGCGCCAGCCGTTGATTGGCGCCTTGCTGGAAGACGGCCTGGCCCGTGCCGCGGATGATTTTGAAGTAGCACCGATTGTGGCGCGGATGAAGTTGCTCAAGGGCAACTCCATCGATGTGATGACCCATTGGGAAGGGGAACCGCCACAGGTGATCTACCTGGACCCGATGTTTCCGCACCGTGAGAAAACGGCATTGGTGAAGAAGGAAATGCGCTTGTTCCGGCCGTTGGTGGGTGATGATCCGGACGCGCCGGCGTTGCTGGCGGCGGCTTTGGCGTTGGCCAGTCATCGGGTGGTGGTCAAGCGTCCGCGCAAGGCGCCTTGCATTGAGGGGCCGAAGCCGAGCCATGCGCTTGATGGGAAATCCAGCCGGTACGACATTTACCCCAAGAAAGCCCTGAAAGGTTAGGCGCGATACGCCCGCATAAACAACCCTACGACCTCCTGCACATGCTCCTCGGCCGCTTCATCACTCAACTGTCCGCCGCAGCCATACAACAAGCAAAAATTCGCCGTGCCCTTGAGCAGGCAGAAGAAATGCTCGGCGGCGGTAAACGGTTTGTCGATGCTCAGGGCGCCGCTCTGATCAATCTTGCTCAGCAAGCGCTCCATGCCCTGCAACATCCGCATGGGCCCCGCCTCGAAAAAGATCTGTGACAGCTTCGGGTCCTGGCTGCCCGAGGTCATCATCAAGCGGTGCAGGTTCACCGATTCTTCGCTGTTGATCAGCACATGAAAACCGCGCGCGATATTCAGCAGTGCCTTCTCCACGGGCATGCCTGGCGGCAATTCGAAATACATCACCGGCAACTGCTCTTCGCACTTGGCGATCACCGCCGCGGAGAACAGCGTCTCCTTGTCGGTGAAGTGGCTGTACACGGTCAGTTTCGAGACCCCGGCCTCTATTGCCACCGCGTCCATGCTGGTGCTGGCGTAGCCATTACTCAAGAACAGATTTTTCGCTGCCTCGAGGATAGCCTGGCGTTTTGCCATGTCCTTGGGACGCCCGGGGCTATTGGTGTTTACAGGATTGTCGGACATTTTCACTTTAATACTGGACTGGTGAGTTTGGTATTAATAACATACTGGCCAGTATAATTATTCCTAGCACCATTTGCGAAAGGTCCTTCAGCATGCGCAGCTATTTCCTGCCACTGGCGTTGCCTGTCAGCCTGGTATTCCTATTGGCTGCCTGCGGCCATGAAGAAGCGGCCCAAACCACCGTCCGCCCCGCCATGGTGGTCCAGCCAGAGCCTTCGGCGCAGGCAATCGACAGCTACCCAGGCGAGGTGCGCGCCCGTTATGAGCCGGACCTGGCCTTTCGCATTGGCGGTAAAGTCAGCCGACGACTGGTCGAGGAAGGTGAGCGCGTCAAGGCCAACCAACCCCTTGCAGAGCTCGATCCGCAGGACGTGCGCCTGCAACTGGAGGCCACCCGCGCCCAAGTCGGCGCCGCTGACGCGAACCTGAGCCTGGTACGCGCCGAGCGTGATCGCTACAAGACCCTGATGGACCGTCAGATGGTCAGCCGTTCCCAGTACGACAATTCCGAAAACCTCTACCGTTCCGGCGAAGCGCGCCTCAAGCAGATCAAGGCTGAATTCGACGTGGCCAACAACCAGGCCGGTTACGCCGTGCTACGGGCGCCCCAGGATGGCGTAGTGGCCAAGCGCGCGGTCGAAGTGGGGCAGGTGGTGTCTGCCGGGCAGACCGTGTTTACCCTGGCCACTGATGGCGAGCGTGAAGTGCTGATCAGCCTGCCGGAGCAAAGCTTCGGTCGCTTCAAGATTGGCCAGCCGGTGTCCGTTGAGTTGTGGAGCCAGCCGAACCAGCGTTTCAACGGGCGCATCCGTGAACTGTCGCCGTCAGCCGATCCGAAGTCGCGTACTTTCGCCGCCCGCGTCGCGTTCACCAGCGGTGCGGTCCCGGCGGAACTGGGGCAAAGCGCCCGAGTATTCATACAGGCCGATGGCGTTATTCCACTGTCGGTACCGCTGTCGGCTCTGAGTGCGGAGGGCGGTGCGTCCTACGTCTGGGTGGTACAGCCCGACAACACGCTCAAGCGCACGTCGGTACGAATCGGCGCGTTCGGCGAGAAAAGCGTCCCGGTGCTGGAAGGCTTGAACCCCACCGACTGGGTCATCGCGGCCGGTGTGCATGTGCTCCATGAGGGCCAGCAAGTGCGCCCGGTGGATCGCTCCAACCGCGTGGTAAGCCTGGCGGCCAAGGAGTAGTCCCCGATGGGTTTCAATCTTTCCGAATGGGCGTTGCGTAATCGCCAGATCGTACTGTTCCTGATGATCCTGCTGGCAGTAGTCGGCACCTTGTCTTACACCAAGCTGGGACAAAGTGAAGATCCACCGTTTACCTTTAAGGCCATGGTCATCAAGACCAACTGGCCGGGTGCTACGGCCCAGGAAGTCTCGCGCCAGGTCACCGAGCGTATTGAAAAGAAGCTGATGGAGACCGGCGACTACGAGCGCATTGTTTCCTTCTCCCGTCCCGGAGAATCCCAGGTCACGTTCATGGCCCGGGACTCCATGCACTCGGCGCAGATTCCCGACCTTTGGTACCAGGTGCGCAAAAAGATCAGCGACATTCGCCAGACCTTGCCACCGGATATCCAGGGGCCGTTTTTCAACGATGAGTTCGGCACCACCTTCGGCAATATCTACGCGCTGACTGGCGAGGGTTTCGACTACGCCGTGCTCAAGGACTACGCCGATCGCATCCAGATTCAACTGCAACGGGTGCCGGACGTCGGCAAGGTCGAGCTGCTGGGTTTGCAGGACGAGAAAATCTGGATCGAGCTCTCCAACCTCAAGCTCGCCACCCTTGGTTTGCCGCTGGCGGCGGTGCAACAGGCACTGCAAGAGCAGAACGCGGTGTCCACTGCCGGCTTCTTTGAAACCCCGAGCGAGCGTGTGCAACTGCGGGTCTCCGGCAATTTCAAGACTGTTAAAGAGATTCAGGACTTCCCGATCCGCGTCGGCGATCGCACCTTCCGCATCGGCGATGTGGCCGAGATTCACCGTGGTTTCAATGATCCACCCGCGCCGCGCATGCGCTACATGGGCGATGACGCAATTGGCCTGGCCGTAGCCATGCGTGATGGCGGTGACATCCTGGTATTGGGCAAGGCCCTGGAGAGCGAATTCGCACGCCTGCAAAACAACCTTCCTGCCGGCATGCAGCTGCGCAAGGTGTCTGATCAGCCGGCTGCGGTGAACACCAGTGTCGGCGAATTCGTCCAGGTGTTGGCCGAGGCCCTGGCGATTGTGTTGCTGGTGAGCTTCTTCTCCCTCGGCGTGCGCACCGGCATGGTGGTCGCCCTGGCGATTCCGCTGGTGTTGGCGATGACCTTCGCCACCATGTACTACCTCGGTATCGGCCTGCACAAAATCTCCCTTGGCGCCCTGGTGCTGGCCCTGGGCTTGTTGGTGGATGACGCGATCATTGCCGTGGAAATGATGGCGATCAAAATGGAACAGGGCTACGACCGGCTCAAGGCCGCGAGTTTCGCCTGGACCAGCACCGCGTTTCCGATGCTCACCGGCACCCTGATCACCGCCGCCGGCTTTTTGCCGATTGCCACCGCGCAATCGAGCACCGGCGAATACACCCGCTCGATCTTCCAGGTCGTGACCATCGCGCTGTTGGCCTCCTGGGTCGCCGCCGTGGTGTTCGTGCCGTACCTGGGGGAAAAACTCCTGCCGGACCTGGCGAAGATTCATGCAGCCAAGCACGGTGCTGGCGGTCCGGATCCCTACGGCACACCGTTCTATCAGCGTGTACGGCGCGTGGTGGAGTGGTGTGTGCGGCGCCGCAAGACCGTGATCGTACTGACCTTGCTGCTGTTTATCGGCTCGGTGGCGCTGTTCCGCTTTGTACCCCAGCAGTTCTTCCCGGCTTCCGGACGACTGGAATTAATGGTCGATCTGAAACTGGCCGAAGGCGCTTCCCTGAGCAACACCGCCGACCAGGTCAAGCGCCTGGAAGGCCTGCTCAAGGAGCACGCAGGCATCGAGAACTATGTGGCCTATGTCGGTACCGGCTCGCCACGTTTCTACCTGCCGCTGGACCAGCAATTGCCGGCCGCCAGCTTTGCCCAATTTGTGGTGTTGGCCAAAACCATCGAGGAGCGCGAAAGCCTGCGCACCTGGTTGATCGAAACCCTCAACGAACAATTCCCGGACCTGCGCTCGCGCGTCACGCGCCTGGAAAACGGCCCACCCGTGGGGTATCCGGTGCAGTTCCGTGTGACCGGCGAGCACATCGAAGAAGTCCGCGCCCTGGCGCGGAAAGTAGCGGCCAAGGTTCGCGAAAATTCCCACGTGGTTAACGTGCACCTCGACTGGGAAGAGCCGAGCAAGGTGGTCTACCTGAATGTCGATCAGGACCGTGCCCGCGCGCTGGGGGTCAGCACTGCCAATCTGTCGAAATTCCTCCAGAGCTCCCTGACCGGTTCCAGCGTCAGCCAATACCGCGAAGACAACGAGTTGATCGAAATCCTCCTGCGCGGCACCGTTCACGAACGCACCGAATTGTCGTTGCTGCCAAGCCTGGCGGTGCCGACGGACAATGGCAAAAGCGTTGCGCTGTCGCAGATCGCGACCCTGGAATACGGTTTTGAGGAAGGCATCATCTGGCACCGTAACCGCCTGCCGACCGTGACCGTTCGCGCCGACATCTACGGCAAGGAGCAACCGGCGACCCTGGTGCAGCAGATCCTTCCGACCCTGGAAAGCGTGCGCGCCGAACTGCCGGACGGTTACTTGCTGGAGGTGGGCGGCACGGTCGAGGATTCTGCCCGCGGCCAGAATTCGGTGAAGGCCGGTGTGCCGCTGTTTATCGTGGTGGTGTTGACCTTGCTGATGCTGCAACTGCGAAGCTTCTCACGCACCGCCATGGTCTTTCTTACGGCGCCGCTGGGACTGATCGGGGTCACGCTGTTCCTGCTGGTGTTCCGCCAGCCGTTTGGCTTCGTGGCAATGCTGGGGACCATCGCGCTGTCGGGGATGATCATGCGTAACTCGGTAATCCTGGTGGACCAGATCGAACAAGACATCAAGGCCGGGCTCGCGCCGTGGCAAGCGATCATTGAAGCCACCGTCCGACGCTTCCGGCCGATTGTACTGACAGCCCTGGCGGCGGTATTGGCGATGATCCCGCTGTCACGCAGCGTATTTTTCGGGCCGATGGCGGTGGCGATCATGGGCGGCTTGATTGTGGCGACAGCCTTGACCCTATTGTTCCTGCCGGCCCTGTATGCTGCGTGGTTCCGAATCAGGAAGGACGCTGCGTAATCATGTTGGCCACCGTTTCTGCGCTTATGTTGCTGCTGCTGGCACCCGGGCCCACCAACACTCTGCTGTTTCGCGCAGGTGTGCTGTTTGGGTTTCGGGCGTCGTGGAAACTCGCGTTTATCGAATGCCTGGCGTATCTGCTGCAGGTCTCGCTGTGGGGCGCGGCGTTGCTCTACATCTCGGCGTATTCGCCGTGGGCCGTGAAGCTTACGCAACTGGCTGCAGCCTGTTACCTGCTGCACATTTCCTACAAACTGTGGCAACGCAAAAACAGCCCGGCAAGCCAGGCAGCGGATCGCTTCTCGGGTCTGTATTTCTTTTTGCTGACGGTGATGAATCCGAAGGGCCTGCTGATCGTTTCGTTTATCGCACCGGCCGATGCATTCATCACGCTGGACGGCTACGCAAGCTTCATGACCACCTTGGCCCTGGTGGTGATTCCGGTGGGGGCGGCCTGGGTTCTGCTGGGCAGCCGATTCGAAGGCATTCAAAAAACCTGGCTGACGCCCTTGAAAATCAACCGCACCACGTCAGTTGCCATCTGCTGTTTCGCAACGCTGATGATTGGCCGGCTGGCGGATTCGGTTTTTCATTGAAGGCTTGCAAGAGGGGGGATCGTTCCCCCGCGCAGGGAACGATCTTGCGCTGTTCTTACAACGCCCCGAACACTTTCTTCGCGAGGCTGGTGGCCGCCGCTGCCGGGTTCTGGCGGATGGTTTCTTCTTGCTTGGCGATCATCTCGAACAGGCCATCCAGGGCCTTTTCGGTCACGTAGCTTTCGATATTCGCACTGTTCTTGTCCACGACGCCCAAGGCGGCCGCCTGGCCTGCAAAACCGTTGTACTGCTGGGCCAGGCCGACCTTGTCGGTGGCTGCTTTGACGATGGGCAGGAACTTGGCGCGGATCTGTTCGCGGCTGCTTTTGTTCAGGTATTGGGTGGCTGAATCCTGGCCGCCGCTGAGGATGCCCTTGGCGTCGGTCACGCTCATGTTTTTAACGGCGTTTACCAGAATAGGCTGGGCCTGGGTCACGGCGGACTCGGCGGCCTTGTTCATGCTGGTTTCCAGTTCGGTGACTTTGTCGCCCATGCCGAGCATTTTCATTTTGCCGGCAACTTTGCCCAGCTTGCCCGGCAGTTCGATTTTTACGTCCGGGTTATTGCTGAAACCACCGGGCACGCCCAACTGTTTCACGGCGATCTGCGCGCCTTGGGTCAGGGCGTCCTTGAGGCCGCCCGTGGCGTCGCCCTGGGACAAGTCGCCCAGCGACAGGGCCATGGCGTTGGCGCCGAGCAGCAGGCCCGCGCACAGGGTGGTGAGGCGAAGGGAGTTACGGAGCATGGGCGCTTCCTAAAATTCGTAAAATAAAATGGGCTGAAAAATCAGTGGGCGACAGCGTTAACCCGCACACGCAACGGCTGTGGATCCTTGCCGTTCAACTGCACAGTGTGCCGTTCGGTGGTGATAAACAGTAGCTTGCCATCCAATTCGATGCGAGCGCTGACCGAGTAGCTGTGGCCGGGTTTGACTTGCGCCGGGTCGTAGCTCAGGTGGAACGGCAGTGGCACCTGGCCGTTGACCGGGCCTTTCTGCTCGGCCAGCGTCACGGAAGGGGCGTCTGCGAGGGACACGTCCAGCAGGCTGACGCTCAGGGTAGCGGCGGGCGGGAGGGCGATGCGTTGCAGGTAGAACACTTCGCCATCAAGGCTGGCGTTGGCGGCAGGGTGCATGGTTTGGCAGGCTCCCAGCAGGGCCGTCAGGCCCAGGAGGATGAGTTTTTTCATGGTGCAGCTCCTTGTTAAAAGCGCCAGAAACACCCTGGCGCCCTGGTAAATCTAGCGTGTTTCCTGGGGCTCGGCCGGTTTGTCGGACACCACCTCTTCGCTGCGCTGTTCTTCATTTCGGTGCAGCGCCACTTGGCGAATCGACAGGCGAATGTCCGGCGGCAATACGCGCTTGGCCGCACCTTCGGCCAACTCACCCAGAAGCGGGTGATAACTCAGCTTGCCGGCTTCATCGCGGCGCAGCACATCTTGCTCCAGCAGCGTCTGGATGAAGTGTCGGAAAAGGCTCTTGTCGAAGAATTCCGGGGCATTCAAACCGTGCAGGATCGACAGGCGCTGCGCCATCACCGTGCACAGGTCTTCGAGTTCTTCGGCGCTGATGCTGTGCTGGCCGCTGTTGAGCAGCAACGAGATGGCCATGTAGAAACGTTGCAGAGTCTGGGCGATGCTCTTGGACAGCAGCGTCAGCAGCACAAAGTGCCGCGAACTCGGCACCGGGCGCAGGTACACCTCGTTTTCAAAGCGCAGCAGGCCCTGTTCGACAAACGCTTCCAGCCACTGATCAACCACGGCGTCCAACTCGTCCAGGGACCAGCGGATAAACAGCTCCGATTGCAGGTACGGATAGAGCGCGCGGGTATAGCGCAGGATTTGCTCGCGGCTCATCCGCGAACTGCTCTGGAAGAAACTCGCCAGCAGCGCCGGCAGGGCGAAGATGTGCAGCACATTGTTGCGGTAGTAGGTCATCAGGACGGCATTTTGCTCGTCCAGGTACAAAATTTTGCCCAGGGCATCGCTCTGTTCCGACAGCAGGTCCATGTCTTTGACGTGCTTGATCAGTGCCAGGCCGTCGCCTTCGGGCAAGGTGGTGTGGGGCGAGTAGGGCACCCGGCGCAGCAGCGCGAGGTAGAGGTCCAGCTGGCGCGCCATGGCCTGCTCGTCCAGGGCCAGGCGGCTGGTGGACAGCAACGCCAGGGCCACCAGATTGACCGGGTTGATCGCCGCCGCTTCGTTGAGGTGGCGTGCGACCTGTTCGCTCAGGCGGTTGGTGGTTTCGTTAAGCCATGCCGGCTTGTAGTTCGGTCCCAGTTCCTGGGCGCGCCAATCGGGTTGCTCGGCGTCGAGGAATTCGGCGAGTTTGATCGGCTCGCCGAAGTTGACCGCGACCTGGCCAAAGCGCTGCTTGAGCGCGCCGATGACCTTGAAGATATCGAAAATCGACTCCTTCTTTTTGCTCGCGCCGCGCAGTTCGCCGAGGTAGGTACGGCCTTCCAGCACCCGTTCGTAACCGATGTACACCGGCACAAACACGATGGGCATGCGCGAGGAGCGCAGGAAACTGCGCAGGGTAATCGCGAGCATCCCGGTTTTCGGTTGCAGCATCCGCCCGGTGCGCGAACGGCCGCCTTCGACGAAGTACTCCACCGGGAAGCCCTTGGTGAACAGGGTGTGCAGGTATTCGTTGAACACCGAGGTGTACAGCGGGTTGCCCTTGAAGGTGCGGCGCATGAAGAACGCGCCGCCCCGACGCAGCAGGCTGCCGATGACCGGCATGTTGAGGTTGATGCCGGCGGCGATGTGCGGCGGGGTCAGGCCGTTGCGAAACAACAGGTAGGACAGCAGCAGGTAGTCGATGTGGCTGCGGTGGCACGGCACGTAGATCACTTCGTGACCCTGCGCGACTTTCTGCACACCTTCGATGTGGTTGACCTTGATACCGTCGTAAATCTTGTTCCAGAACCAGCTCAGCACCACTTCGAGGAAGCGGATCGCGGTGTAGGTGTAGTCCG
>Ga0247816_10001004_pt1 | contig 14310 bp, 7 predicted proteins | sample UWRJL209509C1_FD_179930 | JGI IMG/M metagenome (GOLD analysis project Ga0247816, IMG submission 179930) | Plant litter microbial communities from Arlington Agricultural Research Station in Wisconsin, United States - UWRJ-L209-509C-1 | ecosystem: Environmental > Terrestrial > Plant litter >...
TTGTAAATTTCAATAGATTTTCCGTTAATCAGTTTAGTATGGATATCCTGATATACCTTTTTCATCTCCCATGCATGGGGATAAGGGGTACGGTTAGCATAAAACATCCCTTTAGCCGCATAATTCCATTCGGTAATTGCTTCTTTCGGCTCGTAATCACCTCCATAGGTATAAACAGTATCTCCTTTAGAATTTACCCTTTGAAAACACTGATCTACAAAATCCCAGATAAACCCGCCCTGAAAAACTTTTTTATTTTCCCTGATCACTTCCCAGTAATCCGTAAAATTACCGAGTGAGTTTCCCATTCCATGCGCATACTCACACATAATGAACGGACGCTTGGGCTGCGGGTTATTTTTAGCATAAGCGATCATTCCATCCGGAGTAGGGTACATCGGGCAGATTACATCAGAATTCCATTCCCAGGTCAGCGTTTTATAATCTGCCACCGCGCGTTCATATTGCACAGGACGGCTATCATCACGTTTTTTCATCCATTGGTAACAAGCGTAAAAGTTGAACCCGTTCCCGGCCTCATTACCCATACTCCAGATTACAATTGCAGGATGGTTTTTATCCCGCTCTATCATTCGCTGCACACGCATTAAATGCGCACCCACCCAGGTAGGGCGGTTGGCCATAGTTTTTGTGATATCGTACCCCATTCCATGCGACTCAATATTTGCTTCGCCAACAACATAGATCCCATACTGGTCGCACAAGTCCAGCCAGTATTCACTATTCGGATAGTGGCTGGTACGAACAGAATTGATGTTATACAGCTTCATCAATTTAATATCCCGCAGCATTGCTTCTTTAGAGACGGTCTGGCCGGTTAACGGATCTGTTTCATGGCGGTTTACTCCTTTAATCAGCACCGGTTTACCATTCACCAGGAACAGTCCGTCTTTAATTTCTATTTTTCTAAAACCTACCTTTTGCGGGATTACCTCTGTTACTTCCCCCTTATTATTCAGCAACCTGATAGTCAGCTGATACAGGTTTGGTGTTTCCCCGCTCCACAACCGCGGTGCCGTTACCGGCATATTGAAACTTACGTTAGCCGAAGTATCAAACTTCATGATATGCTTTTTAATAAGCAGGTTCCCATCTTTAAGTTCTATCTCCGCACTAACCGCCCCGGCCGGCTTTTTATTTAACTGCAGCCTGATCTTTAACCATGCATTTCTGTAAGCACTGTCCAGATCTGGTGTAATCTCCGCATCATAGATATATTGTGGGTTTCGTGCCACCAGGTAGCAATCGCGGGTAATACCGCTTAACCGCCACATATCCTGATCTTCTATATAATTACCGTCACACCAGCGCATTACTTTCATTACGATCAGGTTTTTGCCTGATTTAAGGTAAGGGCTAAGGTTAAACTCCGAAGGCAGCTTACTATCTTCTCCATAACCAACGTATTTGCCATTTACCCAAACTGACAGGTTTGATTTTGCCGCTCCTATATGTAATATTACTTCTTTACCTTTCCAGGTATCGGGCAATATAACTTCACGCCGGTATACCGCAGTAGGGTCAAAATTCAATGGCACAAGCGGCGGCTTTACGCCCCCCTTCATCAGGTAAGCAAACTCAAAACCATCTGTTGTATAGATAGGAAAACCATAACCGTTCATTTCCCAGTTACCCGGAACACTAAAATTTTTCCACTGGCTGTCATCAAGATCTGGCGACTCAAAATCAGCAGGCAAATCAGCAGGCTTTTCTACCCATTTAAATTTCCACGCCCCGTTTAAGTTATAATAGTTCGCTGCTAACTTCCAGTCATTTTTCGCCGCAACTTTATCGTTCTCATAAACAAAGTAAGACGCATGCATGGGCATACGGTTTTCTTCATTTTTAGTTTCATCTAACCAGTTGGGTGTTTGCGCAGCGGCATGGAAGTTAACAAAACACATGCTCAGCAGAATCAAGCAGTATTTAGCAGCAGATCTATTCATATCTATAATTAAATTCAAGCTAAAGAACGGATAGCGCATAATTAATGACTAATTGTTCCGGATGAAATTTATAGATATTAACCTGATAAATGAAGCAGAACCACCTAACAGGTTACTATTTGGCTACAAAAGGGTAAAATTTGAATATTGCACAGCACGCTAAGCGCCCATTTTATTCACCAATAATCAGCAGAAGCCGACTGCAAAAGCACAGCAGGACAGCTAAGCAACAACAAAGACCACCAAAATCCTTATTTTTAATCATTTTGAAAGTAAAAAACTTAAATTTTCTACCATCAACAATAAGTTACGATAAACTAAGCGCTTTTACGGATTAAAATATCTATAATTGGCTCCAAATAAAGTAAAAACTCAAACATAATTTAAATATGCACCAACAAAAGCAGGTTTTTGGACATCCCATAGGACTTTTCGTCCTTTTTTTTACAGAAATGTGGGAAAGATTTAGTTATTATGGGATGCGGGCCATCTTAGTACTTTTTCTGGTTGCCTCTTCAAAAACAGCGAATGCCGGATATGGATGGACAGAAACAGATGCTTTAAAATTATACGGGATTTATACTTTTCTTGTTTACCTTTCTTCTGTTCCCGGAGGTATTATCGGCGATAAATGGCTGGGACAGAAAAAAACTGTAATGCTTGGGGGCGTACTGCTGGTTATAGGCCACAGCGTGCTCGCTATTCAAACGCTGTCGGCATTTTACACTGGCCTGGTTTTTATTATTTTCGGTGTCGGATGTCTTAAATCAAATATATCAACTATGGTTGGCGGATTATATTTGCCTGGTGATGACCGCAGGGATAAAGGATTTTCTATTTTTTATATTGGTATAAATATCGGCGGTTTTATAGCTCCCCTGATTGTAGGTTATGTAGGTGAAATCTACGGCTGGCATTATGGTTTTGCAATAGCAGGAATTGGGATGGCAATCGGGCTGATTACCTTCATTTTCGGACAAAAACACCTTAAAGGTATTGGCGAACCCGCAAAGGCGCTCTCTTTAGAAAAACAGGAGGAAAACCGGAAACCATTAACCCGAATAGAAAAAGACCGAATTATCGTACTATTGATCTCTTTCTTAATGGTGGTAGTTTTCTGGGCTGCATACGAACAGGCTGGCGGATTAATGAACTTATATACCAAGCAAAAGACCTATCGTACGATTGAGTTTTTGAACTGGACAGTTCCCGCATCATGGTTCCAGTCCAGCACTTCTTTTTTTATTGTTACACTAGGTGCGCCGCTGGCAGCATTCTGGTACTACTGGAAAAAGAAGGGAAGGGAATCATCGTCTATCTTCAAAATGGCTTTAGGTGTAATCATTATGGGTTCCGGCTTCTTGTTTATGGCTGCAGCTTCATACCAGTATAAAATTGAAGGATCTTCGGCCATGTACTGGTTAGTGCTTGCCTATCTGTTCCACACGATCGGAGAATTATGCGCCTCTCCGGTAGCGCTGTCTTTTATTACAAAACTGGCCCCTTTAAAGTATGGTTCCATTATGATGGGGGTTTACTTTGCGGCGACCGGATTGGGGAATTATGTTGCGGCATGGATCGGCGTTTGGTCACAAACAGCAGGTGAGCTGGAGATATTTCTTGGGATCACAATTTTCTGTACCTGTTTCGGGCTACTGATCCTGGCCTTGCTAAAACCATTAAAACGACTTGCCCATGGTGCAGAGGATATCGTTATGGCAGAACAAATTCCCAGCGATGCACTGAATTTGTAAAGATATCACTACAATAGAACGTTTTGGTTTCAGGGGGTTATATTTACGTATAACCAACCGAACCCATTCATGAAAAAAAACTTACTCACCATTTTTATTGGCGTGATGACCATTTCTATGGCCCAGGCGCAAGTCAGGCCACCAGCTGCGGCATCAGATTCTACCAGAAGAGGACCGGGCGCAGCTCTTGGCTCCGGAGTAAAAGCACAACCTAAACCTTATGCATCCGTAATTACCGACAAGGCGATTACCCGCAGGGGAATGATCACTACGCATAAATTAGAAGATAAATTTTTCTTCGAAATAGCAGACAGCACATTGGGGCGGGACATTTTAGTGGTTAGCCGGATTGCTAAATCCGGTGCCGAAGTGCGCGCGGCACAGGGATACGCAGGAGACCAGATCGGCAGTGCCGTAATCAGGTTCGAAAAAGGGCCTAACAATCGTATTTTCATGCGTAAAGTCAGTTATAGAACCTATGGCCCTGATAGTACGACTGCGATGTACCAATCCTTAAAAAATTCAAATATCCAGGCTATAGCCGCTTCTTTTAACATTGCGGCTTATACAACGGATAAAAAGGGAAGTGTGATCGACATTACCGATTACCTGAACAGTGATAATGATATTTTCTATTTTGGCTCGTCCATGGCAAAAACCCGCTTTAGATTAGGGAGCCAGCAGTCGGACAGAAGTTATATCCTTAATCTGCGCAGTTACCCTACCAATGTTGAGATTAGCACAGTAAAAACATACAGCCTTGCCGCAGCAGCAAATCCTTTTGGTGCCAGTGCCCCATCTACGGGTGGCGGTGGCGGCGCACCTGCAGGATCTTCTACGGTGGAACTAAACACCTCATTGGTCATCCTCCCGAAAGTGCCTATGAAACCTCGGTATTTTGACCCGAGAGTAGGCTATTTTGCTGTTGGTTACACAGATTTTGATCTTAACCCGCAGGGCGTAAAAGAGATTGAACTGGTAAAAAGATGGCGCCTGGAACCAAAACCACAAGATTTAGCGAAGTATAAACGCGGAGAACTGGTAGAACCACAGAAACAGATTGTTTTTTATATTGATCCGGCAACACCAAAGAAATGGGTGCCTTACTTAATTGCCGGGGTGAACGACTGGGCAAAGGCTTTCGAAAAAGCAGGCTTTAAAAATGCGATTGTGGCTAAACTGGCACCAACAGCTGCACAGGATTCTACCTGGAGCCTCGACGATGCACGCCATTCTGCAATTGTGTATAAACCGTCAGAGATAGCCAATGCAAGCGGACCAAGTATTGCTGATCCGCGCAGCGGGGAAATTATGGAAAGCCATATCAACTGGTTCCATAATGTGATGAAGCTGGTGCACGACTGGTATATGATCCAAACCGCAGCGGTAGATCCAAGAGCACGTAAAATGACCTTCAGTGATGAGCTGATGGGAGATCTTATCCGTTTCGTTTCTTCACATGAAGTAGGCCATACACTTGGACTGCGCCATAATTATGGTTCAAGCTCTACAGTACCTACAGCATATTTGCGGGATAAAAAATGGGTGGAAGAGCACGGACATACCCCTTCTATTATGGATTACGCAAGGTTTAATTACGTAGCTCAGCCCGAGGACAAAATTACTGCCAAAGGATTATACCCGCGTATCGGCGATTATGACAAATGGGCAATTGAATGGGGATATAAATATTTCCCTGATACAAAAACAGGAGGTGCCGATGTACCGGAATTAAACAAAATGACTATTGAGTCGGCTAAAAACAGGCGTTTATGGTTCGGTACAGAATCTAACGCAGATGATCCGCATTCGCAAAACGAGGATTTGTCTGACAATGCAATGCAGGCCAGCTCTTATGGAATAAAAAACCTTAAGATTATTTTGACTAACCTGCCGGCATGGACCAAAGAGACAAATGAGGGGTATGAAAACCTGTCTAATATGTATGGACAGTTAACTACGCAGTTCGGTCGTTATATGGGCCATGTAGCTAAAAATATAGGGGGAATTTATGAGAACCCTAAAACTGTTGAGCAGACAGGATCTGTTTATGAGCGTACACCTGCTGCTACACAGAAGGAAGCCATGACTTTCCTCGATCAGCAATTATTTAAAACACCAATATGGCTGGTTAGCAAGCCTATTTTAGATAATATCGATGAAAATGGGTTAGAGGTGATTGGTAAATTGCAGAACACAACGCTGACGAGATTAGTGAGCACCAACACGCTGACTAAGCTGATCTCTGCAGAAGCAACTGATGGCGACGGGGCATATAAGATCACGGATCTTTTTAGTGATTTAAACGGCGCTATCTTTACTGAATTAAAAACTAATCAAACTATAGATGTGTATAGAAGGAACCTTCAAAAAATATATGTTGATAAGTTAATTTCAATTGTTAAACCAGCTGCATCATCATCCGGGATTACTATTGTATCCGGTAGAGGGGGAGTAATGACACAGGGAGGCATTTCAGCATCACAGAGTGATGTGCTGTCTGTTGTAAAAGGACAGTTAAAGGAATTGGATACACTGATCAAAAGCAGTGCAAATGCAGCTACAGGATTAAGTAAATACCATTTGCAGGATCTCGCAGACCGTATTGATAATGCGTTAAACCCAAAGGGATAACAGTATACCAGGGCCGGCATCTCTCTACTTTGTGGTTGGTATGTGTTTTTATACTGGCCGTATAGCAGTGCCCATTGGTAGGGATTTGGACCGTTTTTAACTTATTCTTGGTGAGGGGTTGCCGTGGGGTTGATGTACCTACGGGGGTACATCAACCCCACGGCAACCCTACTCCAATGACAGCTCAAAGTCCTATCAGCTCCCCGGCAATCTGCACCAGTGTACTAACACTTACCATCTTCTGCACAAACTTGTCTTATACGGATATCACTTTTGGTTACAGCATTATTCCATGTTTGCAAAACACATCACCATTCTTAAGAAAACCAGCCATTATTCTCTTAAAGCTGCGAAAAAGCAACTTAGTATGATTATCTTTAGCTACAGATTTATTAGATGTATTGGTACGAAGATGAAGTAAAACGGCTCGAAAAAGACCGTTTAGAGATAGGATACGATCCTGAAGTGATTTTTTATGGCAGCTCCTCCATCCGGCTTTGGAGCAGTCTTCAAGAAGATTTTCCTGAAAGAAAAATAGTTAACCTTGGATTTGGGGGCTCTACACTTGCGGGCTGTACCTGGTTTTTTGAAAGGATCATGGCAGATTATCAGCCCAGGGCACTGGTGATATATGCAGGGGATAATGACCTTGGCGATGGCAGACATCCGGAAGAAGTGTTTATCTTTTTTCAGCAGCTGATTGCTAATTCCAGAAACAGGTTCGGCGACCTTCCATGTTATTTCATTTCGCTTAAGCCCAGTCTTGCCCGTTGGAATATTGTAAATCAGTTTAGCTATACCAATGAACTGATTGAAGAGGAGATCAGCAAACATGAAAACTGGACTTTCATTGATATTTTTAAAAGAATGCTAAACAAATCCGGCCTGCCGCAAGCGGACCTCTACATGGAAGACGGTTTGCACCTTAGCCATAAAGGATATCAATTATGGAAAGAGATTATTAACCCCTTCTTAATTTCAAGGTAACATGCAAAAGTGATATTCCCTTTACGATAAGCAGCATATGAACAGAGAATATCACAAATGGTTTAGCCCGGTCTTACAGCGGGATATGGAACTTTTAATATTCGGGCATGCAGGCCGCGCTGTACTGTTCTTCCCAACGCGTACCGCAAGGTTTTATGACTATGAGAACTGGGGGATTATTGATGCAATGAGACCGCAGATCGATAACGGTGAGGTTCAGCTCTTTTGTGTAGACAGTATCGATGCTGAAAGCTTTTATAATGCTAACATAGATCCTTTTACCCGGATCCGGCGGCATCTTCAGTATGAGCAGTACCTGCTGAACGAAGTTATTCCGCTCATGCATTTAAAAAACGAGGGCAGTTACCTGGAAACGGCTGGCTGCAGTATGGGTGCTTATCATGCAATAAACTTTGCGATGAAATATCCATGGATGTTTCGTAAAGCCGTTGGAATCAGCGGCAGATACGACCTTACTAAAACACCAGGTGATTTTAAAGATCTTTTAGATGGGTTTAATGATGAATCTGTTTATTTGAATATGCCCAGCCAGTATATGCCCAATCTAACTGACGACTATCTGTTAGCTGCAGTACGTAATCTGGAAATTATTATTGCTATTGGCGAAACAGACCCTTTTATGACCGGTAACAAAGAGTTTAGCGAGTTATTGTGGGAAAGGGGCATCCCCAACAAATTTTATGTTTGGGACCACAATGCCCACCGGCCTAAATATTGGAGGAAGATGACTCCTCTGTATATTTAATTCTTAAGCTAATAAGAATAAAAAAGGGTAACCGGCTAAGCCAATTACCCTTGTTGAATAAATATTCTTTTTTACATCGTTGGTGTTCCACCGCCCGTTGTAGGCCATCCGGGATTCTGGTAAATAGGAGAGCCCGCGGCACTTCCATTATCAGAAGCAATGGTAAAATGCAGCGCCGCTATAGGGCTTAAATAATGCGCCATTGACCATCGGGCTCCTTTATAAGCATCAGAATTACTGCGTATTTCATGTGGCCGCAGATAAACGCTTAAAGCTGGATCAGAAACCACTGCACCTGCAAGGGTAGGGCCATAGATAAGATCTTTTGCCTGGTACCAGGCCTTCATCGGACCCCATAATTTAAAGCCTTCAAAGTGATATGGTGTACTGATCATTTGATCCATAGCCCTCCAACGTTTAAGGTCCATTAAACGCAAACCTTCAGCCATCAGTTCATCACGGCGTTCGCGACGGATATTATATAAAGTCGGATTAATTAATGTTCCCGCTGAATAAGCACCCCAGTCCTGGCTCTCTTTAGACATTTGTGTGGCTGCAATCGTTTTGTCAAAGTCAGGGCTAACTTTAGCACGGGTGCGCAGCTGCTGCCAGTATTGCTTAGCACTTCCATCCAGGCTTCCTGTATTTTCATAACAGGCTTCCATATAATTCAGATAGGCTTCAGAAGCCCTAAAAGTTATGCTCCCTGTATAACTGCCGCCATTTATCGCTTGCGCTTCATCGTAAGACAATCCTTTTCTAATCGTGTAACCAGTACTGTATTTCCTTTCGTAACTTGTTTCACTGATCATTGGAATAGGTTCAATAGGCGTAGACTGGCTGCCTTGTCCAAAGTTTAGCAATACATTTTTCTGACCTGGTTCTTTAAGGAACAAGTTAAGACGGCCATCACGTCCACTGCGTACATCAGCAATATAGTCATCTCCTTTGTAGTTACTTCCCGCTGCATATATAGGCAAACCATTATCCATCAGGAAACTTTCTACCATTGCCCTGGTTAAACCGACAGCATAATTATTAGCCTGTGCAAATACAGGGACATTATGTGTAACAACACCCATAGCGTATTGCCTCCATAACAGCACCTCACTGTAACCCGACATATTAACGGCACTGAACATGTTGAAGTAAGGATTCTGGTTTACAGGCGACTCAATAGTTCCATTATTATCTACCAAAGCTGTTGCATCGGCAACCAATTTTGCTGAGGACATGGCTTCTCCTAATAAATAGGTAATTTCTGCATCTATACTTCCTGAAGCATACTGATAGTCAGCATTATAATCCTTGGCCTTTCCCGGCCAGCCGGTGCCATTAGGGACAAATGCTGTCCCTTTAAAATATTTAAGCCATGTTCCTTCGTATAAAGCTACCCGTGATTTAACTAACTGTGCACAAGCTTTATTAATTCTGTTTTTTAAACCATCGGAATTCGTTTTAAGCAACATTGCCGCAGAATCCAGATCTGAAAGAATAAAACGGGTTACTTCAGAATGAGGCCGTCTTTTACTAGCTTCAATTAACCCCATACGATCATCTGTTAAAACAGTCTTAATTATAGGAAAATCTCCCAGCGCCTGCATTTTTTTAAAATATTCAAAGGCACGAAGAAAATAAATTTCCCCTATATATTGCCTGATGTTCTCTTCGCTGCCGACGATTTGTCCTGCTTTCCAGCGGGGAATTACGGTATTAAGAAAATAGTTGACTTGATAAATATTACCAAAATCCCAATCACCCCCATCCGCGCCAACTCGCCATAGACCCGGTATAAATCTATTATTAAGATCTGGAGTTGCCATATTGTCGGTATTCCCATCAATTCCAAAAGTCCCGAAAGTCCAATTTTCGTGTGAGGGCAATATTGAAGTATAACGAGCGATTGCATAAGCCCCTAATTGCGACTCATCATGTAAATAATTCTCTGGGGTAATACTAGATAACGGTTCTTGGTCGAGTGCCTTTTTACAGGATGCGAGTGATAAAATGGTGATGAACAAGACAATCGTCCGCTTATTCATTATATTGTTTAAAATATTCATATTCATGTATCTATTTGAATGTTGATGAAATCATTATTTCAACTTAAAAGGTTACGCTTAAACCCAGAGACAGCACTTTAGAAAGTGGATAAACACTTTGATCAGCACCCCCATCTACAGTTTCCGGATCAAACATTTTAGCAAGCTTTGTCCAGGTAACCAGGTTTTCCCCCGAAGCATATACACGGAATTTTTGTCCGCCTAAACGTTTGGTCAGCCCCGAAGGAAGGGTATAACCGATCTGTAAGTTCTTTAATCTTAAATAAGCTGCATTTTGCAAATAACCAGTCTGCACTTCCTGGTTTTTGCCGCTTCCGAAAACGGGACGCGGATAGTAGGCATCCAGATTTTGTCCGAGCGGACTATTTGCATCTCCCCTGAAATAATCCAGGTTTTCTTTCAGGCCTGTAGAGAACCATTTATTACTGGTTACCCCCCAGAAATAATAATTATTGATCCAATAATCCCTTTTTAACACCCCCTGGAAGAAAGCCCGTACATCAAATCCTTTATAGTCCAGGTTCACATCAAAACCAAAGCGATAACGCGGCGTACTGTTACCGATTTTATGTGCATCACCAGAATCGCCTTCCTGCCAGTTTCCCCAATCAATTTTTCCATCTTTATTATAATCAGCATACATAATATCCCCAGCGCCCCATTGCGAACCAAACATGGACTGTCCGTTACTTGATGTAGCCAGATGCGCGTCCATTTCCGCCTGCGTTTTAGCTATACCTAAAGTTGTATACCCCCAGATATCATCCAATTGCTGTCCGGCACGATATTTATCCAGAGCGCCTGTTAAATTCGGATAACGGGTAACCGTAGTACGATAATCCGACAAAAGGAGTTTTACACTGTAACCCAGCCCATTTTTCATCCTGTCATTCCATCCCACTTCCAGTTCAAAACCTATCGATTTTAAATCTGTATTATTTGTCTGGGGCACCTCCCTGCCTAAAGTAACCGGAAGTTGCGGCGCAGGCCCCACCATATTCAGCGTTTTACGGTTATACCAGTCAAATGATCCGCTAAGCTTATTTTTTAACATCGTAAAGTCAACCCCAACGTTATAACTCTTTACCGTTTCCCAGGTAAGCGTTGAGCTTACCAATCCTGGTGCACCCGCATTATTTGGACGTGTACCATTAAGCAGCCATGAACCATTTGCTGCGCCTACAGGCATGGTTACATAAGTTGGATACCACACGTTTGTATTCTGATTTCCTAAACTACCATAAGACGCTCTTAATTTTAATGTACTCACCAGGTCGGTATTGTTTTTCCAAAACTCCTCTCTGGCAATATTCCAGCCTGCCGAAAAAGAGGAAAATAAATTCCAGCGTTTATCTGCGCGGAAACGTGAAGATCCATCATATCTTACATTAGCTTCAAGTAAATATCGGCCATCATAATCATAGTTAAACCTGCCGAAGAAGCCGGCAATAGCCCACTTTTGGTACTGACCAGAAACGAGAGGCGGCAGCACAAGTCCATTCGCATCTGTTCCCGAAGTGGTGTTTAATGTTGGCAAAGTGGCCACAATAATTCCATCCCTCTGCGCACTTAAGTCGCGATAACTTGTACTTTCAAACTGATAACCGGTCATCACCTTGAAATTGTGTTTACTAAAGCTCTTTGAATATTCAGAATAAATATTAGTATTGAAATAGTTTTCCTTTCTTCCGTACTCATAAACATTTGATCCTTTCGCATACAGATAAGGAGTTCCATTTACATCATGATTATAGGTTTGCTGGGCATCCCAATGACGAAACTGTGTTTGAGTTCTATAGTTAAATTCGGCAAAAGTTTTCCAGCCTTTTAAAGGTTCAATCACAAACTGAAGCTGCTGATACATCCAATCTTTAACCGTATTATCTTCCCCGCCTTCAGCCATGGCTAACGCCGGAGAAGGAGAGCTATAGAAGTATCCATTAGGATCAGTTAAGGGCAAATTTGGCCAACCCTGACGACCCATATCCTCGTAAAAACCACCAGTTAAAGCAGATGGTCTGTGAAAGGTTTCACGCAAAAACCTTGTGCTATAATTTATACTTACCTGATCTGAAATTTTGTTATTGATCTTTGCCGAAGCGCCATAACGAGCATAACCATCCTGACTATAGCGCATTAAGCCATTTTGATCCATATAGTTACCGGACACGTAATAAGTAGTTCGATCGGTACCGCCATTTAAGCTCACATTATGCTCCAAAGATGTAGCATGGTCAAGATACATCACTTTAAACCAGTCATTATTCGCATTCCCGTCAGCATAACCATCTCCCCATAACAAGGGATTAGTTTTACTGGGGATAATACTGGCAGTAAGTTTACCTGACTGGAAATCCTGGATGCGCTGCAGTTGTGCAGGTCCGAATTGCGCACTCCCGCCCCCGTTTAAACTTGCATCATTAAAGTAAAGTGCAAATGTATAAGAGTCCATCATTTCAGGAAGCAGCGTAGGTTTAGTGGAACGAAGACTGTTATTATAATTAACCTGAACTTTTCCTGATTTTCCCTTTTTAGTTGTTACCAGGATTACACCGAAAGCAGCTCTCGATCCATAGACAGAAGATGCCGCAGCATCTTTTAGAACGGAAATACTTTCTACATCCTGTGGATTTAAAGCGGTTAGAGAACCTTCCATACCATCTACCAGGACTAGCGGACTGGAAGAAGAGGTACCAATGGTTCCTGTTCCACGTATATTAATACCAGGTGAGCTATCCAATGAGCCGTTATTTTGTCCGATGTTTAATCCGGGTACTAATCCCTGCAATGCCTGGGCAATATTCTGGACAGGACGGTTTTCCAGTGCCTTGGCATCTACTACCCCTACAGCACCAGTAAGATTTACTTTTTTCTGCGTACCAAACCCAACTACCACCACCTCATCCAGATTTTGGTCATTTGGTTCCATCGTAAGATAAACCCTGTAAACACTGCCGCTGGATGGTTTGTAACTACGTACATTCAATTCTGAAGAAAGGTAACCGATAGATGAAAAAACAAGGGTTCCATCTTCGGGAGCCGACAAAGTAAAAAAACCTTTAGCATCAGTTGTAGCACCAATATTGGTTCCTTTAACTTTTACGCTCACCCCCGGCATTACGCCTTGTTTGTCTTTTACAACACCTTCAATTTTTGCCGTTTGTGCAGCCACAGTAAAAGAAGAAAAAAGCAGGAACAAAAAAGCGAGCGGTTTCCACAGCTTGTTTAAATGATTAGGTAACTGTTCTATCATAATTTCCCGGGATTAATAGTGAAAGGAACAATCATCTGCCAGGAAGCGGTCTGTACGGCTTCGGTTTTCAGTAATGCATCGCTCTTTCTAAAAGAGCGGTGCATCACGGGTACAATCAATTTTTTCATGTTATCTGGTTAGGTTTAGAATTAGGTATGTTTGTTATTTTGTGTATCCGATGGTATAGGTATAACTATAAGTTTTGTCTAGCAGCCTGTATTCTTCGTGGGGCAGTGATCCCCAGCTATCGTCGCCGCCAAGACCTCTCTGCTTCAGATCTACCTGCAGGTAAACCTCGCTTCTGGGCTTCACATCGTTCTGGTGCTGCTGTTTTTTTGTTAATCCCGGGTCAAGATCTTCGGTCGTATTATTCAAGGCACTAAAACCTAAGGGCTGTGCACCTTCGATGAGTAATCCCTGCCCTTTATCATTGCTCAGCTTAATCCAGCGCACATCGGTTTTGTACCCGTTTTCTTGTGGGCGTATATAAGCTTTGGTGTATTGGTTAGCTACCTTATCTTCATATTTTCCAATAAAAGAGGAAGTATTTCTGTCGCTGTAATTCTCCCAGGGCCCTCTGCCATAATAGCTTAGGTTATCCATTGTTTTAGGCAGCTCCATCCGCATCCCGAAACGAGGGAGCTCAGGCAATGTTCTTCCATTCATATCTATGGAACTTGTGATTTTTATACGGCCGTCATTCAGTACTGTGTATACCGTAGTGTAAGGCACATTAATATCGGTCAGCTCGTATTTTGTCGTTACAGAAATCCCTTCGGCAGACTTTTCACCGATGTTTACACTGATTACTTTCCGGTTTTCGTGCGCATTTCTCCAGACACCCATTTTTGAAGGCATACGGTTACCAAAATCATTATCCGTTGGT
>Ga0247816_10001006_pt1 | contig 14278 bp, 16 predicted proteins | sample UWRJL209509C1_FD_179930 | JGI IMG/M metagenome (GOLD analysis project Ga0247816, IMG submission 179930) | Plant litter microbial communities from Arlington Agricultural Research Station in Wisconsin, United States - UWRJ-L209-509C-1 | ecosystem: Environmental > Terrestrial > Plant litter >...
AATTGGTGGCGTAATTGGTGCTTTATTGGGTTTGCTGGTACTATCTAATTTTAGTCAATCAAAAAATAACTTTTCTTTGTATACTTTATTAAAAGGCTTAATGCTTACTACGATTACTGGAGCTGCCATAACTCTATGTTTGCAGTTAAGCAGCGGCGATAAAATTCCACAATTATTATTTTGGCTCATGGGAGATTTTAGTTATATTGATTTTAATACTTTGATTTATTTAAGTTTAAGTTTTTTTATCTTAGTAGTTTTTATATATAGATTTAAAGATAAATTAAATTATTTATGGTTAGATAAAAATAAATCCTATACTTTAGGTATAGATTTAAATTCTTTACATAAAAAAATATTTTTACTAATAGGCATTAGTATTGGAATAATCACTAGTCAAGTTGGTAATATTAGCTTTATTGGTTTAATTTCGCCATATATAGCTAGATATATAATAAATTTGCTAATAATACGCAATAATTTGATGAACAATATTATATTAAGCGGATTAATCGGCGGAATTATTTTAAATATTTCTGACATTACTGCAAAATATATTATTTACCCATCACAGATTTCTATTGGCGTAATTACTGCTTTTATTGGCGTACCTTTATTTTGGAAAATATTATATGCTGTCAATAAAAAATCTTAATATTAATCAGCCTAGAATTATTTGCAAAGAATTATCTATAAATTTGCCTATAGATGCTAGATTAGCAGTTATTGGTAGAAACGGCGTAGGTAAAACTACTTTAATTGAGCAGTTATTAACCTTAAAAAATTTGTATATCAATAATTTACCATTATTAGAACAAAAAGATAATATTAAACAATTAATTGCGTATTACAGTCAAAACCATGACTTTTATCCATATATCACAGTTAAAGAGCTATTTAATTTTATTAACTATGATATTAATTATTATTTAAAATTTTTTGACATACCCAATATTTTTTTAGATCAATTATCCAGTGGACAAAAGCAAATTATCTATATATTGTTTAGTTTAATGCAGAATAGTAAAATCATTTTACTTGATGAGCCAGCGAGTAATTTAGACTGGATTAATTATAGGCAAATATTTGATTTATTATTAACAATGCAAAATAAATATATTATTTGTGCTACCCATGATATACATAATTTAAAATATTTTACCCATATTTTATACTTAAAAGGCGATGGAATATGGGAATTTTCAAAGTATAAAGATTTTAAATTAGAATAAAGATAAATATATTAATTATTTATTTTTACCCTAAAATCAGTTATAATATACGGTCTATATTATAATACGAATACATTTTATGTCACAACAAAATCGCCAACTGCGTAATATTGCAATTATTGCCCACGTTGACCATGGTAAAACAACTTTAGTTGATCAACTTTTACGTCAAGCAGGAACATTTTCTGAACATCAGCATCTTTCTGAACGAGTAATGGATAATAATGATTTAGAAAAAGAACGCGGCATTACGATTTTAGCTAAAAATTGTGCTGTAAATTATGAAGGTACACATATCAATATTATTGATACTCCAGGGCATGCAGATTTTGGCGGTGAGGTAGAGCGTGTATTATCTATGGTAGATGGTGTTTTATTATTAGTAGATGCTCAAGAAGGTCCAATGCCGCAAACTAGATTTGTGACTAAAAAGGCTTTAGCTTTAGGCTTACGTCCTATAGTCGTAGTAAATAAAGTTGATAGACCCGGAGCAAGACCAAATGAAGCTTTAGATGCAACATTTGATTTATTTGATAAATTAGGTGCAAGTGATGAACAATTGGATTTTCCTATAGTTTATGCTTCTGGCTTAAGTGGTTATGCAGGTTTAGAGGAAAGCGTCCGTTCGGGAGATATGCGTCCATTATTTGAATCTATTATAGCTAATGTTCCTCCGCCAAAAGTAGATGAAAATGCTCCATTACAATTACAAATCTGCTCTTTAGATTATTCAACCTATGTCGGCCGTATTGGTGTTGGCCGTATTACACAAGGTACAATTAAAGCAGGTCAAACTGTTGCTATGAAATTTGGTGTAGATAGTGAAGTATTAACTCGTAAAATTAACCAAATTCAAACCTTTAGCGGATTAGAAAGAATACAAGTTAATCAAGCATCTGCTGGAGATATCGTATTAATTAATGGTATTGAAGATGTTAGTATTGGTGCTACTATTTGTGACCCACTCAATATTCAAGCTCTTCCTATGTTAAATATTGATGAACCAACTTTAGTAATGAATTTTTGCGTAAATACTTCGCCATTAGCAGGCAAAGAAGGCAAATTTGTAACTAGCCGTCAATTACGTGATAGGCTTAATAAAGAATTAAATCATAATGTAGCTTTAAGAGTAAAAGATACTGAGGAAGAGACTGTATTAGAAGTAGCTGGTCGTGGTGAATTACATTTAACAATTTTACTTGAGAATATGCGTCGAGAAGGCTATGAGTTAGCTGTTTCACGTCCGCGAGTATTAATTAAAGAGATAGATGGAGTTAAGCATGAACCATATGAATTACTCACAGTTGATTTAGAAGATACGCATCAAGGCGGAGTAATGGAAGAATTAGGGCGGCGTAAAGGTGAGCTTCAAGATATGGTAAGTGATGGACGCGGTAGAACTCGCTTAGAATATCGTATTCCTGCACGCGGCTTAATTGGCTTTCAAGGCGAATGCTTAACTTTGACTTGTGGAACAGGCTTAATGAGTCATATTTTTGACTCATATGCCCCAATGAAAGAAGGTGCATTAGCAGAAAGACGCAGCGGCGTATTAATTAGTCAAAATGATGGTGAAGCAGTGGCTTATGCTTTATTTAACTTACAAGATAGAGGCAGAATGTTTGTAAGTCCTGGCGAAATGTTATATGAAGGAATGATTATCGGTATTCATAGCCGTGATAATGATTTAATTGTAAATCCAGTTAAAGGTAAACAATTAACTAACGTTCGTGCCTCTGGCAAAGATGAGGCAGTTCGTTTAGTTCCGCCAATTAAATTATCATTAGAATATGCGGTAGAGTTTATTGCTGATGATGAATTAGTTGAAATTACCCCTTTAAGTATTCGCTTGCGTAAACGTTATTTAAAAGAACATGAGCGTAAGAAATCTTTAAGAGATTAATTATTAATTTTAAATAAAAGTCTTATTTAATTTTAAGGCTTTTATTTTGTATAGGTGTATACATGGCATACCTTGATATAATTATATACATAATTTTATCTCTGCTTCTATTCAAAAAAAATCAATTCCAAAAATTTGCTTTAAACATATTAAGTATTTTAGTTAGTTTAATCTTTAGTTTTATTATTTTTAGTATTATTTATTTTATTATTATGATTAAACTATTAAACTTTATATTAATCATTAGTCCTTTATTTATAGTAATTAATTATTTTATGTTTAAAAAAATCAAAAAATATTTAGTTATGTTAAAAAAAACTTCTAAAAAAATTACTATTGATAAAATTGATAAAATGACTGGAAGAGAGTTTGAAATTTATTTAGAAAAATTATTTTGTGATCTAGGCTATAAAACTATTTTGCATAAAGGCGTAGCAGACTATGGTGTAGATTTAATTATTCAAAAAAATAACTGCAAAATTGCAGTGCAGGCTAAAAGATACTCTAATAAAGTTAATCTAAAAGCTGTACAAGAAGTTCATAGCGGTAAAAATTTCTATGCCTGCCATAAATCTATGGTAATTACTAATTCCTATTTTCAAAATTCAGCCATTGAGTTAGCTAAATCAATTAATTGTATATTAGTCAATAGAAATGATTTAATTAATTTAATTGATAAAACTTGCGAGAAATATTATTTAATCCCATATACTTTTTGTTGTTTTTTAATATTTTATATGTATAATATTATTTTATATTAATTTTTATTATTTATGCAGTCTATAAATTTAAATAACGTCAAAACATCGGTTTATTCAACTTATCAAGATATAAGTTATGATATTAAGGATATAAAAGATCGAGCTTATTTTAATTTACAAAAAATTACTGTAAAAACTAGCGTAAGCATTTTATTTTCAATAAAAGATTATAAAATTACTTACGGGTTTTCTAGAGCATTAACTGAAAATTTTATTAACCCTGCCAAATGGCAAGAAGCCCTAAATATGTCTAATTTTTGTAAAGAACAGGGGCATGAAAATCTTAAACAAGCACGGAATTATTTTAATCAAATGATTACTCAATATAATAAGTTTGAAAATAAATTTCATGGATTATATGAAAAGTATAAAGAATCGCCAATACAATCTATAGAAAAACAATATATTATAAAATTTATAGAAAAAATAAACCAAGATAAGGCTAATATTAATACATGCCGTGCTATATTGCGTAGATCAGAAAGTGATTATAAACAAACAGAGTTAGCTAATAATTATGCTAAATTAATGTTTGATTTATCTAAAAATCTTATAGAATTAGCAGAATTAGATAGAAATTTTAGGTAAATATCCCCTGACAACAAGTAAGATAAACATATTAATAAATATTGCAAATAAATAACAAAAGTATGTATTTTTATATCCTTACTGCCAATATTTTGACACCTGACAGTACCTTACTTGTTGTCAGGGGATACTTACCAAATTTTATATAAACTAGACATATAAATATTTTATGTGTACACTAAAATCTAGTTATTTTATAGATATAAACTATATGCAGCATACTACTAACAAAAATTTTAGACCTGTAGTTTTAGATATTGAAGGTTTAGAATTAAATAATCAAGATATTCGAAGAATTACACATAAATTAGCAGGCGGAGTAATTTTATTTGCTAGAAATTTTTCTAATCGCCAACAATTACAAAAATTATGTGCAGATATAAAAAAAGCAGCACCTTATATTATTATTTTTATTGACCATGAGGGCGGTAGAGTTCAGCGTTGCAAAAATGATGGATTTACCCATTTACCTGCTATGCGTAAACTTGGATATTTATATGAAGATAATCCTTGGAACGGTATTCAAGCAACAAAGGCTTGCGGGTATATTTTAGCTAGTGAACTTAGAGCCTGCGGGATTGATTTTAGTTATACGCCTGTTTTAGATTTAGATTATTCATCGTCAAGCGTAATTGGCGATAGAGCTTTTGATAGCAATCCGCATATTACAGGAATTTTAGCTGCTCATTTAATTGAAGGTTTAACTTTAGCTGGTATGCCTAACTGTGGTAAACATTTTCCGGGTCACGGTTTTGTAGCGGCTGATTCTCACATTGATATTCCAATTGATGATAGAGAATTTAAAGATATTTGGGACAATGATATTGTGCCTTATATGCTGCTTTTAGATAATTTAGACAGTATAATGCCTGCACATATTATTTATGAAAAAGTTGATAAACATCCAGCTGGATTTTCTAAATTTTGGCTACAGGATGTTTTAAGAACAAGATTAAAATTTCAGGGAATAATTTTTAGTGATGATTTAGCTATGGAAGGTGCTAGTGTTGCTGGTAATGTAGTTGCAGGTGCAAATGCAGCTCTAGATGCTGGTTGCGATATGGTGTTAATATGTAATCGTTTTGATATGGCTGATGAATTATTAGAAGGTCTTGAATATAAAGATGAATATGCGAATGCAAGTATTAAACGCTTAGATAAAATTTTAGCTAAGAAATTTAATTATTCTTGGGATGAATTAATGAGCGAAAAGCATTATGTTCATAGTAAGGAATTGTTGAAGTCGTTTGGGCTAATTTAATTTTCATATATAAATTTAGGTAAGTATCCCCTCATAGCACGTAAGCTTAAACATTCTAATAAACATGTGTTAAAAATATCTAAATAGGTGTTTTTTATAGATTAACTGCCAAGATTTTAGCAGTTGACTGCACTTACGTGCTATGAGGGGATACTTACCTAAATAAATTGTAAAAATGACATTATAAGTTCTTAAAAGCATTAATTCAATAAAATTAATAATACTTATGTTATAATTACACATTATTAACCAATTCTGCCCACAGAATACTAACTGGATAAACGGCTATGGATAAACAAAATCAACTAGAAATTAAGCAAAAAAATGACCCAAAAAGAAAAACAGTATATGTTAAAACTTTTGGTTGTCAAATGAATGAATATGATTCAGATAAAATGGCAGATATTTTACATGCTACAAAAGGTATGGAAAAAGTTAATACCCCTGAAGAAGCGGATGTAATTTTATTTAATACCTGTTCAATTCGTGAAAAAGCCCAAGAAAAAGTATTTTCAGATTTAGGGCGTGCTAGAAAATTAAAAGAAAGAAATCCTAATATTATAATTGGTGTAGGCGGATGTGTTGCGAGTCAAGAAGGCGAAAATATTATTAAACGAGCTCCATATGTTGATATGGTATTTGGCCCGCAAACTATTCATCGTTTACCTGAAATGATTACTCAAAAAGATTTATTGGGTAAAGCACAAATTGATATATCTTTTCCAGAAATAGAAAAATTTGACCATTTACCGCCCGCTAGAACGCAAGGCTCAACTGCATTTGTATCAATTATGGAAGGCTGTAGTAAATATTGTAGTTATTGTGTAGTTCCATATACACGCGGAGAAGAGGTTTCAAGATATTTTGATGATGTATTAATAGAAGTTGCGGGTCTTGCTGAAATGGGTGTTAGAGAAATTACTTTACTTGGACAAAATGTTAATGCATATAGAGGCAAACTAACTAAAAATAGTAATAGTGAAGATTATGCAGATTTTTCAACCTTAATTGAATATGTAGCCCAAATTCCTGGAATTGAAAGGATACGTTTTGTTACTAGCCACCCTAAAGAATTTACACAAAAATTAATTGATACCTATGCTAAAGTACCGCAATTAGTTAATCACTTGCATTTACCAGTGCAGCATGGTTCAGATACTATATTAAATGCTATGAAGCGTGGATATACTGCATTAGAATATAAAAGTATTATTAAAAGATTAAGGGCTATTAGACCTGATATTGCACTATCAAGTGATTTTATTGTAGGATTTCCTGGGGAAACGGATAAAGACTTTGATAAATTAATGAAGCTTATTACTGACATAGGTTATGATACTAGCTTTTCATTTATATTTAGTTCAAGACCTGGAACGCCTGCAGCTAATTTATTTGATGATACGCCGTATGCTATTAAATTAAAGCGTCTACAATATTTACAAGCTACAATTGATGCTAATGTTAAATTAATTAGTAAAAGTATGATAGGCAGTAAGCAAAAAATATTAGTTGAAGGCGTATCTAAAAAAGATAGTAATGAATTACAAGGTCGGACTGAGAATAACCGCGTAGTAAATTTTCCAGCACCAATAGAGACGCATAATAGATTAATTGGCAATATGTTAGAAGTAAAAATTACTGATGCATATACTAATAGCTTACGTGCTGAGATTTAAATAATATTTTTTACTGATAACTATAATAGTATTATTTATATAGTAACTAACTATCTAATATAAAATTAGGTAAGTATCCCCTCATAGCACGTAAGGTGCAGTCAACTGCTAAAATCTTGGCAGTTAATCTATAAAAAGCACCTATTTAGACATTTTTAACACATGTTTATTAAAATGTTTAAGCTTACGTGCTATGAGGGGATACTTACCTAAAATTAAATGATTATTAATACATTTCTTAGTAGAAAATATAAAATTATAATAACTATTATATGTATATCTTTATCGATTTTTGGGATTTTTCTTAATTTTTTAGCTATTCCTGCTAGAGCATACTAGCACTTTTTGATAATATTGAAAATGATATATCTATATATTTTTTAGTGTTATGGGAACTTTATCTATTTTTCTTTGGTACTTTTATTATAAAAATATGTATTCTTGGATAGAAAATAAACAGCTCAACAAAAATTTTTTATTATGGGGTAATATATTAAATATAGTCGTATTAATTTATTTTAGAAGTTTTTCTATATTTATATTACCGCTGGTAATATTAAATTTTTATGCTAGCTTAACTGGCTAAAAAATATTAATATCTATTAGAATATAGCAATGAGTATTACAAAAATTCTTAAAATATTGTAAAATGTGGCTTAATTACTAAATTATTTATACTATGGATATATTAAAACATTTAGATGAGGTTCTAGAGCAAAGAAAAAATGCAGACCATAATTCTTCATATGTTAGTAAATTGTATTCAAAAGGTTTAGATAGTATTTTAAAAAAGATAGCTGAAGAAGCTGGCGAAGTAATAATGGCAAGTAAAGATGCCCAATATACAAATAATACTCAAAATATTACTTATGAAATAGCAGATTTATGGTTTCATAGCTTAATTCTTTTACATCAGTATGGATTAAGTAGTCAAGATGTTATCAATGAACTAAATAAAAGAGAAGGCTTATCAGGTATTTTAGAAAAACAACAAAGGTCACCCCAATAATATGAATCATGATACTAATAACTGTATTTTTTGTAAAATAATTAATCAAGAAATTCCAGCACAGAAAATTTATGAAGATGAAGATTTTATAGCTTTTAATGATATTAAACCACATATGCCAGTGCATTTCTTAATAGTTCCGAAAAAACATATTGCTATGCTAGCTGATTGCCAAAGAGATGATAATTCGCATATAATGCTACTTGGAAAAATGATGACCCTAGCTCCTGTTATTGCTAGCCAGCAAGGCTGCAAAGACGGCTTTAAAGTTATGATCAATAACGGTGCAGGTGCAGGTCAGGAAGTTTTCCATTTACATTTACACGTAATGGGTAATAAATAGAATAAGGAATATTATGGAATACCAAACTTGGGTGTGTTTAATTTGCGGTTGGGTTTATGATGAAGAAACAGGTGTACCCGAAGACGGCATACCTGCAGGTACTAAATGGGCAGATGTGCCAATTAATTGGCTATGTCCTGAATGTAATGCTAGGAAAGATGACTTTGAAATGATGGCACTTTAAATTTAATATGACAAAATTTACTAAACACTCCAGCTTATTGCATAGAAGTAAAAATATACCTAATAAAAGTAAGCCAATAGTTGAACCCATTAGTCATGCAGCAGCTTATAGCTATGATGATGAATATGCTTTATCAAATATTTATCAAAACAAGGACAAAGGTTTTACTTATGCAAGAACCGGCAGCCCAACTACTTCTCAAGTCGAAGCAAAAATTAACCTTTTAGAACAAGGAATTGGCTGTGTAGGCTTTACTACTGGTATGGCTGCTTATGATAATATGTTTTTTACTTTATTTAATCATAAAACGCATATTATAGCCTCTAAATTTTTATTTGCTAATACAATTTCTTTATTAAAAAGCTATAGTAATAAATTTGGTATTGAAGTAACCTATGTTGATGTAACAAATATTAATGAAGTAAAGCAAGCTAAAAAAATTAATACACAAATAATTTTAGTTGAGACTATCGCTAATCCCTGCACACAAATTCCTGCATTATTTGAAATTGGGGAGTTTGCTAAAGAAAATAATTTAGTTTACATTGTAGATAATACTATTACTTCCCCGGCTAGTTTTATTCCAAAATTAGTTGGTGCTAGTTTAGTAGTTCATTCACTAACTAAGTCTATAAGCGGTCACAGCCGTTCTTTAGGAGGAGCTGTGATAGATACAGGGTTATTTGATTGGAGTAAATTTTCTAATATAGAAGAGATATATCGTCCTTTTAAAGAACAAGCTTATATTATGCAGCTTAGAAAAAAAGGCCTAAGAGATAAAGGAGCAACTCTAACTGCTATGCAGGCAGATTTAATAGCCATTGGTTTAGAAACTTTATACATGCGTGTAGAAAAAGCTAACAATAATGCCGATATGATCGCACAGTATTTAGATGCCCATACAAATATTGAAAACGTAATGCATCCAAGTTTAGCTAATCATAAACAGCATAAACAAGCTAAAAAATATTTTAATGGAAATGGATATTTAATATCTTTTGAAGTAAAAAATATTTATCCATTTGATTTTATAAAAAAACTAGAGTTAATTATTAGCTGTAGTAGTATAGGCGATAATAGAAGCTTAATTATTCATCCAAATTCAACTATCTTTGCTGAAATTAGTACAGAGCAAAAATTAGAAATGGGAATAACTGATAATACTTTTAGGTTATCTGTCGGTATTGAAGATGTGCAAGATCTAATAAATGATTTAGATCAAGCTTTAAAAATATAACTAAATTCAAGGAAATTTTTATGGCTTTAATGGCTTGCCATTTTTAAACTCACCATTAAAGATTATACCCTCAGCATCAACATATTGCCCTTTAATTGGTAAATCATTAGCGCAAGTTCCACTAAAATTTTGCTTTGAGCCGATAACCTGAATTTTACATTCACCTTCTAACTTACCATGAACAAAATTTCCTTCACTTACTTGATGAAGTTTACCATCTTTTAACCAATTAACTTTTGCTTTGCCATTGGCATATCCATCTTTACATTCACCAAAATAATCTAATGTTTCATTAGGCAGCGGAAATTGATTATGTAATTTACAAGCATTATTACTGCTGGCTGTATAAGTCTCATCTGCAAAACTGTTGCTAATTAATAAACTTTGAGTAGCTAATATTAATAATATATACTTAGTTTTCATGCGGGTCTCCATTATAAATATTTATTCTTTTTCTTCAATCCATAAAGCCTGAATACTTTCTAAAATTTTTTCATTTGATCTTTTTGGATCATCATCAAATTCTGATAATTCGCATATCCAAGTATGTAAATCAGTAAATCTTATAGTAATTGGATTAACATAAGGATATTTTTCACATAAAATAATAGCAATTTCTTGAACATCTGTCCATTTTAATTTATTCGCTGCAGTTAACATATTTCAATTTTCTCTAGCATGATTAATAGTATATTTAGGTATTTCTATAACTAAATCTTCCGTTCCAACAATTGCTTGGCATGAAAGTCTAGATTGAGAAGTTAATCCCCACGCCTTATCTAATAAATCATCTTCTAATTCATTAGATGGATTAAGAGAACTAAACCCTTCATGGACTATAACATGGCAAGTGGTGCATGCACAAGACTTGTCGCAGGCATGTTCTATAGCAATATTGTGTTCTAATAAAATATCGCAAATATTAGAACCGCTTTTAGCTTCTATTACAGCGCCTTCTGCACATATTTCGCTATGCGGGAAAATAACAATTTGTGGCATAAATCTATTATTCATTATTTAAAATATAATTGTAAAGGCAAATTATAAAATATGCTATGTTTAGGGTTATTGGTTATTTTATCAGATAAAAGCAATTTATATTTAACTAAAAAACTGAATAATAAAATTAGGTAAGTATCCCCTTATAACACGTAAGCTAAAACATACTAATGAATATTACAAAAAATAACCAAAATATGTATTTTTATAGGATCAATATTAATATATTAGCACCTGACACTAGCTTACGTGTTATAAGGGGATACTTACCTAAAATTAATATTTTTATATAACCTTAGAGGCTAGACCTACAATTTTAATAATGCAATTAAAAATTTTCATTGCATAAATGGTCCCCAAGTCGGTTGCTTAACTTTTGCATACGGCAATGATAATACATATGACCCTCCTCCTTCTACGGGCGAGGCTACTAAGGTTTGTTTACCGTTTACTTTTGTTGAGTAAATTATATAGTCGCCGTTAGCTGCAAAGCTTGGACTCTCATCATTATTTGTATTAGAAATATTATATACATTATTAGTTTTTAAATTTTGTATATGAATTTGATAACCATTACCTTTACTAATGAAAGCTAAATTTTCACCGTCAGGAGAGATTCTAGGCGATGTATTATTTGCACCTTTAAAAGTTACTCGTTGTACACCATTAGATTCGCCATTAGAAGACATTTTATATATTTGGGGTTCTCCGCCTCTATCACTAGTGAAGTATATACTCTGGCTATCTGGAGCATATTGTGGTTCAGTATCGATTACAGAGCCTCTAGAGTTGGTTAAACGGACTAAATTACTGCCGTCTGCATTTATTCTATAAATTTGCGTATTACCATTTAAGGATAAAGCAATCGCTAAATGCTTGCCGTTTGGCGACCATGAAGGTGCACTATTATTCCCCGCATAATTAGCTAATACTTTTCTTGTCCCGCTAGCTAAATTATGAATATAGACAACGGGCTTTTTATTTTCAAAAGATACGTAGGCTACATCTTTACCGCTTGGCGACCAAGAAATAGAAATAATAGGCTCTTGGCTATTTAATGCAACATTAGCATTTTTTCCATCAGAATCTGATATCATAAGCATAAAACTTTTTTGCTTCTCAATTACATAAGAAAGACGTGTAGAAAATGCACCTTTTTTCTTTAATACCATTTCATAAATAAAATCAGATATTTTATGACCAATAGCGGCTGTACTGGATGAATTTATTCTAAGCCCGCCTAAATTAGTATTATCTTTATATAAATTTAAAGCAACTGTGTAGTTTGCACCTTGTTGCTGCATCTGACTTTTTAATTGATATGGAGCATTATTTTGAATTGATAATTTCCCGCTTCTAGCAAAATCACTATTAATTACTTGCAATATATCGCTATTTAATCCTTCTATACCTATTCCAATAGTTGAATTATTTTTCCATAAGACATCTACTGTAAATCCGTCTTTTTGTTGTCCAAATGTGTTTAAAGATATAAGCGATAAGCTCATTAAGCTCGCTATAATCGCTTTGTTTAAAATATTTTTTTTCATAATTTTTTATTTATTTAGAGATATGCCGTATAATTTACCGCTATTACTTTGCATAATAATAGTATTTCCTACTTTAATCATCGGAACACTATTATCAGCAATTTGTGCTCTGCCTACAAAAGATCCAGTATTTTTATCAATAATATGCAAAAATCCTTTATAGTCATTATAAACTAAAAAATTATCTATTAATACGCCATCACTTAATGATCTATTATAAAGAGTATTCTGCTGCCACTTTAATTTTCCGCTATAATCAAATGCACTAATATTACCTTTGATGTCGGTAGCATATATTGCTTCATTATCATTAATTAAATTATTTATGCCGGAAAATGCACTTTCCCACGATAATTCGCCGTTGCTTAAGTCAAAACAGCCAATTTTTCCTTGATAACTAACTGCACAAGCACTTTCGGCATAAACTATCGGTGTAGAAACTATGTCGTTGATACGCTCAGGTTCTGTAAAGCCTTTAGTATAGCTTAAAGTTTGTTCCCATTTTTGTAATCCGGTTTGTGCTTCTAATAAAACTATTTTAGCATTATGAAAACCAGCTAAGATAAAATCCTTTTTAGGTGCTAGTAAAGCATTTCTTTTACTATGTAATAATAAACCTTGTACTATTCTTTCATGCTGCCAAATTAATTTTTGACTTTCTAAATTAAATGCAATTAATTTATTACCAGTAGTTCTTAAAACTACAACATTATCATTAATATAAGGAGAAGTTTGAACATTCCATTCTAGCTTAGAGCTCCAAACATGTTTGCCGTTAGCATCTAATACTATTAATTGATTTTTAGTATTAACAAATACAATGTACTTATCGTTACTTGCAACTCCTGCTTGTATTTTCCCTACTTTAACATTCCAAACTTTATTGCCTGTTTGACTATTAATTCTAGAAATCTCCCCAGATTTACTAGCAGCTATAATATCAAGACCTATAGTAGATAAAGTAGTTTGCCCAATTTCTTCATTGATAGGTTTACCTACATCTTGTTGCCAAACTATGGATAAATTTTTACTTTGCTGTGTTATTGCAGGTAAAACCGCTGGTTTATTTTCATTAGTAGAATTCCAGCTAGCACAGCCTGAGGTTATTAAAGCTACGATAGATAAGCTGAATATATAATTGATACGCATAAAGTAAGTTTATTTTTATTGTTAGAATTAATAAATTCTAACCTATCTAATTTTTTTTGAAAAGCATACATTTAATATTTTAATGTAGAAGATGTTGTATAAACATAATACTTTAAATGATTTGTGCTTATTAATTTGACTTATATATTATATTGTCTAATCTTGAATAAGATAATTATTATAATATCTTTAGAGGTAATATGTCCTTAAATTTTCCAATTAATAAGCTACAAGATTATAATGTTTGGCAGCAGCAATTAATTTCATTTATACATGATTTTGAAATATGGCTAAAAGATAAGCAAATTTTTAATAATGCTCATAACTTGATTATTCAGCAAATATTTAGATACATTAAAACTGATAAAATAAATATTGAATGTATT
>Ga0247816_10001007_pt1 | contig 14266 bp, 9 predicted proteins | sample UWRJL209509C1_FD_179930 | JGI IMG/M metagenome (GOLD analysis project Ga0247816, IMG submission 179930) | Plant litter microbial communities from Arlington Agricultural Research Station in Wisconsin, United States - UWRJ-L209-509C-1 | ecosystem: Environmental > Terrestrial > Plant litter >...
TGACGCGCTACCAGATCCAGGCGGCCAGCAGCTTTTACGTGCCGTACGAAGGCGCGAACGCCAGGGTCAAGGGCGAGTTTCCGAACGGCTTTTTGCCATCGTATGGTTCCGGCCTGGCCTTCAAGGGCACTGCCGCCAATGGCGACCTGGAATTCTATGGTTTGACCGACCGCGGCCCGAATGGCGACGGCCCGCTGGTGCCCGACCCGAACGCCAGGGGCGCCACCATCGGCAGCAAGATCTTCCCGTCGCCGAGCTTTACGCCCTCGTTCGGCGTCATCACGGTGGGCAAGAACGGCGCCGTGCTGGCGTCCTCCACGCCGATCAAGGTCAGCGCCACCGTCAATACCTCGGGCCTGCCGGTGCCGGTTGGCGCGGTCGGCAATTCGGCCGAGATTCCCGTGATGGATGCAATGAAATTCGACCCGGCCAGCAAGGCGGTATTCAATACGGGCGGCCTCGATTCGGAAGCCATCGTGGTCGACAAGAAGCGCAATGCGCTGTGGGTGTCCGACGAATATGGCCCGTTCATCGTCAGGATCGATGCGGCCACCGGCATCATCCAGGCCAGGTATGAACCGGGCAAGGGCCTGCCCGCGCTGTTTGCCAAGCGCCGCGCCAACCGCGGCATGGAAGGCATGACGCTTGACACCTCCAACGACAAGCTGTACGCATTCCTGCAAAGCCCGCTGACGGACGGCAGCGCCGCCTATGCGGTGACGAAAAAATCGGAACTGATCGAGCGCTATGCGCGCTTCACGCGCTGGATCGAGTTCGATCCGGCCAGCGGCACCAGCGGCAGGATGTTTGCGTATCCGCTGGACGCGGCCGACTACCAGGACGGGCGCACCGGCAACGCCAAGCTGGGCGACGTGGTGGCGCTGGGCGGCGGCAAGTTCCTCGTCATCGAGCAGGGCGCCGCGCCATCGGGCAAGGTGTTCAACAAGCTGATGCTGGTGGACCTGAACGCGGCCACCGATATCTCGGCAGCCGCCTACAACGCCGCCGGCTCGGACCTGGAAAAAAGCAGCATGGGCGGCGTGGCCGTCAATGGCGCCGACTGGTCGCTGGTGAAACCGATGAAAAAGACGCTGCTGCTGAACCTGAACGCGATCGGCTGGGCGGCGGAAAAGGCGGAAGGGCTGACCTTGATCGACGGCTCGACCATTGCGCTGGCCAACGACAACGACTTCGGCATGAAGACCAGGGTGTTCGATGCGAACGGCGTGGAAGTGGAGGGCGCCGACGTGACCAAGTGCACGGTGGACGCCAATGGCGTGATCGTCACCAGCGGCGCGGTGGGCTGCAACGCCGCCAACACCATCCGCGTGGCGCGCGGCGAAGACCGCGAGCGGCCGAGCCGGCTGTGGATCGTGAAGTTTGCCAAGGCGCTCAATACGTATTGATGCAGTTTGATGGACGCAAAAAAGCCGCGCAGCATGATCGCGCGGCTTTCTAATTTTTTCTGAAAACCACAATGCATCGACACCTGACAAAACCGTAGCGAGCGGCGGTGATTTGTGGCCGAGAAGCGCAGCCGTACTTTAGTACGGTGAGCATCGCCGGCCGCAAAGCGCGACGCGCAGTAGGTTTGGTCAGGTGTTATTTGGTGTAGGTATTCAACCAATCCAGCACCGTGTGATGCCACAGCAGCGAGTTCGCCGGTTTCAGTACCCAGTGATTCTCGTCCGGGAATACCAGCAGCTTGCTCGGCACGTTCTGGCGCTGCAGCGCGGTGAAGGTGCCCAGGCCCTGCGTGGTCGGGATGCGGAAGTCCAGGTCGCCCTGGACCACCAGCATCGGCGTTTTCCAGTTCTTCACGTAGTTGACGGGATTGAACTGCTCGTGCCTGGCCGCCGCGTCGTAGTAGGTGCCGCCGTTTTCCCACTCGTTGAACCACAGTTCTTCGGTCGAGTAGTACATGGCGCGGTTGTCGAACACGCCGTCGTGGTTGACCAGGCACTTGAAGCCGTCCGGCCAGTTACCGGCGATCCAGTTCATCATGTAGCCGCCATACGAGGCACCCAAGGCGCAGCTGCGCTCGCGGTCCAGCCAGGCGAATTTCTGCGTGGCCGCCTCCAGCCCTTTTTGCAGGTCGACCAACGGTTTGCCGCCCCAGTCGCCGCTGATCGAATCGGTGAACTTCTGGCCGTAGCCGGTCGAACCGTGGAAGTCGATAAAGACGGTGGCGTAGCCGGCGCCCGCATACACCTGCGGATTCCAGCGGTAGCTCCAGCTGTTGCCGAAGCTGCCCTGCGGGCCGCCGTGCACCAGGAAAGCGATCGGATATTTTTCGCCGGCCTTGGCGTTCCACGGTTTCATCACGTGGCCGTAGACGGTTTCGCCATTCGCGCCGGCGAACGAAAACTGTTCATATTCGCCGAACCGCACGTCGGCCAAGGCCGCTGCATTCTGCTTGGTCAGCTGCACCATCGGCGCAGTTTCCGATTTGGCGTCGAGCTTGCGCTGGTACAGCTGCGCGCCCGAGGCCAGGTTGGCCTGCGTCAGCACGATGGTATTGCCGCGCACATCGAAGTCGCCGACGGCGCCCTTGCCGGTCAGCGCCGACACCTTGCCGTTGGCGGCATCGATATGGAACAGGCGATGCTGGCCCACGTCATCGGCCGACACCAGGAAGGCCTTGCCGTCCGGGGTCCAGCGGAAATCGGCGACCGAGCGGTCCCAGTCATCGGCCACGGTACGCTTCTTGCCGGTGGCGACATCCATCAGCACCAGATGAAAACGGTCAGCCTCGAAGCCGGGCTTGGTCATGGCCACATAGGCCAGCGTGCGGCCGTCCGGCGAGTAGGTCGCCTTGGCATCCCAGGCCGGGTTGTCGCTGGTAAGATTGCGCGGCGCTTCGCCGCCGATGGCTGGAATCGTGTAGACGTCGAAGTTGGTCGACCACGATTCGGTGCGGCCGGCCACGCGTACCGAGAACGCCACCGTCTTGCCGTCCGGGCTGAAGTGGTATTCACCGTTGTCGCCGAACGGCTTCGATGGCGCGTCGCCGTCGAGCGTGCCGCTCAGGCTGACCGGGGTGGCGCTGACCTTGCCGGTGGCATCGATCGGCGCCGAGTACAGCACGTTGCGGCGGCCATCGGCCCAGGTGTCCCAGTGGCGCACGAACAGCTGGTCGTAGACCATGCCGGAAGCCTTGTTCTTTGCCTTGTCATCGAGGCGTTTTTTGCTGCAGGCGATGTCGGCGCAATCGAGATAGACGCCCATGCTGAAGGCCAGGCGGTCGCCCTGAGGCGACAGGCGGTAGGTGTCCACGTCCAGCGCCAGGTCGGTCACTTTCGACGCTTCGCCGCCGTTCAGCGGCAGCTGCCACACCTGCGAGGAGCCCGAGCGGCCGGACAGGAAGTAGATGGCGTCGCCCTTGGGCGACCATTGCGGATCGCTGGCGCTGGCCTCGCCGCGCGTCAACTGGCGCGGCGCGCTATTTGGCGCGCGCAGGTCGATCATCCACAGCTGCGTGTTGCCGCGGTTTTTCTCCAGGTTGGTGCTGCGCACGGTGTAGACCACGCGCGTGGCATCCGGCGACAGCACGGGGCTGCCGACGCGTTCCATGGCAACCATGTCTTCGACGGTGAAACCGCGCGGCGCGGCCAGCGCCGGCACGGCGGCGGTGGTGGCCATGGCGGCACTGAATGCTCCCAAGAGCAGCAGACGTAAACTCATTCAAACTCCCGTTATGTTCAAGATCGATCTGGCCGGCTGTACCGCCGGCAGCCCGACATGATAGCAACAAAGCGCAGCTGGCAGCCGGAGTTGACCGCCGGTGGCAGAAGCCGGCATGCCAGTTGGTTGCCGGCGATTGTTGCCAACCGGAACGGGGTTTGACACGATGGCTGTTAGACTACGTTTCTTTTTTTATATGAGTATCCCGCCATGCGTCTGACGATTTTTGCCCTCACCCTTGCCACCACCTTTGCCGCTGCCACCGCGCAGGCCGCTGACACCGCCGCTGCTCCGACCCGGGAACAGATCCAGGCCGCCGTCGATGCGGGCGTGGCGAAAACGAAGTCCAGCGTGCCGATGGCCGTCAAGATGACCAGCCTGGCAGGCTGCCAGCCGTCGCCGGAAGTGAAGGAAGAAACCGTCTGCCTGGTCGGCATGAGCGCCGGCATGCGCGACGGTTTCATGGTGCTACCGCTGCGCCAGGACGCGGGCGTGTGGGTCGGCGTCGAGCGCAAGAATGCGCAGTTCCCGGCGCCGGCACCGGCCGAAGCGATGGCGCTGATACGCGCCTGGGCCAGGGATGAAATGGCCAAAGATCCGGAAGCGGCCAAGGACAAGCAGATGCAGGAAGCGGCGACCACCATGCAGATCAAGTCGCTCAATGACTGCGACGTGGCACGCAAGACGGGCTACCTGGTGTGTGAAACGGTCCTGACCACACCGGGCCAGAGCAGCGACATCAAGGCGCAGTTCAGCTATGCGTTCGAGAACGGTGCCTGGCGTTATATACCGCGCAAGTAAACATGCGGACCCGGCATTTAATTAATTATTGGTAATTAACAAGAAGATACTAGAATACACGGTGTCGCCCCGGCATGCCTGGGGCCTGCAGCACGCCTGTCCGTCATGGGCAGGCGCCTTTGCGAAGGGGCAACCATGCGCTTGAATCTTCCCGTTACCGACACCGAAATCGCCCTCAGCGACACCGAAACCATCGTCTCGACTACCGATTTGCAAGGCAATATCACCTACGCCAATCCGTATTTCATTGCCATCAGCGGTTATGCACTTGAAGAACTGATCGGCGCGCCGCAAAACATCCTGCGCCATCCCGACATGCCGGTGGAAGCCTTTGCCGACTTCTGGCACACCATCCGTTCGGGCCTGTCGTGGAGCGGCATGGTGAAGAACCGCTGCAAGAACGGCGATTATTACTGGGTGCTGGCCAACGTGACGCCGGTGGTGGAAGACGGCGTGGCGATCGGCTATATGTCGGTGCGTACCAAGCCGTCCCGCCAGCAAGTTGCCGAGGCCGCCGCCCTGTATGCACGCATCAAGGCGGGGCAGGCTGGCGGCATGGCGATCAGCCAGGGCGCGGCCGTGCGCACGGGCTGGATGGCCAAAGTGGCTGGCCTGCGCGACCTGGCACTGGCAAAACGCATCGGCTGGAACCTGGGATTATTGAGCCTGGCCCTGCTGGCGCAGCTGGCCTGGCATGCCGATCTGTTTCCGGACAGTGCGGGGCACTGGCTGACGGCGCTGTCGGTATTCGCGCTGTTCTCCACGCTGTACTTCTGGAACGTTTTGCACCGCACCGTGATCGTGCCGCTGCGCCAGGCGCGCCAGGCCTGCGACGTGATGGCGGGCGGCGACCTGACGGGCGAAATCGACACCACGCGGCGCGATGAAATGGGCCAGCTCTTGCGCTCGCTGCGCCAGCTGCGCGTCAACCTGCATTCCATCGTCGGCGATGTGCGCGGCAATTTCCTGCGCATCAGCGCGGCCAGTGCCGATATCGCGGCCGGCAATATGGATCTGTCCGGCCGCACGGAAGCGCAGGCGTCGGCGCTGCAGCAGACGGCGTCGAGCATGGAGCAGCTGGCCGCCACGGTGCAGCAGAACAGCGGCAATGCGGAGCAGGCCAGCACCATGGCGGGCAAGGTGCATGCGCTGGCGGGGCATGGCGGCCAGATCGTCGGCCAGGTGGTCACGATGATGGACCAGATCAACGCCTCGTCGAAAAAGATCGGCGACATCACCGGCATTATTGAAGGCATCGCCTTTCAGACCAATATCCTGGCCCTGAATGCGGCCGTGGAGGCGGCGCGCGCGGGCGACCAGGGGCGCGGCTTTGCGGTGGTGGCCGGCGAAGTGCGCAGCCTGGCGCAGCGTTCGGCAGCTGCCGCCACCGAAATCAAGCAGCTGATCACGGCTTCGCTGCAGCAGGTGCAGGAGGGCACGCGGCTGGCCGCCCAGGCCGGCGCCAGCAGCGAGGAAATGCTGGGCGCGGTGCAGGGCGTGCACGGTATCATGGGCGAGATCGCATCGGCCTCGCGCGAGCAGAGCCACGGCATCGGCCAGGTCAACCAGGCGGTCACGCAGATGGATGAAGTGACGCAGCAGAACGCGGCGCTGGTGGAGGAATCGGCCGCCGCCTCAAGCGCGCTGCAGGACCAGGCGCGGCAGCTGGAACAGGCAATGGCGCTGTTCCGGCTGGAGCGGCGCACCAGCGCTACAGCAAGCGCTCGGACAGGGCCAGGAACGGTACGGACGGCACCAGGAAAGCGAACGGCGCTGACGCGGCCGGCAGTTGCGCCAGCAGCGCGCAGTGCGCCTTCAGCGGGGTAAGCGCAACCACCTGCGACAGATCGACCGGCAGGCTGATTTCACCGAGCGCCAGCCTGCCGTTGCGCGGCACGTGCGCCACGGCCGCGTCCTGGCAGGCGAGATAAGCGACCGCTTCATCCCAGCTGCCGAACAGGGCGCGCCAGTCGTCGTCAAGTGCTTTCGCGCCAGCGACATTCGCATGCAGATCAAATGGTGGCGCGCTGCCGGCGCCGGGAACGATGGCGCAGCGCGCTTCATTCGCATCGACCGCATGCGTCATGCCGGCCGCCAGGTGGGTCGGCAAAATATCGCTGAACAGCCGCGTGCCGAGGGCATGCGTCAGGCTGTCCATGATATTTTTCAGGAAGAAGACGGTGGCCACTGGCGGCGCGCCCGCTTGTGACCGTTCCCGTGCCTGCTCCAGATACAGGCGCCAGTTGCTTTGCAGCGGAGACGGCATCAGGCGGCGCAAGGGACCGGCCAGCCTGGGGCCGAAGTGGCCATGGCGGTAAGTGAGCACCGTGAACGGCGTCTTGCCATCGCGCTGCCACAAGGTCACGCCGGGCGGCAGCAGCGCCTGCGCGGCGCTGGCGTCAACCAGCCAGCTGACATACACCACGTCGACCACGTCGCTGGCCAGGGTGACAAACGGCAGGCGCGACATGACGGCGTGGCGCCAGTGGGCGAAGCGGGTGCTGTTGGCCAGCCGTTCGATCAGCCGGCCGGCGCGGCCAGGGTAGGGATGGCGGTATTCATTGGTGTCTCGCATGGTGCTCCGTCGTCAGGTTGGAGCACCATTGTAGTGTGCTTCAGAAGGTTTCCCACTCACTGTCCTGTTTGGCTGATTTTACCGGTGTGGACAGTTTGGCCACGGCAGGCTTGACGGCCACCTGCACGCGCGCCGCCGCATGCCGCACATTGCGCTGCGTGGTGCCGTCGAGCTTGAAAATGCTGACCAGTTCGGCCAGGCGCGCGGACTGGTCCTGCAGCGCGTTGGCGGCGGCCGCCGCTTCCTCGACCAGCGCCGCGTTCTGCTGCGTCACCTGGTCCATCTGCGTGATCGCATGATTGACTTCGCCGATGCCCGTGCTTTGCTCCTGCGCGGCCGAGCTGATGTCGGCCACGATATCGGTCACGCGCTGCACGCTTTCCACCACTTGTCCCATGGTTTTGCCGGCTTTTTCCACCAGCAGCGTGCCTTCGTCGACCTTGCCCACCGAGTCGCCGATCAGGGTCTTGATTTCCTTGGCCGCTGCGGCCGAGCGCTGCGCCAGGCTGCGCACCTCGGTGGCGACCACGGCAAAGCCGCGTCCCTGTTCGCCGGCGCGCGCCGCTTCCACGGCTGCATTGAGGGCCAGGATATTGGTCTGGAAGGCGATGCCGTCGATGACGCCGATAATATCGACGATGCGGCTCGACGCCACGTGAATCTCGCCCATGGTGGCGATCACCTGCTGCACCACGGCGCCGCCTTCGACGGCTACACCCGAGGCCGACAGCGCCAGCTGGCTGGCCTGGCGCGCATTGTCGGCCGTCTGGTGCACGGTGGACGACAGCTGTTCGACGGCCGAGGCGGTTTCTTCCAGCGAGCTGGCCTGCTGTTCGGTACGCGAGGACAAGTCCAGGTTGCCGCTGGCGATTTCGGCCGAGGCGGTGGCGATGGTGTCGGCGCCCGTGCGCACTTCGCGCACGGTATTGAGCAGGCTCTGGTTCATTTCCTTCAGGGCCTGCTGCAGCTGGCCGATCTCGTCGCTGCTCTCGACGGCGATGGTGCGGCTCAGGTCGCCGCTGGCCACGGCCTTGGCCGCTTCCACCGCGTGATCGAGCGGGCCGGTGATGCTGCGCGCCATCAGCCAGGCGGCGATCACGCCCATCAGCAGGGCCGCCGCGCCCAAGCCCAGCAGCAGGCTGCGGCCGGAGCGGTAATTGCTGTCGATGCTGGCGGCGGCGCCATCGATCACGCCGCGCTCGAACTTGACCAGTTCGCGGATGCTGTTCGAGTACGCCTGCGTGGCGGGCGCCATCTTGCTGTCGTAGGTGGAGTTGGCCATCTCGTCGTTGCCCGCTTCCTTCATCTTGAAGACTTCGGTGCGGATATCGTTGAAGATCTTGCGCTGCGCCAGCATGGCGTCGAGCACCTTGCGGTCTTCCGCACCGGTGACGCTGTCCTCCAGCTGCTTCTGGATTTCCGACGCGCGCTGCGAGTAGGCGGCCATCTGCTTCTTGAAATAGTCCTGCACGGCCGGGTCATTGCTTTTCACCACGGCGGCGCTGCGGGCGCCATTACTTTCGATAATGCCGATCCATTCGGCGGCAATGCGTTCGCGCACCAGGTCGCGCTCGACCATGGTGTGGGTGGCGTCGCCGATATCGTGCAGGCGCGCCACGCCGATCAGTATCATCAGGGCCATCAGGGCCAGCACCAGTCCAAAGCCCAGGCTGAGGCGTGCGCCTATGCGGAGATTGCGTATAGTCATAGCGTTTTCGGGGAAAAAGAGGAAAGCGGAGAACGGCAAGCAAGGTTGCCAGACCGGACAGATGGCCGGAATTGTAATGCAATGTTGCTGTGCAGCAAAAGTTAACTGTGGTTAACTAATGGCTTGTGTCTCTTTTTTGCTCGTCAAACGCTTGCAAACCACCAACAACTGCCGGGGTCGGACCCGACGGGAGAATACATCTTGGTGGGATGTATTCCGATCGCGAAGCGACTGACCCCGGCACCTGCTGTCGGGTTTCAGCTGTTACTGCATATGCCACCCGTGACTGACAACAATCGACTGCCCGCTCAGCGCATTCGACGGGAACGCCGCCAGGAACACGGCCGTCTGCGCCACGTCCTGGGTGGTGGTGAATTCGCCGTCGATGGTGTCTTTCAGCATCACTTTCTTGATCACGTCTTCTTCGCTGATGTTCAGCTGGGCCGCCTGTTCCGGGATCTGCTTGTCGACCAGCGGCGTGCGCACGAAGCCGGGGCAGATGACGTTGGCGCGGATATTGTCTTTCGCGCCTTCCTTGGCCACCACCTTGGCCAGGCCGACCAGGCCGTGCTTGGCGGCCACGTAGGCGCTCTTGAACGGCGAGCCTTCATGCGAGTGCACCGAACCCATGTAGATGATGGCACCGCCGCGGCCACCCTGGATCATGGCGCGCATGCAGGCGCGGGTCGTCAGGAACGCGCCGTCCATGTGGATCGCCAGCATCTTCTTCCACTGCTCGAACGGGTAGTCGACCACCGGGCTGATGATCTGGATGCCGGCATTGCTGATCAGGATATCGATGCCGCCGAAGTGGGCCACGGCGTCGGCCACGCCCTTGTCGACCTGCTCTTCGCTCGATACATCCATGACCACGGCAAACGCCTGGCCGCCGGCCTGCGCGATTTCGTCGGCCGTCTTGCTGGCGGCGTCCAGCGCCAGGTCGGCGATCACGACCTTCGCGCCCTGTTTCGCGTATTCGACGGCCATTTCCTTGCCGATGCCGCTGGCGGCGCCGGTAATCAGTGCGACTTTGTCCTTGAGTTGCATATTCTTCCTTTGCAGTGCAGGTTGGAGTAGTGACGACTAGACTTGCCGCTGCCAGTATAGCCACAAACCGGGAGCGAGATCATTCACGCGCATCAAGCCTGGCCTGCAGGCGCCAGGCGCCCGGATTGGTGCCGGCCCAGGCGCGAAACGCGTGGTTGAACGCGCTTTGCTCCTGGTAGCCCAGCAGGTAGGCGATATCGACCAGCGACAGATTATCCTGGCGCAGATAGTCGCAGGCCAGGCGATGGCGCACCCGGTCCAGCAGGGCCTGGAAGCTGGTGTCCGCGTCGCTGAGCTTGCGCTGCAGGGTGCGCGGCGTCATCGCCAGCTCCTCGGCCACGCCGGCCAGGCGCGCGGCGCCCTGGCGCAAGCCGCTGGCAATCGCCGTCTCGACCCGCGCGGCGATGCCGGCATCGAGTCCCGCGTCGCCGCAGCGCTGTGCCAGCAACTGCTCGGCGTGCTGGCGCAGCAGCGGATACAGGCTGAGGTCGGCATTTGGCACGGGCCAGTCCAGCACCTGTACCGGCATGATGGCGGTGTTGGCGTCGGCGTTGAAGCGGGGCAGGCTGCCCAGCACGCGCACATATTCGTCGCGGTGCGCCGCATGGCGCAGCAGGTCACCGCCGCCATCGTGGGCAAAGGCCAGCTCGCTGGGCGGCAGCGGCTTGCCGGCCAGCCAGTCGCCACACACGCGGATGCCGGCAAACACGCTGTCGACCAGGTGCCGGCTGGCGTCGGGATAGTGGCTGATCCAGCGGTATTGAAAGCGCTCGCCGTCGCGCCGCAGGGCGGAGCGGCCCAGGTCGTGCGCCAGTCCTTCATAGCGGGCCGTCTGTTCCAGCGCCTGTCCCATGTTCTTGCAACTGAGCAGCACCATGCCATACGCGCTGTAGGTGCCCATGCGCACGCGCTCGCCGACGTGCAGGCCGAAATGCGCGTCGCCGGCCAGCGCAGCGCCCGCGTCGAGCAGGCGCACATAAGCCGCCGCGGGCAGGGTGGCGGGCGGCGGCGAGAGGCCTTGCGCGGGCAAGCCCGCCGCGCCGGCCAGGTCCGCGCTGCCGATGCCGTGCGCGCCGGCCGCCTCCAGCAAGGGCTGCACATAGGCTGCCGCGACGCGCCCGGCGCTGTCAGTAAATGGCATGATGAAACAATGCGATTGTCATGAAAAACCAATACCCGAAAATGGTGACGGCATATGCTGCCAGTCAGACAGTATACCTTGGGAGGCAGGCGATGCAACGCTGGAATGGTTGGGGCGACGAAGGCATTACGCATGTCTTGAGCGGCGAGGCGCTGGGCTTCCTGCGGCAGCGCGTGGGAGCGGGCCAGCCGATCCTCGATGCCGGCTTTGGCGCCGTCTGCGCCGGCGTACCCGCCTCGCGCCTGGCGCCGCATCCGCTGATCGATACCACGCCTGCCGTGCGCGTGCGCCATGCCTTGGGCCAGAGCCTGCCCGACTGGTTCAAGCTGCGCCACGGCCGCATCGGCGCGGTGCCCGACGGCGTGGCATTTCCCGACAGCGGCGAGCAGGTACGGGCCCTGTTCGACCATGCGCGTGACAACAGCATTGTCATCATTGCGCATGGCGGCGGCACCAGCGTGGCCGGCCACCTGACCGTGCCGGATGACGGCCGGCCCGTGCTGGCGGTCAGCATGACGCATCTGCGCGCGCTGCACAGCCTGGACCGCGAAGCGCAGCTGGCCACCTTTGGCGCCGGCGTGTATGGACCCGACCTGGAAGCGCAGCTGCGCGCGCACGGCTACACGCTGGGCCATTATCCGCAGTCGTTCGAATATTCGACCCTGGGCGGCTGGATCGCCACGCGCTCGTCCGGCCAGCAGTCGCTGCGCTATGGCCGCATCGAGCAGCTGTTTGCGGGTGGCGTGGTGGAGACGCCCGGCGGCACGCTGGCACTGCCCACCTTTCCCGCCTCGGCGGCCGGCATCGACCTGCGCGAAATGGTGCTGGGCTCGGAGGGACGCCTCGGCATCATCACCGAGGCCACCGTGCGCGTGTCGCCGCTGCCGGCACATGAAGCGTTTCACGCCGTGTTTTTTCCGGGCTGGCAACAGGCGCAGGCGGCCGTGCGCCAGCTGGCCCAGGCGCGCCTGCCTCTGAGCCTGCTGCGCCTGTCGAATGCGCTGGAAACGCGCACCATGCTGGCGCTGGCGGGCCATGCGCGCCAGATCGCCTGGCTGCAGCGCTACCTGCATCTGCGCGGTTGCGGCGAAGGGCAGTGCATGCTGATGGTGGGCGCCAGCGGCGCGCCGGCAGCCGTGCGCGCGGCCATACGCAGCGCACTGGCGCTGGCGCGGGCAGAAAAAGGCGTGCATGTGGGGCGGCGCATGGGCGACAAGTGGAAGCAGGGGCGCTTTCGCAATGTGTATTTGCGCAATGCGGCCTGGGAGCACGGCTATGTGATCGACACGGTGGAAACGGCGGTCGACTGGCCGCGCGTGGCGGCCATGATGGCGGCGCTGGAACAGGCGGGCACCGCGGCGCTGGAAGCGTTCGGCGAGCGCGTGCACGCCTATACCCATCTGTCGCACCTGTATGCGCAGGGCGCCAGCGTGTACACCACGTATGTGTGGCGGCTGGCCGGCACCTATGAACAGAACATGGCGCGCTGGCGCGCGCTGAAACACGCGGCGAGCAGCGCGATAGTCGCGCATGGCGGCACCATCAGCCACCAGCACGGCGTGGGCACCGATCATGCGCCGTACCTGGCGGCCGAAAAAGGGGCGCTGGGCATGGCCGCCATCGGCGCGCTGCTGCGCCAGTTCGACCCGCAGGGCATCATGAATCCCGGTAAACTGCTGCAGGGCGCCGGAGCGCCGCCGTGAGCGATGGCGCACGCCGCGACGATCTGCCGGCGCTGCTGGCGCGCGACTGGGATCTGCTGATCGTCGGCGGCGGCATCACGGGCGCCGGCATCCTGCTGGAAGCGTCGCGGCGCGGCTTGCGCGCGCTGCTGGTCGAACAGCAGGACTTTGCCTGGGGCACCTCGAGCCGCTCCTCGAAACTGGTACATGGCGGCCTGCGCTACCTGAAGCAGGGCCGCCTCGGCATGACGTACGAATCCGTGCATGAACGCCAGGCCTTGCTGGAGGAGGCGGCCGGGCTGGTCGAGCCGCAGGGCTTTGCCTTTGGCGATTACCTGGGCCGCAAACCGGGCCGGCGCCAGTTCATGCTGGGCCTGGCCATTTATGACCTGATGGCGGGGCGCCGCGCGCGGCGCCATCTCGACGCCGACACATTCTGCATGCTGGCGCCGCACGTCCAGCGCGCCGGGCTGCTGGGCGGCATGCTGTACCAGGACGCCAAGACCGACGATGCGCGGCTGGTGCTGCGCGTGCTGCACGAAGCGAGACACCATGGCGGCGCGGCCGTCAATTACCTGTGCGTGCAGTCGCTGCTGCGCAGCGAGGGCAAGGTCGAGGGCGCGCTGCTGCACGATGCGCTGGACGGCACCGGGCATGCGGTGCGGGCGCATCTGGTGATCAGCGCGACCGGCGCCTGGGCCGACGGCCTGCGCGCCCAGCTGGGGGCGGCGCCGAAACTGCGGCCCCTGCGCGGCAGCCATCTGCTGCTGCCGGCCTGGCGCCTGCCGCTGGCGCAGGCGGTCAGCCTGATGCATCCGCAGGACGGCCGGCCCGTGTTTGCCTATCCGTGGGAGGGCGTGACGCTAGTGGGCACCACCGATACCGACCATGGCGATGGCCTCGACGCCGAAGCGTCGATCACGCGCGGCGAAATGGAGTATCTGCTGGCAGCGCTGCGCTGGCAGTTTCCTGCGCTGGCGCTGGATGAAAGCGACGTGATCGCCACGTTTTCCGGCGTGCGGCCCGTGATCGGCAGCGGTGCGCTTGACCCGTCGAAGGAAGGGCGCGAACATGCGCTGTGGCTGGAGGACGGCCTGCTGACGGTGGCCGGCGGCAAGCTGACCACGTTTCGCGCGATTGCCCTTGGCGTGTTGCGCAAGGCCGCGCCGCTGCTCCCGCACTGGCGGGCAGACCTGCGCAAGCGGCCGATTTTCGCCGCGCCAGCGCCTTTGTCGGCTGCGGCGCTGGCGCTGGACGCGCAACAGCAGCAGCGCTTGGCGGGGCGTTATGGCGGCGCCGCACAGGCGCTGTGCGACGCGGCGCAGGAGGGCGAACTGGCGACGGTCGCCGGCACGCAGACGCTGTGGGCGCAGCTGCGCTGGGGCGCGCGCACGGAAGACGTGCATCACCTGGACGATCTGCTGCTGCGGCGCACGCGCCTGGGCCTGCAGCTGACCGGCGGCGCGCTGGCCATGCTGCCGCGCGTGCGCGCCATCTGCCAGGGTGAACTGGGATGGGATGACGCGCGCTGGGAGCAGGAACAAACGCGCTACCTGGCGCTGTGGCGGCGCCATTACAGCGTACCCGGCACACTGTGAATTCAATAAAGAGGAGAACACTATCAAAAC
>Ga0247816_10001014_pt1 | contig 14220 bp, 21 predicted proteins | sample UWRJL209509C1_FD_179930 | JGI IMG/M metagenome (GOLD analysis project Ga0247816, IMG submission 179930) | Plant litter microbial communities from Arlington Agricultural Research Station in Wisconsin, United States - UWRJ-L209-509C-1 | ecosystem: Environmental > Terrestrial > Plant litter >...
CAGCTACAAGGCGTTGGCGATTTCGTAAACGAAAACTGTCTGCCACCACAAAAACTTGATACGAACTACAAAACTTCATTTAACCACTAAAACTACCAATTTCTTGTAGGTGCTGTTAGTGGGGCGTTATTTTTCTTTACGCATTAAATTGTCTTAAATGATGGTCGTTGTGTTTAAATGCAAAAATTCCAATTTGCTCTTTTGTCATTTTACCAAAGAAGTCGTGAATGAAATCGTCATTTGAAAAGTGTTCGTAAGATTTAATTTGGTCTATCCAATTTGATTTTTGAGGAGAGAGTTCCCCAACAGTTTCTTTAACTGTAAATGCTTTTCCTGCGGGCATACCTTTACCAATTGGCTTATCATCTTTTGTGTTACTTTTCAAAGCAATTTTGCCAAATATTTTTCCAAGGAATTCTTGTTTATATACAAAATTACTTTTGCCTAAAACCCACTCGTTCCAAATTGTACAATGTTTGCTCATTTGATAAACATTCATCTTGCCCCAAGCGGGTTTGTTGTCTTCATTTAAAGAATTAATTCGTTGAACTAACTCATCTCTGGTTGATTCATCAAATATTGTTTTCATTGTTAAAGTTGTTAAGTGGTTGTAATGAAAAGTAGTTGCCCGAATCATCTTTAAACAATGCTTCTGTTCCGTAGAATTCTTTTGTTGGAGGTTTGATAAATTCTACCCCTTTTTCTTTCAGTTCTTCATATGTAGCGAAAATATCATTACAGGTTAATACACCACAACCAAATATTCCTTTTTTGATAAGGTCAATTAATGATTCTGCTATGTCTTTTGGAAACATTTTGCTTACCTTAACTGGAAATAATACAAGCTGTAAGTCTGGTTGTTCAGGTGGTGAAACTGTCAGCCATCGTGAATCTGGTCCCATGGGAATATCGTCCACAAGTTTGAATCCTAATTTGTTTATATAGAAGTCATAGGCACTATCTTGGTCTATTACATGAATGTTTGTAACTGTCAATTTTGTTATCATTGCTTTTCTTTTAGGTTGTTAAAGTGTAAAGATCAGCAATGATTTATTTATTCTCATCTTCAAAATTGCTATTCTTTGCCCAACCATGCATAAATGAATAACAACTTGGTATAAAAGCTAATGGCGAAATTTCAATTTTAGTTTTTCTTTCCTTGTATTGGTTTGCGTAATGAGAAGGTGTCTTGCCAACTAACCTGGTAAAGAGTGCGCTAAATGTGCTTACACTATCAAAACCAACCAAAAAGCACACATCCTTGACAGATTTGTTTAGTTGTAAATGTTGTTGCGCTTTTTCAATTCTTACTGTTGTGAGATATTGATGTGGCGTTTTTCCGTAGATAGATTTGAATAATCTTATAAAATGAAATTTAGAAAAATATGCTTCGTCTGAAATGTTGTCAAGGTCAATTTTTTCAAAGTAGAATTTGTCAATGTATAGTTTTGCCTGGACAATCCGTCTGTACAAATAGATTTTTGGATATTGTTCTGTTGTCATTTTATTGTCTAGTCAATATTTATAAGGTGTCGCTTTAGAATTTTCATTACTTATAATTTTCATTTCTTTGGTTTCTGCCAAACGGCTGTTAGCGGATTTTTTTTTAACTTCCAATGTTTAACTAAATAGTAATTCCAAATTCCTTTTTGTATAGTTATTTCTAATTGATAATCTTTTGGATTACGATTATAGTTTTCTCGATTCGTTTCAGAACTAACATTAAAAACTTCAATTTGATTTTTAAATTCAAAACTTACATCTGGATTTTTTTTAGTGTAAAATCCTTTTACTTTACAAATTACTATTTCTGTCGGATTTTTTTCTGCTTCATTTTTATTTATGTAATTCCAAATTACACTTGCAATTTGTCCAAAACTTAAATATGAAACCAAAATTCCCTGTAATAAATAAAACCCAATCACATATATTTTAGCGTATATTTCTTTAAAACTCAAATATTTTCTAATTAAAAATTCTTTTCTATAAATTCCGAAAAATATTATTCCAATAATTGTAGGTAATAAAAATATATAGATTTCATATCTATTATCACCTCCAATCGTTTTACTTTCGATAAACCCTAAATTTGCAACAGAAAAAATCATAGCGAAAATTAAAAGAGAGTAATGTATTCGTTCTGTTTTTTTTTCTTTTATTTTGAGTTTTCTTTTTTCTGTATTCTTTTGGCGTTGTTTTTCTCTCAAAAAATATTGTATTAATTATTTACTTTTTAATATGTATTTGTTTCTTCGGTTTCTCGAAAATATCCGCTAACGTTTTGCCAGTAAACGTTAGTCGAGGATCAAAGCGGACTGAGTTATCTCTGCTGATTATAAAGATCTTGGTGAAACGACAACTTCCAGCTACCGAAAACTCCGCGATTGCGGTTACCAACAGTTTTTACTTATCAATTAGTCGGCGATGATAATTTACCTGTCCAATATGATAAGTTAAATGCGTTGTCAAATGAACCAATAAAAAGCCGGTTGAAGTTTTTTCAGTAAAAACTAGAGTTGGGTATTCATTTTCTAATTCGTTTTGTTGCAAATTTATTAAAGACTTTCTAACTATATCTATAGTTTCGTTTAAACTTTTAATCAATTCGTGTTTCGAAATACCTTTTTGAGAAAACTCAAGTTCTCTATTTCTAATATAATTTGTTTTACCGATTTCCTTTCCGATATAAGTGTTTAAATTTCCAATTATGTGTAATGTTAAGTTTCCAGCTGAGTTTAAAATATCTTCTTCTATACGCCAAATATTTTGCTCATTTTTATACAGATCAATTTCGGTAATTAATCTGTTTAAATCTCGTTCAAAAATCTGGATTAAAGTTTCTGTTAGCATTTTTTAAATTCTTAAATGACCTTGATTGATTGTCGAAAAATTGCTGTAACGTTCTGGCGCTTTCGGAGGTTGGGAAAATAAAGATGCGGGATTTTTCAATTAAGCACAAATTTTTCAAATACAAAAATCATCATTAAATTCAGCCTAAACCCCAATCTCACCAAAAGGCTGTTAGTGGTAGTTACTTTTTAATTTTAAACTTCTACTTTAAAACCTAAATCAACATCATATCCCGATTGTCCTCCTTGAACTCCCCAACTTTCTTTATTACTGTCTCTAATAACAATTAAAATATGGTCTTTAGGGATACCTAATTCAGACAAATTTTTAACGATTTCTCTAAATAAATTTCTTTTCGCATCAATTGAACGACCAGAAAATGCATCAACACTTATTAAAGTATATAATTCAGGTTTAGTTTTAGTTGGTGAAACTGCAAATCTATATGGGGGATGAACTAAAAGTCTAATAGTTCTATCTTCTGTCGGAATCTGAAATGCTGTTACCATAGCTGAATGAACTGCATTAATAAGTTTTATTCCTTCTTCTTCGTTATAATCTTTTCTAACTTCTATTAAAATCGCTGGCATAATATTCTTTTTTTAGTAAGTTGTTTAAAAGTTATTATCATGAAAATTACATTTTATTTTGTATTCTGCAATACAATTACCACTAACCGTTTCGCGAATAAGCGAATCGACGAAAATTGAAACCGAGTATTCTCTGCCGATAGAAAACGAAGTTATGGAAAAAACTGTTTCAATTTATTAAAAACCAGCCAATTTTGCTTAGCCGCTTAGCCGTAGTTTTTATTGCTTAAACCATTTAATTGTATTTTCGATAACGGATTTCCAACCATCAATATTTGGTTTATCAGAAATATTAAACGAATGGTCAGCTTTTTCAATAAGTTCTAGTTCTACTTCCTTCCCTTTAGATAGCAAAGCGGTATAAGAAGAAATAGCAGTTTCGGGGTGTACGGCTCTGTCCGCAGTTCCTTGTATAAGTAATATTTTCCCATTGTAGTTTGTCAGTTCATCAATCACTGAAGTTCCTAACATACTTGACCAACGCAAATAAGTAAATCCCCAAAACATTTTGTCAGTATTATCAGGATTTGCTAAAATATCTCTCCATTTATCTGTAAGGTATCTTAATCGTTGGTCGGAAGTCGGCATATTATGCTCTTTTGTATTAAAAAATGTCCCGTCATTAGCAAATTTGTATAAACTATAAAGTTGGGAAAGTCCTTCTCCTGCCAAAATCACTACGTTTGAAATTTTTTCTTTCATTAGGTTCGCTACTCTTGATGCTACAATTCCACCTTCAGAATGTCCTGCTATCAAAACTTTAGTTGTATCAATTTTTTCATTTTGACTTGTATAATTTATTGCTTCTACAATATTATTACTAAAACTTTTAAGGGAAAATTTCTTATCGAAAATTTTGGACGTTCCAGATTGCAGATATTTTACTCCAGGTTTTTCAACAATCAATATCCTATACTTTTCTTCACTTGCACCATACCATGTCATATGTCCGTATTCAGGCTGTATTTTCCCGTTTTGAGATTTTGTAAATAAGGAATTCATTCCCGATCCTTGCACAAATACGATTAAAGGCAAATTTGATTTTGATGATGTAACAGACAAGTAAAATGTTATTGTGTCTGTGTCTGTTTTTAATTCATATTTATCATATGGTAGGTTAGGTAAGAATTCAATTTTTGCTTTCTGTGCGAAAAGTGAATTTGTTAATAGTAGAAGAAATAGGATTGTATTTAGTTTCACTGGTATATTGTTTTAAAATTACGACTGACTTTTATTGTCTGATTGTTCGTTGTTGCTTTAAAATAGCCACTAACGTTTTGCGGCTTGGCGAAGTTGCTGAAATCGAAGCACAAATCTTCAATTTTGCACAAAAGTTCAATCGAAGAACTGCTGTTGAATTTAGCACTAAACCCGCCATTTTGCCAAACTGTTGTTATGTGCTGTTTATTTTCACTTTACATTTATGTCATTATACAAATTATCAACTACTTTTTCTAAAATTTGTCCTGTTCCATCAAAGCTCGCATTTGTCAAGATAGAAATTCCCATATTTTCTTTAGGATAAATCACAAACCAATTCTGCATTCCATAGATTCCTCCGTGATGTCTAATAATTAATTGGTCACCGTTTTCTATGATGTACCAATGATAGCCTTCCCAAAAATCAGAACCTTCTTTAAATAATTTTTTATGAGATTCGTTGACTATGGGATTTGATTGGTCCAGTTGCAATTTCATATATTTAACTAAATCTGTAGTGGTAGAGTGCAATCCTGAAATTCCACCCCATAAAGTTCTATTGAAGTTGGGCATTAACTCATTTTTATAGTTATAGCCTTTTACCAATCTTATTCTATCATCTTCATTGAGTGTAAACTTGGTAAGGTTCATTTTATTGGGTTTCAAAATAAATTCAGTTACCAATTCCTCATAGGGTTTTTGGTACATTTTTTCAAGGATATACGCGGTCACCTCTGGAGCTGTGTTTGAATAGAAATAGATTTCTCCAGGTTTAGTTTCAATTTTGATTTCTTTTAATCCCTCAAAAAAAGCTGTTTTATTTTCGCTTTTTATAGGCATATTAGGAAATCCACTTGTATGGGTGATGAGGTGTTTGATTGTTATAGGTTCACCTTTAAATTCTAAATTAGGATAAGGTTCATCAAGATAGATTCTAATATCATCATCTAAATTTATTTTTTTATCAAGTACGGCTTTCGCGGCGATATAACCTGTAAAAGTTTTTGTTACAGAAGCTATTTCATAAAGAGTAGAATCGTTTGGTGTGTTTCCTTTTCCGATTGTTAATTCTCCAAAATGCTTTGTTGTGGATTTTCCATCTTTATAAACTGCAACGGAAACAGAATGAAATCTTTTGTCATCTAATAACTGAAGCGCATTTTTTGTGATTGCATTTTCAATTTTTTGTTTACTAATTTGCTCATAACTTTTACATCCAAGTAGGGCAAAAAATAAAACAGTGGTTAAATATTTCATTGTTGTAATTTTTAATGTAATTGTCTATTTCTTTTGTAAAATGGCACATAACGTTTCGGGGCTTGGCAAGGTTGGGCATTAAGATGCGGATTTTTACGTTAAACATAAATTTCACAATTACAAAACCATCTTTAAAGTCAGCCTAAAACCCCAATCTAGCCAAACGGCTGTTACCAGCAGTAATTTTTTTATTATTCTGGAGGTAATACATAATGGCTTAAAATTTCTCTAGCTTCGTTTTGAGTTAAAATTTTAAGTTCAGAATCTATAATTGCTTCTTCTTCTGTCATCATTGAACGTGAAAGAATGAGTTTGAATACTTCTTCTTTAGTTTTTAAATCCAATATACCTTTAGTTTTTAAATACCATTCATAAGTATTAGCCATTTGAAGCCAAATATTAATTTCGCTATCAGGATTTTGGTCACTTTTGAAAATATTTATGGTTTCTTCTAAACTTACTGGATGTACTTCTAAAAGAGTAAATTGTATTTTTTCAATTTTATGAATTTGTTCTTTAGTCAATGTATTTAATTCCTTTTTAGAGTTGCAAGAAGAAAATATTATTATTGAAAGGATAATAAGTATTCGAGTCATATAGTTTGCAGGCTTTTTAATTATTGATGGTAACGTTCTGGCGCTTGGCGAGGTTGGCGAATAAAGATGCGAGATTTTTCGGTTAAACACAAATTTTCCAAGTACAAAACCAAATTTCCATTAAGCCTAAAACCCAAATTGCTTGTAGAGTGTGTTGGCAGTAGTTTTTTTATTTATAATCTTAAATAATCTGTTGGAGGTAATTTTTTATATTCTTTATTTCCCTTTATTATTTTTGTAATATATTGACTTAATAACAAAAGTTTTTTTTCTCTTTCTTTCTCTATTTTATAAACACAAGAAGTTTCAGTTCTAGAAGCCTTAACAATATTATTAGCAGTTATTTCAATTTCAATATTTGTATTGTTTTCGTTATACTTTTTATTTAAAGTATCACATTCAAACTCAACTGGAAATTTTAAAAACTCTATTTTTTTATAATATTTATAAATTTCCATTTTTTGTTTTCGGGAGAATGAAATTTTTACACATTTATCTTTTGAATTCATAAATTCACGAGTTAAAACTTCTGATTTTGAATCATAAATTTGTTTTCCAAAAATTATTTTAAATGAAAAATCACTTGGTAACTCATTTTCTGAATTACAGCTAAAAAAACAAATCGTAAGTAGATAAAATATTATTTTTTTCATTATTGTTTTATAATCTAATCATATCTGAACTGGGGATTCTTTTATATATAGGATTTTTTTCAAGCATTTTCTTTAATTTATTTGAAAAGTCATATAATTTTTTTTCTTTTTCCATTTCTTTTTTTTTATTACAATGACTATTAGTTCTTGAGCCTTTTATAATTTCATTTGCTTTTATTTGGATTTCAAGAGATGAGCTTGGTATTATTCCTCCTGGTTTTAATGTATCACATTGAAATTCTGAAGGGAAACTTAAAAAATCTATTTTTTGATAAAATTCATAAAGTTCTAACTTCTGTTCTTTAGTTAGTTCTATTTTTACCATAGAATTTTTTTTCAATGTATTATATCGCACTAAAGTTTCTGTTTCGGAATTATATATTTCACCATCAAAATCTACTTTTATAGTAAAATCCTTTGGTAATTCTGAATGACAACTTATTAAAGAAAAAAATATTATTAGATATAAAAATTTCATTTTAAATTATTTAGTTTTCGGCTTTAAAATTAATGCCAACGTCCTGGCGCTTGGCGAGGTTGGGGAATAAAGATGCGAGATTTTTCGGTTAAACACAAATTTTCCAAATACAAAACCAACTTTCCATTAAGCCTAAAACCCCAATCTCGCCAAACGGCTGTTATGTGGGGTTATTTTTGTCGAAATTACATTTAAACCGCAAATTTTTTACGCTTTTGTTGGCACATTTCAATTTTCACGTTTCTGCTTTCGTAATCAAATGTTATTAATTGATGATAGGAAGAGGAACAGGAAACATTTTGTCAAACTTATCAAATTTTATTTTTCTATCTATCGATTTGAACTGTTTGTAACTTTGTAAATGATTGATCCATTCTTCAAATTTCCAAAACTCTTCTGGACCTTTACCACCGTGTAGCATTAATCTTTTATTGTCAATTGAAAAAGCAATTGTTGTTCCGTCTTCTATTTGGTTATTTGAAAAGACAGAATCCTTGATAGGGAATTTAAATTCACATATTAAACTATCTAATATTTTCTTCTCATTTTGTTCAAGTACAAAATAGTATAAACCCTTTTTTCCATATGGATAATAATTTAAGTAATAAACTGTATCTGAAGAGTTAAAATTCAATCTATAACTTGTTTTTATATTTCCTTTTGAATAAGTAAAGTTTGTATAGCAACTTTCTTTTTCTTTTTCGCAACTGCAGAATAAAACTAATATTATTATTGAAATAAGTTTTTTCATTTTTGAAATATTATTTTTTTCAACTGTTTATTTTCTGATTGCTTCTATCTGCGTAATTTCGGCACAACTAGCCCATAACGGTTCGCGGCTTTAAGAAGTTGGGGATTTGTAAGTCCAAAACTTTTTTTATTAACCACCAAAAATCAAAAGTCGAAAACAAACTTTAAATTAAGCCCTAAACCCCAATTTCTTAAAAACCGCTGTTAGTTGCTGTTTATTCATCGATATGTTCAAATATTAGTTTGTTTTCTTCTTTTACGATTTCAATTGTTCTCCAAACTGCAGCATACCCTTCGCCTTGTGGTTCAAAAAGCTCTCTTACAAAATAGTTCTCCCGTTTCGTGATTTAATTCTTTTCGGGCCTTAATAATAGTCTTCTTGATTGTCAAAATACGATTGGGTTTCTTTGTCTAGATTAAGTTTTAGAACTTTTGATTTCGTTATTTATTCTTGTTTTGTCTTTTCAGAAATCTTTAAAGTAAAAGTGTGATAATACTCTCCGATTGACGACATCTATTTATTTTCTAAAATCTCCATTACGTCTTTAAGTTGAATATTTTGCTCCTTTAAAAGTTCTTTTGCTTCATTTTTTGTAAATAGTTCATCTTCAAATATTGACATTAAAATTATTACCAAGAAAGATATTTTCCAATTTTTGGATAACCTAACTTTTTGGTAACCAATAGAAAATAAAAATTGTTCCTACTACTACTATTATTATTATGATAATTAATAAAGCGATAAAATGTAGTTCCATTTTATTCTTTGTCAACTAGGTTTTCTGATTTCGTTCTGGTAAAATAGCCACTAACTGTTTGCTGCTTCTCGTCAGTGGCGCGATTTTTCTCACTGAACCATCACAAATATACCGAATGTTTAAAACGAGAGTTGTTTTGTGATAAAAAACATTCTCACTTAACAGTTATGATAAATCCCAACCCTAACCATTGCGAGAGAAATGAAAATAAAAAGCTGGAGGAGGGAATTAAAGATCGCCTTAAGAAAAACCATTAATCCTGATTTGGATTTTTTGACGTTTTAGCGACAAGCAGTTAGCTTACATAACCCCTTAAGATCCTATTGTCATCTCGTTGTCATCCCTTTATCAATTGCTCCAAAATTTCCGTTTCTATTAATTTTTACGTGCAAATATTGATTTGTTTCTGTATTTTCAAAATCACAAGCATCTCCGTGAAACCAATACGTCCAATTTTCTTTTAGATTACCTTTCCAAAGATTATTTTGTCTACTAACAAATTTGTCAAATATGCGATCAGAATTTAAATCAAGATTAAATTCCAAAGCTAAAACTTTTATCATTTCGTTGGCTTTATTTTCAAAAGCTTTAATTACTTCAATAAGTAGTTTTAATTCTTGCATATAAAATTTGTTGAGTAATTTTCGATTTTTAACGGCTATGTCGCCTAACGTTCTCGCGCTACAAGCAGTTTGGGATTAAAGAAGCCAAATCTTTGGATAAACACAAATTTCCCAAACACAAAACCATCTTTAAATTTAACCAAATCCCCAAATTGCTTGTAGAGTGTGTTAGCGGTAGTAATATTAGTCGTAATGATGTCTACATTTCAAAATTTGAATTTCATCATCGATAAACCTGTAAATTAATCTATGTTCATCATCAATTCTTCTTGACCAAAATCCAGCATACTTATGTTTCAATGGTTCTGGCTTTCCTATTCCTTCAAAAGGATTTCTTGAAATATCTTTGAGTAGATCATTTATTTTTTTTAGTTTCTTCTTGTCAATTTTTTGCCAATACAAATAATCTTCCCAAGATTCATCAACAAATACATATTTCATTTTATTCCTCAATTAAGTCTTTAGAAAATGACTTACCATTCTTAAATTTATCAATAGCAGAATCTAACCTACTTTCGTTAGTTCTGTTTGATAATTCATAATTTGTTGCGATTAGTGAATTATATTCTTCAAGTGAAATAACAACAATCCCTGAATCTTTTCCACGATTTATAATTAGAGTTTCAAAGTTTATTGCTACTCTATCAAAGTAAGATTTAATATCTTTTCTGAAATCTGAAATATTTGCTACTACCATAATTATTATATTTTGTACAAATGTATGTACAATATTTTGATTTTACGCAATATTCGTCAATTATTACTGCTAACGTTCTGAAGCTTCTAGCGGTTGAGGAATAAAGATGCGAGGTTTTTCCATTAAACACAATTTTTTCAATTAAAAAACCATCTTTAAATTCAGCCTAAAACCCCAATCGCTACAAACGGCTGTTATAGGCAGGCTAGTTTGCGTTAAATCTTCTTACGAGCTTTATTTTCGAATAATCTTTATTCTCTACAATTTCCATCACTATAAAAGATTCTATGATCATTTATCATATCTTAAAATATCAATCATAGTTTTATTTTCTACAGTATAAACGGCGAGTGTGAAATAATCGTTGGATGTCTAGAAACTTTTCTGAATGTAGGTTCTTTACAGGTAAATTCCTTACCTAAAATAAAAGCATTTTTGCGGTAAAATGTCCAATCAACTAATTCACATAAGCTTTTATTATTTGATGACTTATAAATAAAAGCATTTAGAGTATCTTGTTTAAAATATAAACTGTCTACATTATTAAATTTCCATGATTTATCTGAAGGCAAAGAAAGTTTACCATTTTTCATTTCCACTTTACTGCTTTTGATTATTTTCTGAACGGCAGTTTTTTCGGGTCCGCTTTGGGCAAATAAACAAATCGGAATTAAAAAAGCAATGTAAATTAATTTGTATTTCTCCATTTGATTTTTTTTGCAGATAATTTCTGTTTTTTTCGATAGCTTGCCTATAAAGTTCTGGCACTACAGCGGGTTTGGGACTAAATTAAGACCATTCTTCGGATTTGCCAAATCATACCAAATACAAAACTAACTTTTCCATTAAGCTAAATGCCGAAATCCGTTGTAGTGGCTGTTAGGCGTAGTTAATTTGTCCACGGATTTATTGTTCTGTGTTTGCCTTTTGGTAAAAGTTTTATTGTCATTTCTATAGCTTGTTTAATGTCTTTCGTTTTAAATGTTTTTTCACCTTCTTCTTCAGAATTGTCTTTAAAAAAACCAACCCAAATTACGTCTTTGTCGCAAAATACAATAGGTGATTTAAAGTCATCATTTATTTGTTCAATGACGTTGCAAAATATTAAATTGTCGTGACTAAAAATCGGATATAGACGGAAAAAGTGTTTTCTAAATTCTTCAAAAACTTCCAGTTTAAAGAACAATGTTCCTTTAGCAATTTCTTCACTAAAATATTTCCACCGGTGTTCAAGAATTTCATCAACCGTCAGCGTTTTTAACTCCTGATAAGTTTTGCTGATTTTAATGCTTTTATGCTGGTCGGCCAACTGAAATATGTCAAGATGTTTGTCAAGCCATTTGTCAATAATAGTTGCAATTTCTAAGATGTCATTCGTAGTGGAACTACAAGCAATTATTCCCCTGTCTTCTAATTGCAAATGTTTGTCATTTAAGCCTACATAAGTTGATACCTCAATAAATCTTGAATTTACTATTGCCCCAGCCCAATTTTTATAGTTCATTTTAATGACAGAATTGTTTTCCGTCTGCAGTCTAACAGTTGAGCCTATTTTATTAAGCTCAACTTGCAAGTCATTTGTCAAATGTGTTGTTTCTTTCATTTTTAATTACGCCTAACGTTTTCGCACCACACGCAGTTTGCAACTTATGAAACAGAGTATTTTCGGCTAAACGAAAATAGGAATTAAAAACGATAATTCCACTAAAGTTGCAAATAGCTAGAGACGTATGTTGTGCGAGGTTGCGACACGTAAAGTGAGCAAGTTCTGAAAATCGACAACAGTTCGGCTATGCGGTTTCAATATTATTTTCTAATTCAGATTTTGATTTTCCAAGTTCCAATTTTTCGGCTTTAGTTTGTTAAATCCAGCTTTCAAGTTTCTGATTTTCAGATTCCAAATTTTTAAGTTTCGGTTCGTCAAAATCCAGCTTTCAAGTTTCTGCTTTTCAGATTCCAATTTTCCGCTTTCCAATATTTAGTTTTCCAATTTCGGCTGTCAATTAGTTTCGGTTTTTCGGTTTCCAATTAGGGAGCAATCACGCACAACGTTCTGGCGCTTGGCGAGGTTGGGGATTAAAGATGCGAGATTTTTCGGTTAAACACAAATTTTCCAAGTACAAAACCATCCTTAAATTGAGCCTAAAACCCCAATCACGCCAAACGGCTGTTAGCAGTAGCCTTTATTTGTCATTCTTGTCAATTTTAGCAACCATAATACTTTCTGCAATACTATCTCTATTTAGAAAAATGATTAGTTCTTTAGAATATTTCGGTTCGATTGTTGAATCACTTTTTGTCGATACAATATATTTGATAGATTTTGAATGCGATGTAGATTCAATTTCTGAATTCCCCAAAAGTTTCACGATTTCTGGATATTTTAGACCTTTGATTTTATGATTGTCTAATAAATCATAAAGCATTTTTTCTCTGTCTTTGTAGCAATCTTTCTGCTGATTCTTTAGCCATAGACTTTTGTCAAACTTGAGTTTGGTTACACATTCAACTTTCTTTTGACAAGCTTGAATTGTCAAGATAATTGAAAGTAAAAACAATGTTCTTATAAATTTCATAGTTCTATTTTACAAGATTCGGCAAAGGTTACTGGTAACGTTCTCGCGCTACAAGCAGTTTGGGACTAAATTAAGCCCTATTTTCGGATTAGCCAAATCTTCCAAATACAAACCAATTTTCAATTAAGCCAAATCCCCAAATTGCTTGTAGCGTGTGTTAGGTGATGTTTTTCTTAATCCCAAAATGTGAAATAGAGAATATAATTTGTTTCTTCACATTTTAATATTATATACTCATAATCAATACCAAGCTCTAAATGAACTTTTTCGTTTTCACTTTTCAAGTTCTCTATTTTCAAAATTTTATTCACCTTTAAGATGTCTTCTAACAGTTGAAAAAAATCATTTATTTGGTTTTCTTGCTTATCACGGCTAATATTAAGATTTCTAAGTTCACCATTATTAAAAAACCAAACTTTCAAAATATCTAAAAAGTCTCTTTTGAAATATCGAGTAAATTTATTTGTTGGTTTTCAAAAATGTAAAATCTTTTTTTTAATGTTTCAGATATATTTTCAGATTTACCGAATTCAACAATTTCATATTCAAATACAAGATTAGAATTAGGTTCATTTAGTTCAGCAAAAGAATGTAATATTCCTTGAATGTATTCAATACTTTTTATGGAATATTTATTTGTTTCGTATTTTTCAATTCCAATTCTCAATTCCATATAGATTCTGTTTGAATTATGATTTTAATGTATTGTTGTTCAAAATATCACCTAACGTTCTGGCACTACAGCGGGTTTGGGACTAAATTAAGCCCATTCTTCAGATTTGCCAAATCTTGCCCAAGGTATAAATCCATCTGTATAATCTTTCTTGTTTTCTGTTTTAACTTTAAATTCGATTGTAGAAATTAAATCTCCGAGATTTCCATATTGTTTCTCCATAGATTTTTTTTCATTTTCTTGGATAAATTCAATAGGATCTTTTGTTTCCGCATTTAAATTTGACTGTTTCTTTTGTTCTTTACAACTAATTAATAAAATTGTTAGAATAAGTAAAATGTATTTTCTCATATTATTGTTTCTGTAATTTATGATTATCTTTCGAAGGTTAATGTCTACTTTTTCGGTTTAATTGCCACCAACGTTCTCGCGCTACAAGCAGTTTGGGACTAAATTAAGCCCTATTTTCGGATTAGCCAAATCTTCCAAATACAAACCAATTTTCAATTAAGCCAAATC
>Ga0247816_10001016_pt1 | contig 14212 bp, 12 predicted proteins | sample UWRJL209509C1_FD_179930 | JGI IMG/M metagenome (GOLD analysis project Ga0247816, IMG submission 179930) | Plant litter microbial communities from Arlington Agricultural Research Station in Wisconsin, United States - UWRJ-L209-509C-1 | ecosystem: Environmental > Terrestrial > Plant litter >...
TATTATTGGTATGATTATTACCGTTATTTTAATACAACGTCGAAAAACTTCGGTACAGCTGCAAAGCGCTTAAATAAAATATTTATTCTAAATCGAACCCTTGAACATTTATTGTTCAAGGGTTTTTTTGTGACTTTTAAGTTAATTTTTTTAACGTTTGTTGATGATTTCTCAAGTTTAGGAAATTATTAGGAATTGAGTTAAGTATTATTTTATTTGTTAAATTTATTGAAGTACAACTTCTTTTGAAATTATTTTAAGTGTGATTTTTACACCTGATAATTTTATAATTTTTCTTCATGTAATCGATTGTTTTTTCAGTAAAAAGACATCAAATAGGTTATTAATAAAAATATATTTAATATTTATTATTGGTATAAATTACACATGTCATATAAAAAATAACCTTATTTTTTGATATGTAATTTTTTTTGGGAATTTTTTATGATTTTTAATTTTTTATCTAAAAAAAATATCTATGTTTGTGTAATCGATTACATGATATTTTATAGTGCGAAAAAGGTTCTTTTTTAAGAATAGAAAAATCGTTGTAGTTGAAATTCCTAAAGCTTCCAAAGAATTATAGATAGATATTGAAAAAACAAAAAACCACTTAAAACTAGACTAATTAATAACTTAAACACAAAACCATGAATTTTAAAGATTTATTTAATAAAAAAACAAAATGCTGTTTAGCACTTGTTTTCTTATTAGGCTTATTTATGAGCAATCAAATAAGTGCGCAGAATGTTACGCTTGAAGGTACTGTAAAAGATGCTTCGGGTATGGGGCTTCCCGGCGTTAACGTGTTGGAAAAAGGAACCAAGAATGGTACTTCTACAGATTTTGATGGTCGTTATAAACTTAAACTAACAAATGCGAAGGCAATTCTTAATTTTTCTTTCATCGGATTTAAAACCAAAGAAGTCTCGGCAGAAGGAAAAACGAAGCTTGATATTTCATTGGCTGAGGATTCTAATAACTTAAATGAAGTTGTAGTAATTGGATATGGAACGTCAAAGAAATCTGATTTGACCGGTGCTGTTGCTACATTTTCCGGAAATGAGATGCGAAAAATTCCAGTTCCCAACGTTGCAGAAGCTTTAACAGGACGTATAGCGGGGGTTCAGGTAACTTCTTCTGAAGGTTCGCCAGATTCAAATGTTCAGATTAGAATTCGTGGAAACGGTTCTTTAACACAAGATGCATCTCCTTTATATATAGTAGATGGATTTCCGGTAAATAACATTAATGATATTTCATCTTCTGATATTGATACGATGACAATATTAAAAGATGCTTCATCTACAGCAATCTACGGTTCCAGAGGTGCTTATGGAGTTGTTATTGTTACTACAAAAAAGGGTAAAGATGGTAAGATTTCCGTAAACTATAATATGTTTTACGGTATGAAAAAAATAGCCAATACTATTGGTGTTACCTCTCCTGAAGATTATGTTAAGTGGCAGTATGAGTATGCTTCACTTAAGGATAATACTGATTTAAGCTCTTATGAGAAATATTTTGGTTCATGGAATGATTATGATATGTACAAAGGCATGAAAGGCAATAATTGGCAAAGACAAGTTTTTGGACGCACGGGTGAAGTTCAGAGCCGTGACTTATCTATTCGTGGTGGTTCTGATAAAATGAATTATAATTTTAACTATGCTCATTATGATGAAAAAGCAATTATGCTTGGTTCAGATTTTAATAGAAATAACTTATCACTTGCTTTAAATAGTAAAGCTTCTGATAAAGTAGATCTTTCATTTACAGTGCGTTATTCAGACACAGAAATTAATGGTGGAGGTATGAATGAACAAAATGAGGTTTCGTCTGCAGACTCTCGTTTAAAAAATGTTGTAGGATATGCTCCTATTCCGGTTCCGGGTTTAACAACTGATGATACAGATGAAGCAGTTTCTGAAAATTTAACGCATCCTTTTGTGGCTATTTATGATACCGATCGCCAGCAATTTAGAAAAAACTATAATTTGTTAGGTAGTTTTTCATGGAAACTTACTTCAGATTTAGTGTTTAAAACAGAATTAGGTCTGGATAACTATAATTATTTAGATTACCGTTATTACGGGCGTTCAACTTATTATGTAAAAAATAATCCTGCGGCTGAAAGACAAGGTATGCCTGCTATGATATTAGGAGATAGAAAAGATACTCGTTTTAGAAATGCAAATACACTTAACTATGATCTTAAAAAAATAGTTGGAGAAAATCATAGTTTAAAATTCCTTTTAGGTGAAGAGTCTATAGACTATCAAAGAAATGATGTAAATACTGCACTTCATGGTTATCCTTTATCTTTTGGTTTGGATCAGGCAAAAAAGCTGACAACTCAGGGAACACCGGTTTCAGTTGATAATTTTTATTTTCCGGATGATAAATTGCTCTCTTTCTTTGGTCGTGTGAATTATGATTATAAAGATCGCTATCTTTTTACGGCTACTTATCGTGCAGATGGTTCAAGTAAATTTTTAGGAGATAATAAATGGGGATTTTTTCCGGCAGCAGCAGCAGCATGGAAAATTTCAGGAGAAGAATTTATGAAAAATGCTTCATGGGTTAATTTGCTAAAACTGAGAGTAAGTTACGGTGAGGCTGGTAATAATAATATACCAACTGGGCAAATGGTTCAAAGTTTCATATCTTCTACTTCTACATGGATTAATGGTGTTGATAATTTCTGGGCAGCTTCTAAAACAATGGCTAATCCGGATTTAAAATGGGAAACGACAGTAACACAAAACATAGGTTTAGATTTTGACTTATTCAAAAATCGTGTTACAGGATCTGTTGAGGTTTATAAAAATATCACGAAAGATTTATTAATAAACTTTCCAATTGCAGGAGGAGGATATGATTATCAATACAGAAATATGGGTGAGGTACAAAACAGTGGTGTTGAGGCAACTTTAAACCTAAATCTTATTGAAAGAAGTAAGTATGGAGTAAGCATCTCTTTTAATGCTGGATTTAATACCAATAAAATTAATTCGCTAGGCGTAATGAGTAATTTCGGAGCGAGTTCAGGATGGGCTTCTACAGCTATTGGAAATGACTTCTTGGTAAATGCGGGAGAGCCTATTGGACTTATGTACGGATATAAAAGTGATGGACGTTATGAGGTGTCTGATTTTGACTATAACGGAGGAACTTATACTTTAAAAACCGGAGTACCAGACGGTACAACTATTGTTGGAACCATGAAACCGGGCGCAATGAAATTAAAAGATATTGACGGCGATGGTAAAGTAAATGCTAATGATTTAACTGTTATTGGAAATGCAAATCCAAAAAGTACCGGAGGTTTTGTGTTGAATGCAAATGCTTACGGATTTGATCTTTCTGCAGCTTTTAACTATAGTATTGGAAATGATGTTTATAATGCAAACAAAATTGAATTTTCTACTTCGGTACCAAACGGACAATACAGGAATTTAAATTCTGAAATGGCTGATGGAAAAAGATGGACAAACCTTGATCCGGCTTCAGGACAATTAGTAACAGATCCTGATGGTTTGGCTGCCTTAAATGCAAATACATCAATGTGGTCACCTTATATGCCACGTTATGTTTTTAGTGACTGGGCTGTTGAAGACGGGTCTTTCTTGAGACTTAATACTTTGAGTTTAGGTTATACAACACCAAATGATTTAACTTCTGCTTTAGGAATTTCTAAATTGAGATTTTATTTTACAGCCAGTAATGTTTTTGTTTGGACTAAATACACAGGTCCCGATCCTGAATCTTCAACAAGAAGAAATTCACCGCTTACTCCTGGAGTTGATTATTCAGCTTATCCAAGAAGCAGACAGTTGATATTTGGTTTAAACCTTAATTTTTAATTCAGTAAAACTTTCACAAGATGAAACATAAAATATTAATAGCAGGAATTATTCTAGCAAGTATATTTACTTCCTGCTCAGATGATTATTTAGATGCTCCGGCAGAATCAACATTAGACGAATCAGTTATTTTTTCTAGTCCGGGATTAGCAGAAGGCGCAATTGACGGAATTAAGATTCCGTTTGCAGAAACCAACTCTTATAGAGGTCGTTTTCTTCCTTTTTACGGTTTAAATACCGATGTGGAATGGTATAATTCTTCTCAAACTGTAAGTGATGCTTCAGATTTATGTACTTATGATGCACAAAAGAATAATTCTCAAATGAACACAACAAACAATGCCTGGGCAATGATGTATTCAGGAATTGAGCGTGCTAATATTTGTATTCGTGGTTTACGTACTTACGGTAATCCAACAGCAGGATCTGAGCTGGGTTATTTATTGGGAGAAGCTTTGACATTAAGAGCAATTTATTATGCTGATTTGATAAAAGCATGGGGAGATGTACCTGCGAGATTTGAACCCGTGAACAATGCAACACTTTATATTGAAAAAACAAGTAGAGATGTGATTTACAAACAGCTTCTAGCAGATTTAGGAGAAGCGGCAACATTAGTTCCGTGGCCGGGTGAAACTGCAGCAACAACAAGTGTTGAAAGAATTAATAAAGCTTTCGTAAAAGGTTTTCGTGCACGATTGGCAATGGTAGCAAGTGGTTACCAGCAATATCCTGATGGTGTAAGAAGAAGTTCAGATCCTGAACTATCGGTTCCTAATATGTACGCCTTGGCATTAGCAGAATGTCGTTCTGTAATTTCAAGCGGATCAGCACATTTAGAGACTTCTTTTGAAACATTTTGGAGAAAATACAATCAGGAATACATAGTTGCGGGTGGAGAATCTCTTTGGGAACTTCCATTTTCAGAAGGTAGAGGCCGTATGTTATTTACATTTGCAGTGCGTCACACTACAAACGATCAATTTCATGCAAATGGAGCAAATCGTGGAGGAACTGCAGGACCACTTCCTTTTGTTTTTTACGATTACGATCAGGCAGATACTCGTAGAGATGTTACTTGTGTGCCTTATAAATATGGTACAGCTGTAAATAACATTGCAAAACAGGAACTGGGAGCTTTAAATACTTGGTATTTTGGAAAATATCGTTACGAATGGATGACGCGTTTTGTTACTTCAACAAATGATGATGGTGTAAATAAAATTTATATGCGTTATGCCGAGGTACTTTTAATTGCAGCAGAAGCAGCCAATGAAATAGAAGGGCCATCTGCAGCAGCACCATATTTAAAAGAAATACGAAGAAGAGCTTTCCCGGCAGCAGTTCACGCTGATAAAGTTGAAAGTTATGTAGATGCTTTAACAGGAAAAGCTGAAATGTTTAATGCTCTTGTTGAAGAGAATAAATATGAGTTTACAGGAGAAATGGAACGTAAACAGGCTCTTATTCGTTGGAATTTACTGAAAGCAAAATTAGATGAAGCCAAAGTAAAAATGACAAACTTATCTCAACATATAGGGGAATATTCTGATGTACCGGCTACTTTATATTTTAAATATAAATCAGATAATGTAAGTTTAGATATATATGGTTTAAATCGAGGAGAAGTTGTTAAGCCGGGCGCAGATTACACAGATTTTGAATGGACATGGACAGGCACAGCAACCGATACTAAGATAAATACGCTTTACAAAGCTGGTGTTAATCCTGATAACAGACAATTCTGGCCAATATGGCAAGTGTTTATTGATGGAAGTAATGGTAAATTGGTTAATGATTACAATTATTAATCTCAACAATTATTAATTAATTATAAGACATCATGTTTATGAAAACAAAATATATATTTAAAGGATTAATAATGTCATTATTACTCACAATTGCAGTTTCAGGCTGTGATAGTTATAATGAAGCAGTAATAGAAAATCTCAATGTGAGCAAAGAGTTTTCTCCTATTGAACTTACAGCAAAGGTTAAAAATCAAACTACGGTTGAACTTAACTGGAGTCTAAAACAAGATCAGGTTGTTGATCATTATGTTGTTGAATTTAGTGCAGACGATCCTGAATTTAAAACAATTTTTAAAACAATAAATGTTACACAAGATCAGTTGCCGGTTCAGGTTGCATTAGAGGGTGAAACTGTATATTCAATTAGAGTAAAAGCATTGAGTACATCAGGATTAGATGACTCTGCGTGGTCTGTTGTTACAGCAACAACATTGTCAGAGCAAATTTTCTTCCCTATTCAGGAAACTGATATTGAAGGAACATCTGTTACCGTAAGATGGACGCCTAACAGCAATGTAACACAAATTAGTGTTGCTCCTGGAGGTATTACACACACAATAACTGCTGAAGAAAAAATTGCAGGAGTTGCTATCGTAACAGGACTTAGCGGAGATACATCCTACACGGCTACATTGCTAAATGGACTTAAAACAAGAGGTATGCTAACCTTTACCACAGGCGTTGATGTAAGTACAGGTACTGTAGTTAACCCTGGAGATAATTTAAATTTATTAATTACACAAGCGGCAGCAGGAGCAAAACTGTATCTAATGCCAGGAGACTATAATGCCTATATTGGTGATATCGTATTAACCAAACCAATTACAATTAGAGGAGTAAAACGCTATGACAAGCCATTAGTAAATGTAACTTTTACAGCAGCGGCAGGAGCATCCTCTTTGAGTTTAATCGATTTAGATTTGGACGGAACCGGAATTACTAATTCTGCTCTTATTACAGTTTCAGGAGCTTCGAGTACATATGATGATATTTTAATAAGCGGCTGTAAGGTTCATGATTACACACGTGCATTAATTTCTGCGAATGCTCTCTTAACAAAAGTAAGATCATTTACTGTAGACAATAGTATTGTTAGAAATGTAAATACAAATGTAGGTGCAGATTTAATTGATTTCAGAGCTACTTATATTGCGGATATTATTCTTAAAAACAGCACTTTTGACAATTGCTCGACCAGTCGTGATTTTGTTAGAGTTGACGCTGTTGCACCGGCTAATAGTGGTTTCTCAGGAACCGGTTTAACAACAAATGTATTAATTGATCACTGTACCTTGTATAAAGTATCTAATACAGCAGCACCAAAAAGAATATTATACCTTCGTTTTAATGACAATGCGTCAATAGTACGAAATACTTTGATTACTGAGACAACTGCAATTTATACAAATCAGTCTACTACAAAAGAGCCGACATTTGCTAAAAATTACTATTACAATGCAGCAAGTTTTATGGATGGATCAATTAATTTAAATAAAGTTGATGCTGGCGGAATTGTAGCCGATCCACAATTTACAAATGCTGCAAATGGTGATTTTACAATTGGTAATCAAACTTTAAAAGATAATGCAATTGGAGATCCGCGTTGGATTAAATAATTCATTTTTTCATATTCTAGTTAAAAGGGATGCAATATTTTGCATCCCTTTTTTTATAAAACAAGAAAAGAAATCTGCTCAAATCTGCAAAATCTGCGTGAAACAAACCCTACTCAATATCCAAATCAAATTTTTCTAGCAAACCGGCAAGCGCAGTATGAGAAACTTTGGTTCCTTTAATTTTGTTTTCAGATGGATCAAAAGCATAATTTCTTGAAGATCGAAAATCAGCTTTCTCCAAAATACACTCCACGAAAGTGGCATTAGAAAGATCACAGTTTTTAAAAATAGCCAGGGACAAATCTGTATTCGAGAAATCAACATCTTTCAAAGAGCAATCAATAAACTGGGTTTTCTTTAATTTTTTATAAATGAAAGTCGAATAATCAAGCATGCAATCTTCAAAATTCATCGAAAACAAAAAACTGTTACTCGAACTAAAATCCAAACCCATTAATTTACAGCCAATAAATTTGATGTTTTTTAAACCTGTATTTTTAAGGACTGCCAATGAAAGATTACAGTTTTTAAAAGTACAATCTAAAAAATCAATATAACTGAAATCACTTTTAGAGAAATTGCAATTGATGAATTCACAGTTTATAAATTCGTTGTCGGATAATTTTTGATCAGAATAATCAATAGTGTCGAATGTTTTGTTTTGATGTAATGCAGTTTCCATAGAAATAAATTAAGGTTGGGAAAGAAGAGGAGTGTGTGGTTTTTATTCTAATTCGATACAATCAAAAATATCGTTTTTAAGAATTGATTCGGATATTTCTGTCTCACTGTCGATTCTTAAAATATTATCACAATCTTCCAGGTCAAAATTCCATAATGCATAAGGTAATAATTTGTGAAGTATTGCAGTTGCTGATTCTAATTTGGATTTTGAATCAACAGTTGTTTTAAAAACATAAATCATAATTTGCTCTTTTTTACAAGGCAAATTTCAATAAATCAACAGTAACTTTACTAGGATTTCGTAATCAATAATTAGGACTTATCAATCAATTTTCGGTATTGTATAGGCGTAATGCCTTCGTGTTTTTTAAAGAATCTGCTAAAGTAAGAATGATCCTCATGTCCAACCTGCAAAGCAATTTCACTTACCGAAAAAGTAGTTTGAAAGAGTAAATATTTGGCTTCTAATAAAATGGTTTCTTCAATCCATTTGGCTGCAGATTGACCAGTTACAAATTTTACAGATTTGTTCAGATGATTAGGTGTAACATTCAGTAACGAAGCATAATAATTAACCTGATGGTGTGTCTTGATATTATTGTGAATTAACTCTTTGAATTTAGATGAAAGAACTTCGGCAGCAGAAATACTCTTAAAAGTTTGTACGCTATTCTTGTTCATTTCATAAAACAATGCAATTAAATAGGACTGTACAATATTTAGATTTGCGGTTTGGGTTCCTAAATATTCCTGCTGCAACCGACTTAAAATTGCGGTAATAGATTTTACATCTTCTTTTGCTAAACTAATTTTTGGGTTTCCTGATATTTTCAAAAAATCAAAATCATTGATCATTTCACGATTGCCATATTTTCCAATTAAAATATCAGGATGAAATTGGCAAATATAACCGGTATGTGTGCTGTTTACATTTTCTATTGAAAAAATCTGACCCGCAGGAACCATAATAATTTCATTAGAAACAGTTTGATATTCTTTATAACCCACTTTCATTACATGTGTGCCGGAAGCAACAAATAGCAAAGTATGACAACTGTGTTTAGAGGGCGGAACAGGAAGTTTTAACTGCATCATTTCTTCCATCTTTAAACAAAAAAAATGATCAGAGTTTGATTTGAAAAGTAAATGCATCGGATTTTCTTCGCCAAGAAATTTTTCACGAAATCCCTTTGCTTCATATGTTTTTACTTTTTCGCCCGGCTTTATTTTCATTGTTTAAAATAGTACAATCTAAAATCAAGCAATTGGCAAAGTGCATGATGTTTTTGGTATAATTCTTCAACCACTTCAATAAGATCCTCGTTGTCCTGATATAAACTAAAAAAAGCTTTGTCAATAGTACTGCAGCTCGCAATTTTATTATAGGTTGATCCATAACCCGAAATGGCGCGTGCACCGGTTACATCCAGAAAATATTGGGCTTCTTCTTCGCTTAAATCTAATATTTTTTTATTGGCAAAATGAATGACTTTTCCTTTCATTTTTCCTTCAAAAAGTTCGGCTATTTCTTCAAGGCTATAATAATAATCATGAAGGCATATATTGTTTTCCTGCCCTGGCATAACCAGATAAATAATTTCATAATCCTTAAAATTATGATCTTCATAAAGCAATACATTCAAACTTTCTTCTAAACCTTCAATCGTGTCACAGGTTTTGTAAATGCTTGCAATTCCTTGGTCAAGGGCAATTTCTTCCAGATTTTTGACCACATCCGTAGTTCTAATTTCATCTACATCAGGAACACCCTCGAGGCAGAAAATAAATTTCTCAGTATCCATGCAACAATCTTTTCCGGTTGGTAATGTGTGATTAAGGAATCACTTTGTTTTCGTTTTGACAAATGTATTTTTTTATGTCTAAAAACTATTATATCACGACGGTTTTAACGCATTTTTTTTGAAAATTTTAGAGTAAAGAAGATCTAAAAGTTTTTAAAAATCTTTCAGCTTCAAAATAAAATGCAAGATAATTTTGATACAATTTAGAACAATAAAAATTATAAAATTGTAACGATCTATAACTAATTTTGATCGAAACAAATTTATTTCCAATCAAATAAAAAGGCAAAAATGGTAAACGAGAGAGTGATGGAGAAGCTGGGAATATTGGCAGATGCTGCAAAATATGACGTTTCATGTTCTTCGGCTTTAAGCAATCGAAAAAATAAGGATAAAGGGTTAGGAGATGCAAAAGGATATGGTATTTGCCATTCTTATACAGAAGACGGGCGTTGTGTTTCATTGCTGAAAATCTTACTGACCAATCATTGCATTTTTGACTGCGCTTATTGTGTAAGCCGAAAAAGCAACGAGATTAAAAGGGCAGCTTTTACTGTTGATGAGGTGGTTGATCTTACGATAGGTTTTTACAGAAGAAATTATATTGAAGGGCTTTTTTTGAGTTCGGGTATTTTTGATAATGCAGATTATACCATGGAACGTTTGGTTAGGATTGCGAAAAAATTGCGATTAGAACAAAACTTCAATGGTTATATACATCTTAAAGCGATTCCCGGAGCCAGTGATGAATTGCTCAAAGAAGCCGGAATGTATGCAGATCGCTTAAGTGTAAATGTTGAAATGCCAACCGAGCAAAGTTTAAAATTACTGGCGCCGGATAAAAACCACAGAGACGTGATTCAACCAATGGAATATCTTAAAAATGAAATTGTTGGTTATAAAGAAGAGAAAAAACTAAACTATAAAGCACCACTTTTTGCGCCCGCAGGTCAAAGTACACAAATGGTAATTGGTGCAACAAAAGAAAATGATCTGGAGATTCTGGGCATGGCAGATTATTTTTATCAAAAGATGAATATGAAGCGTGTGTATTATTCCGGATATGTTCCAATAAGTAACGATAATCGACTTCCGGCTATTGGTACACCAGTTCCTATTATTCGAGAAAACCGTTTGTATCAGGCCGATTGGTTAATTCGATATTATGGATTTAACGTTAATGAAATTGTTGGGTTAAATCAGCCCAATCTTGATCTTGACATAGATCCTAAACTAGGGTGGGCATTGCGAAATCTGCATCAATTTCCGGTTGATATAAATACGGCCGATTTAGAACTTATAAAACGCATTCCCGGAATTGGTTATTTGGGCGCACAGAAAATTGTTGCCGCCAGAAAATTTAAGAAACTAGTTCCTCAGGATTTACAAAAATTTGGTATTGCCTATAGTAGGTCACAATATTTCTTGGCTTTTGCCACACCGTTTCAGGTGCAGAAGGATTTAACTTCAATTCAAATCAAGGATAAGATTTTAAATATCCAGAAGAGTAAATACAAAAATGATTTTTCTAACCAACTTGCCTTATTTTAATCAAAATGATACTGGTAATTTACGATGGAACTTATGAAGGATGGCTAACAGCCGTATTTGAGATTTATGAATATAAATTGGAAGATACTGTTTTTAGTAAAAACGGCGCTTGTGATGCTCTGTTGTTTTCATCCAACCATGTTGTGATAACAGATTTTAAAAAGGCAAATCGTGTTTTAAACGGACTAAAACAGCGCCTTTCGGCAGATGGATTTTCAAGTTTTCATAAAGCATTTTTGTCTGAAGTAAATCATATAGAGCAGACCATGTTTCAGTTTGCTCAATATATTTTTTCGACCACAAAAAATGTAGAAGAGGATTTTAGTAATGCTGCAGTTTGGGATATACGAAAGGCAACCCGACTGACCGGAAAAGAAGCGCATAGGATGGAAGCATTTGTGCGTTTTAAATTAACCAAAGACCAGCTTTATTATGCCATAATCGAACCCGAATGTGATGTGCTGCATCTTATAGAAAATCATTTTAAAAATCGCTATGCAGATCAGCGCTGGTTAATTTATGACGCAAAGCGTAAATATGGAGTTTATTATGATCTTGAAAACCTTTCGACCGTAGAATTAGAATTTAATCAGGGGCCAGTTTCGTCTAAATTTTTAACTGAAATATGCGATGAGCAGGAAGAATTTTTCCAGCATCTTTGGAAACGTTATTTTAGCAGTGTAAATATTGAGTCAAGAAAAAATATGAAACTGCATATTCAGCATATGCCAAAACGTTATTGGAGAAATTTGATAGAGAAAATTCCCCCTATCAATAAAAAATAACCCATCTGTGTAGTGTATAATAGTTTATTAACACATAGAAACATAGATTTTATGATTTTGAAAAAAGTGAATCAAAAGAAACATGTTTCTCACACATAGCTATGTTTGTTGACGCAAGTGAAACGCCTTTTTGAGTTCAATAAAGCTATGTTTCTATGTGTTAAAAATAACTACACCAACGGGTTAAAATAACAAAGCCTTAATGACTCATTAAGGCTTTGTTGTTATTAGAACATTAGACTAACATTTTTGTTTAATTCCAAATATCATTCATCTCAGTCAGTACAATAGGTTTGCCGTCAGTAACAACAATAGTATGTTCATGCTGTGCCATAAAACCGCCTTTATTGCCAACCATTGTCCAACCGTCCTGTAAAGTTTCGGCATATGTTGAGGTTGTCGAAATAAAAGTTTCAATTGCAACTACCGAATTTTTCTTGAATCTTGTCAGGTTAAATCGATCTCTGTAATTTGCTATTTCATGTGGTTCTTCATGAAGACCTCTTCCAATTCCGTGGCCTGTTAAATTTTTAATGACTTTGTATCCTTTTTTCTTAGCTTCAGTTTCGATTAAAAAACCAATATCAGAAATGCGAACTCCGCCCTTTATATTATAAATTGCTTTATGTAGAATTTGTTTTGAAGCTTCAATCAATTTTTGGTGCTCGTTTACATCTGTTCCAATAACAAATGAACCCCCATTATCAGACCAAAAGCCATCAAGTTCTGCAGAAACATCAATGTTAATTAAATCACCTTCATTAAGAATTCTTTTATCAGACGGAATGCCGTGACAAAATTCATTGTTTACACTTATACAGGTCCATCCCGGAAAACCATAAGTCAAATATGGAGCTGATTTTGCGCCTAAGTCATTCAGAATTTGTCCACCATAGTTGTCTAATTCCTTTGTAGACATACCTGGTTTGGCAAAATTTCTCATTTCTTTTAAAGTAAAAGCAACAGCCTCACTTGCCTTTTTCATTCCAATTAATTCTGATTCTTGTTTTATAGACATGTTTTTTATTTTAGGAATTCAATATTAATTATTTTCTACCAATTCAATATCCATCGTTTTTATTAATCCGTCTTGAAAAGTATAAATGTGTTTTACCATTCCGTCAAAGATTAAACCGCCTTGCAAATCTTTTACGTTTTGATGCACCTTAACTTCTAAGCTTCCGTTTTCTCTTTCATCAAAGCCAACAGGTTCTACTTTTGGGTTTATTTCCGTCCATTGTCTTGTCCAATATTCTTTAATTTCATTGTGGCCAATTATATAACCGCCTTCCCAGGCTTTTGACCATTGTACATCTTCTTGCATTGTCGACAATGCGTTTTCAATGCTTCTGTCATTAAAAGCGGTATATGCTTTATGTATCGTATTCTCAAGTTGATTTGCCATTATTGTTTTGAATTAAATTAGTAGAAATTTTAATCAAATTTAATTTTGCTATTCCCGAACTCCTGATTTTTACTAAAAAAGAGATGTTCGTTTGCATTATAGCTAATATAAAACTAATTTACTAAAGAGTGAATGGTTTGTCTATTTCTCTTCTTCTGAATTATCAACAGCAGAAATCTGGTCCAGTATATTGGTTTGATTGGGCGAAATGTAATTTTTGACCTCACTCGTAGTTTCTTTCTTAAAAAGAATATCCAGCGCGTTGTATAGTTTTAATAAAACATCCTTGTCTTCTTTTGCAATTTCTAAGGCAGTATTGAAATTAAAAACATAATTATTCGAATTACGTACCTCTACTTTTATTGTTTTAGATGTGATTTTAAATTTAACTATGTCCATATTTACAACGTATTAACTTTTTCGACTTTTTTTAACATGCCATTAAAAAGTATTAAAGGTATTTAATTATTTAGAGATATAACTTAATTATTTAAAGTTCCTTGCTGTAATTTTTGATGCAAAGAGGAATTAATTTCAATAAAAAAACCCTAATCAATTGATGATTAGGGTTTTGTTTTTTGTAGCGAGGACGGGAGTTGAACCCGTGACCTCAGGGTTATGAATCCTGCGCTCTAACCAACTGAGCTACCTCGCCAAGATTGCAAGTGAACCGTGTTCCTCATTGCGGGTGC
>Ga0247816_10001017_pt1 | contig 14201 bp, 9 predicted proteins | sample UWRJL209509C1_FD_179930 | JGI IMG/M metagenome (GOLD analysis project Ga0247816, IMG submission 179930) | Plant litter microbial communities from Arlington Agricultural Research Station in Wisconsin, United States - UWRJ-L209-509C-1 | ecosystem: Environmental > Terrestrial > Plant litter >...
TTTTCTTTTTTTTTTTAGCGTATGCTTAATTTTTTGTAAGATAAATCCGACAGCCATGGGATTAAGTTCTTGTTTTATTTTACTAGGTACTAGTTTATTATATATTAATTCGGGTACGACTAGTATAGATGGTCTATATATACTTAATAGTATAAGTGACGTTAAAGATGCTACTATTTTTACTTCATGATATAAATCATATTATTTAAATTTTTCTTTACTTATTTTTAGTATAGGATTTTTATTTAAGGTTAGTGCGGCACCTTTTCATTTTTGAGCTCCTGACAGAGGATTTGGGAAATCATCTATCGTTGGGATTAAACTGCCAAATTCCGGAAACGCCCTAGAACTCCAAGTACCAAGCGATATTCGAAAGGGTATTTGTGGCTGAAGTAATTACTCAGGTATGGTAACAAGCTTGAAGGCTTCTGAAAAGAACGTGGGTAATCGCGGATCTAAGTCAGTATTAAATTTTAATACTGTAAAAGAGCAACGAGTATATGGTAGTTGATGTAGTAATAATTTACTACGTTTAAGATGTACTCTAATGGGTTTCGAAAGAAATTATCAGATTAAAAACCTTTTTAATCAAATTATTCAAAGACAATTTTATTCTACTAAATATAATTTAGATATCAAATCAAATAAACTAATTCAACAACTTGATCCCTGATTTGTGTCAGGATTTGCTGATGCTGAAGGTTGTTTTCTTGTTTTAATTCGTAAGTCACAAAAAAATAAATCAGGTTTTCAATTAGAAGCTAATTTTACAATTAATCTTCATTCTAGAGATTTAGATCTCTTAAAGCTTATTCAAAACTACTTTGGAGGGGCTGGTAGAATAGGTAAAGAAAGAAATGGTTGTTGTGATTTTGTTATAAGTTCTTTAGATCAAATAGTAACTAGAGTAATACCTCATTTTTATAAATATCCTTTAAAAACTCATAAATATTCTGATTATCTTTTATTTAAAGAAGTAGTAGGTATGATGCAACAAAAGGAGCATTTAACAATTGAAGGGTTACATAAAATAGTTAATATCAGAGCTTCTCTTAACAAAGGGTTAAGTGCTTCATTACTTGAAGCATTCCCTGAAAATACTCCAGTATTAAGATCAACACCTCCTGTTGATACTGATATACACCCTCAATGAGTAGCAGGATTCACTTCAGGTGATGGTAGTTTTAAAGTTAGTATTAGAGAATCTAAATTATATAAAACTGGTAGTCGTGTAGTATTAGTTTTTGTATTAACTCAACACATTAGAGATAAATTACTATTAGAAAGTTTAGTAGATTATTTTAAATGTGGTCATGTTTATTCTTATAAAAATCATATTGAATTTGTATGTCAATCCTTTAAAGATATTACTGAGAAAATTATACCTTTTTTCTTTGAAAATTCAATCCTTGGTGTAAAATCCCAAGATTTTGAGGATTGAACTAAAATAGCTAATATGATTCAAACAAAAGAACATTTAACTATAGAAGGGAAGGATAAAATATATGAAATAAGAATAGGTATGAATAAAGGTAGATACTTAAAATAAGTATTACAGATTATAGTTTTTAAGTTGAATATTAAAAATAATTTTTTGTTCTTTTCTTTAATTTGGAGGATTAATTTTAATTGCCGTGGACGTCTACGATGCTATACCTACTATAGTTACTACATTTGTAGCCATTATAGCTAAAATTTCTATTTTTATTTTTTTATTAGAATTAGTTTATCATACCAATAATTTTTTTGCGGATTTTAGTTGAACATACGTTTTATTAATAAGTTCTCTTCTTTCATTAATAATTGGGACTGTTGTTGGGTTGACGCAATTTAGAATTAAAAGACTACTTGCCTACCGGTGATGGGACCGTGCTGTGGGCTAAACTATCAAACTCCGGGGAACTTCTAAAGCCTATGGTACCAAGCTACATATGAAAATATGTAAGTGGCTGAAGTAATTACTCAGGTATGGTAACAAGCCAAAGGATAAGTTTATAACTTAATGAACAATCGCGGATCTAAATCAGTAATACCTGGGCTGCGCTAACCGAAGGTTTCCTAAAGCTCTATATTACTGTAAAAGAGCAACGAGTAGACGGTAGTTGTTACATGTGTAGTTTTTACAATACAAAATATCTTTAAGAGTCTTTTTAACTTTTCTTCGGCTGGATTTTTACCGAAGCTTAAAGTTTTTTGTATTATCATGTAATTAAGGTGTACTCTGACAAAAATAGATAAAAGTCTTATAATATTTAAATTATTTGTAACTTCTATCTATTATTCACGACAAATATTTGGTTAAGTCTAAACAATTTCGTTTAGCTCTAACTAACACATCTTGCAGAAGATATTCAACTTCTTCAACTGTTAAGGGAGGATATATTTCTAACAATAATAAAAATGAATGCCTTATTAATAGCATAGGGTTGCCTACAAGTGATAGTTTAAATCCTTGGTTTATTACAGGTCTCGTTGACGCTGAGGGTAGTTTCTCTTGTATCATCAGACGTAATACAGGTTTCATTGACGTTGAAGGAAATTTCTCTTGCATCATAAAACGTAGTACAACTTCTTATAACCGTAACACAGCTTCTCTTAATCTCTCTTCTCTTTTATTTACCCTTTGTTATAGACCTGTGGGAGGGATCCTTCCTTTGTCTCTTTGTACCTTTGGAGCAAGCTCCCCTCCATAAAAACAGGGGTCTAAGGATAACTGTGAGAAATTATTCGGCCACTAATTCTTCAGTTGCTACTCTGCAACCCGTAAAAATATATAATAATATGGATTTAGATAAATTTCACGTGATTGGGGATAATAGAGGTAAGTCTGGTATTTATCAAATGACTAATTTGACAAGTAATAAAATTTATATTGGATCTAGTATAGATTTAGGTCGTAGATTTACTTGTTATTATTCTCTTAAGCATATTGAAAGATGAAAAACTAGTATTATTTGTAAAGCTTTAATAAAGTACGGATATTCTGGATTTAAATTAGAGATTTTAGAATATTGCGCACCAGAAAAGTGCATAGAAAGAGAACAGTACTATTTCGATATTCTAAGTCCTGAATATAATATATTAAAGACGGCTGGTTCACGTTTAGGCTTTAAAAATTCTGAAGAAACTCTTATGAAATTTAGAGAGCGTAAACATAGTGAGGAAACCAAAGCCAAAATATCTCTCGTCCAAGTAGGTCGAAAACATTCAGAAGAAACCAAAGCCAAATTCTTAGGTCGTATCCGTTCAGAACGATCTGGAATCCCTAAGGTTAAAATAGAAGTTTTTGATCAGGATACGGGAATAAAAACTATTTATCCTTCAATAAGTGAAGGAGCTCGAGCTTTAGGTCTAGATACAGGAAGTATTAGTCGATATTTTTCAAGGGGTACCTTGAAGCCTTTTAAAGGAAGATATTATTTAAAAAAAATTCAATAAAGTATGAAAACAGCTGGGTCCCGAAGTATAAATTTGATACACTCTTTAGCGTAAGTGGGCTTTATTTAGCTAGATGGATGAGCGTAGCGAGTCCCTTGGCTACTGGCCCGTTCCTCGCTTCCTATCTATAGGATTGAAGTTGTCTTCCAGATTGGTCTTCACACAAAAGATCTTAAACTTTTGGAACAAATTAAAGAGTACTTTGGTGATGTAGGGGTAATTGCTAAATCTGAAGCTAATAATATGTGTGCATTCAGAGTTACTTCTTTGAAACAAATTGCCTCGGCAGTTTTACCGCATTTTGCGTTGTACCCTTTAAAAACTCAAAAGGGTGCCGATTTCCAACTTTGATTAGATATCGTTAATATTATGCTTAATGCGAAAAGTTTAACTGAAGATAACTTACAAAATATTGTTAATATCAGAGCTTCATTAAATTTAGGTTTATCGGGGGTATTAAAAGCAGCTTTCCCTAACTATATTCCAGTGACTAAACCTAGTTTACCTGAACAAAAAGTACCACACCCTGAATGAATGGCAGGTTTTACTACAGGTGAAGGGTGTTTCTATGTAAAGGTTAACAAAGGTCGTAATAGAAGCGGAATAGGTGTTCAATTAGTCTTTCAATTGGCTCAACACCTACGTGATGAATTATTATTAGAAAGTTTTGTGGCTTACTTTAACTGCGGTCGTTTGGTTCGTGTTACTGAAAAACACTGAGGTTATTTCCAATGTACTAAATTTTTGGACAATTATGAAATAATTTTAGAATTTTTTAAAAAACATCCAATACGGGGTGTAAAAGGTAAAGATTTCGCTGATTGAATTCAAGTTGCAGAAATGATTAAAACTGGTGAACATTTAACACCAGAAGGATCTAAAAAAATTCTTGAAATAAAGTCAGGTATGAATACTGGAAGACCTATAGATTTATAAATTCCAAATACTTCAGACAACGCGAAGCAGTAATTTATTACTTATCTTTATCCTCCGAATTAGGATTAGCATAAGTAGTTTATTTTTAGCAGATGCTATTACTACTTATTGTAGCACCAATCATTAGTCAGTTATTTAGTTATTAAGTAAGCCGGTTATAAGTTTAGTATAAGCTAGTTGCTTATTTATAGCTACTTAGTGCTTTGCAGATAAAGGTTGACTGTTTCTATATTTCAACGCGGGACAACGATGATAGGGAACTTGCGTCATATTCTCTATCCGTATATACCGAGGGTTAAGGATAGAAGCAGAAAAACTAATTAAACAATCTTTTAATGTACCTTCACTAAGTAGACCTAGTAAATAAGATTTATGTTGTTATTCTTGCTGTTGTTTTGTTGTTGTCTATTGGTTATGCTATACTGAAATATTTATTGTGGTGTTAAGACAGTACTATATCTCACGTTGGATTTATATTATTAGCTTTAAGCGGCTCTAGTATAGAATCTACACAAGCTTTTATATTTTATTTAATTCAATATTCTATAAGTAATTTAAATGTATTCATTATTATTATTACGATAGGATTCTCCTTATATACTTATATTTCTACGAATAAACAATATAAAGATTTATTAGACAAAAATAATTCTCCTGCTTTGAGGTGTGGGAAACCTCTATTATGGGATTTACAGCCAAACTCCGAGAACCTCCTAAAGCTTCTGAGACCAAGCTATATACGAAAGTATATATGTGGATGAATTAATTACTCATGTATGGTAATACTTCAGAAGATGATCGAAAGAGAAATGGACAATTGCGGATCTAAGTCAACTATATTAAATCGCAGTATGGTTGTAAAAGAGCAACGGGCAGACGGTTGTAGATGTCTTAATTTAAGACATTTAAGATTTGCTCTAATGGGTTTCGAAAGAAATTATCAAATAAGAATCCCTTCTAACCATCTAAACACATGAATAAGATCATATACTTCTTTATCTACCAGCCCAGCTGACTTCAGTACGTGTGAATCCACAGGGTCGCTCTATGAAGTAAATCTTAATCCTTGATTCTTAACAGGTTTTTCTGATGCTGAATCTAATTTTATTGTAAGAATAGTTAAAAGTAATTCAGTAAAAGTAGGATGAACTGTACAACCTCTTTTTCAGATAGGTTTACACAATAAAGATTTGAATTTATTAAAAAAAATTAAAGCTTTTTGGGGTGTAGGAGATATTTATTTAAAGGAAAATTCTTGTAACTATATGGTACAATCTTTAAGAGATTTAAATATAATAGTAAATCATTTTGAAAAATACCCTCTTTTAACTAAAAAACGTGAAGATTATTTATTATTTTCACAAATAATTACCTTAATGAATCAAAGAAAACATTTAACTCTTTCGGGTTTACATGAAATTGTATCTTTAAAAGCTTCTATGAATTTAGGTCGTATTTCTACATTACTAAAGCTTGCTTTTCCAAATATTATACCGGCTATTAGACCAAAACGTTCCGATGAGGAAGTATTAAATTCAATAATTAATCCATACTGAATGGTTGGTTTTACAGCAGGAGAAGGATGTTTTAGTATACGAATCACTAAATCGTCAACAACTAAGATAGGATTTCAAGTACAATTAAGGTTTCAAATAACTCAGTATTCTATAGATAAAGTCTTAATGAATAGCTTAGTAAACTTTTGGGGCTGTGGTAAATTATTTTTTAGTTTTAGAGGAAATAAAGTTGATTTTCAAATTCTAAAAATTAATGATCTTATAGATAAAGTTATTCCATTCTTTCAAAGTATGTCTTTACAGGGTGTGAAATCTAAGGATTTTGCGGATTTTTGTAAAGCAGTAGAAATAATGAAAGTAAAAGGACACTTAACTAAGAAAGGGTTAGATCAATTAAATAAATTAAAAGTGGCTATGAATACTGGTTTAAAATAAATAGCGAAGGTGATTGCTTAGTACGCTTCTCCTGGCCATTCTTTGGCAGGAGAAGTCAGGAAGCATTCATGTGTTTATATGTATGATAAATCTTACCGCCATGATACAGCTGATTAGTCAATTAAAAGGGTTTTTTTATATAAATCCTTTATTAGCTTTAAGTTTAGCTATCACTATTTTTTCTTTTGTTGGTATACCTCCTTTGGTTGGGTTTTTTGCTAAACAGATGGTTTTAAGTGCTGCTTTAGATAATGGTTTTATTTTTTTAGCTTTAATAGCTATACTTACTAGTGTAATTGGCGCAGTTTATTACTTAAATTTAATTAAAGAGATTTTTTTCTATTTACCTCAACATTATAAAAATCCTATTTTTTCTGCAATGGAATCTCGTTATAAATTTTATTCGAATTTAAAAAGTAGATTTTTTAAATTTACGGATTTAAATTGTGGGGTTATATCTAGTCCATTTTCTATTACAATTTCAATTATTACATTAGTAATTTTATTATTTATATTTATGAATAAAGAATGATTAAGCATGGGTACCGTAAACCTCCTATTCTTCTTATGCGCTAATGAGCACTCTGCTCGTAATTTATTACTGCTATCAAATACGACGAAGTCCCACCCATGTATACAGGGTAGCGCTGTCGCCTGAACTGTATCAGATACTTCTGATCTAACAAGCTCTCATTCTCAACTTTTTAGTCCATACTATCGATTGTTAGGCACTCGTGGTTTGATTGCCTCCACTCTTATGACTGGTGTTGTGCGTACGTCACGATTATCTCCTATCGTTTTTTTTTTACAAAAAAAAAAGCGACTCTGGTACTCATCGAAAGATAATAAGATTCTCCCTATCTCACCTTGATTTATTACTGGTTTTACAGATGCAGTCGCCAAAGGCGGTGGTTGTTTCAATGTTGGCCTTCAAAAAAATCCCAACGGTAAGTGATATATTAGACCCTTATTCCAGATAAAAGTTCACTCAAGAGATAATTTTTTATTAAAAGATATTAAAGATTATTTTGGAGGTATAGGTAATATATATACTACAAGTAAGGATTCAAAGTTCTTGGTGAGATCTTTGGATGAAATATTAAAAATCGTTTCACATTTTGATAGCTACCCTTTAATAACTAAAAAAAGATCGGATTTCATATTATTTGAGCAAATAATCCATAAAGTAGTTGAAGGGGAACATTTATCAGCCAAGGGATTACAAGAAATTGTTAATATCCGTAGTGCGATAAATTTAGGTTTATCTGATTCCTTGAAGACTATTTTCCCTAATACTGTCCCTGTCTCTAGACCTCAGTTAGAAGATATAACTATCCCTCATCCTGATTGGATGGCTGGTTTTGTTTCAGGTAAGGGTTGTTTCTTAGTTCAAATGGCTAAGTACGGTAAAGGTAAATTGGATGGAGTTTCATTAAGCTTTAAGGTATCTCAACATTTGAGAGATGAGTTACTGTTAAGGTCATTTACATCTTTTTTTGGATGTGGTCTATTCAATTACCATAGTGGAAATAGTAAGTTAGGGTCGGGGGTATTTATTGTTAGAAAATTTTCGGATATCTCAGATAAAATACTTCCGTTTTTTAAAGATTATGAAATAAAAGGTATTAAAAGAGAGGATTTTGAAGACTGAGCTAGAGTAGCCGAATTAATTAAATCTAAGGCTCATCTAACCGAAGATGGAGTTGAGATGATTCGTGAGATAAAATCAGGTATGAATACATTAAGGTAATTTACTAACAAGTTAGTGGCTGCAGTTTAAGGAGTAAACAAGCCAATTTTGCTTCATGAGGCGGTAAAGGTCTCTATCCATACTTAGTTAGGTCGTATTTATAGTATTTAGCCGAGATGCAATAGGTTGCCCAAAAAATTTATCAATAAAGGGTAAATTTTTAAAAAACATTGGATTAATTGCAAGAATATCAACACCCCGACGTTTATTTGAGAACTTGCAGCGAAGTTTATCTTAGTTTTTTTAGAGAGATCTCTAATTATTAGATAAAAACGTTCAACGACTATTAGGTGAGTAAAACTAACAATAATCCTATATAAAGATCCAACACTACCAATTAGTATTACATTACTGATAGTGAGTATCAGCCACCTTTGGTGACTGATCTCTAATAATCGTCAGCTAATTAAAACTAAGTAGTGATAACATAGTCTGAACAATATAGTAATATATTGAAAGATTAATTAGAGTTAAGGCTTTCACAAAAGAGAAAAAGAGAGAGCCGTTCCTCATTCCTTCTAAAGATGAACTAATTTTTAACTAATTAATTATTAACATCTTTGACCATATTGGTACAAGATTTATTTAGTACTTAAATGAGTAGTATGACATTATTTATTTTAATTGTATCTGTTATTGCTTTACTTTTTTTATTTATTAATTTGATATTTGCTCCGCATAACCCTTATCAAGAGAAAGATTCAATGTTTGAATGTGGATTTCATTCTTTTCAACAATCTAGATTACCTTTTAATATTGCATTTTTTATATATGCTTTAGTTTATTTATTGTTAGATTTAGAAGTATTGTTAATTTTTCCTTTTGCAGTTAGTGAGTATGCAAATAATCTTTATGGGTTATTAGTAGTATTAGGGTTTATAATAATTGTAACTGTAGGTTTTGTGTTTGAATTAGGTAAAGGTGCTTTAAATATACCTTCAAAACAATATTCACATACAAAAAAAAATAACTCTATAGTTAATATATCATATATAAATACAAACCTAAACCTAAACCTAAACCTTCATAACAATATTTTAGGTGTAAGAAAATTTTCTTCCTTTAATAATCCTCGTCCAAATAAAACAAATTCTGTTCGTAGTATATTAAAAAAAACATATTACAATAATTAACCTTATTACAGGTTTAATTGCTTTATTTATTTCCTTTTTGTTTAAGTTTACCCCTTTAGCTGGGTATATTTTAAAGTGTGTTGGTATATCTTCTACAGATATAAATCAATATTACCTAGCTGGAGTATTTGGTTTTATTTCTAGATTAGGTATTAAAGGAGTTTTTGAATGTATAATAGAATATTATACGATAAAAGACAAGATAGGAGACAATTCTATTTTACCCCACTCTTATGACAGAGATCCTCTAGGAAATTCACAACATACTAATTTTGCTAAGAATCATCAAGAGAGAGAGGAAACTCCTTCATTTGGAGCCCCATATCAAATAGTTTCTCAAGTAGGACCTTCTCACGCTCAAACTCTACCTCAAGCTCAACCGGCTAACGCTCAAGCTCAATCTCAAGGTCAACCTCAAGCTCAACCGGATGACGCTAATCCTACTTTACCTAATATTTTTGATGCTCGCCAAATTGAGGACCCTAAAGGTCAATTTGCTAATTATGATCCTTTAGGAATAAACCAACCTGCTATGGGGAACCTGAGACTTTTTTTACTAAATCATTCTTTACAGTTTACAGGTGTCCCATTATCTCAGTTGAACTTAACTACAGATCAAAAGGACTTTATTTTAAAGCATTTACGAAAAGTTAGCCCTGAGTTCTATAATAGATTAGACCCTACAGGAAATAACCAACCTAAATGATCTAATATACGTAATACAAAGAGATTTAGATATAATTTTAAATATTATTAAGATAATAACAATCTGTTTTTGAAGAGCCTGAAAAATCAGGCTGAGTAAAAAAAAGAGGAGTCTATCAAAAATCTATAAAATTTTTAGGTCTCGAATTTATTCCAAACGGTATATCCCCTCTCGACGGCGGTCCGATAAGTAAAAAACCAAGGTTAAGAGGAGCAACTAGAGGGGGCTCAAAATTAGAATTCACCGAAGACCTCCAATTCTTATGCTACCTTTCAGCGATGATGAAAAGCTTGGTCGGCTCATGAAAGTTCGAAAATCTAAGTGTAAAAAAACCTAGATGACGATTACGTCCCCTTCTGAGTGACTCATCGTGCAAGCAAATTCGAACTGGAAAATCTAGGAATAAAAACCATAGATGACTTCAAAGCGCGCATGACTGATGCAAGCAAATTCGAACTGGAAAATGTAGGAATAAAAACAATAGGTGACTTCATAACGTACCACTTCAATCTCTTCTCAAACATGGATACAATGACCCAAATCGGTTGATTGTTCGACTCACCTTCGGGACCGGGTATAATAAACTGTATGTTCAATGGCTCACTGAAATTAGAACAACCTAGTGATAAAAGATTTCTTTACAGAAAAGGAAGCTGGGTACATCACCAGTATGGCTCATACATTCATGGCATAATGGAACCCGGATCTGGACAAATGCTAACACTAGAAAAGCTAACCTCTCACAGTCTCAACGTGGAGTCTTCTAAAAAAACTCCAGATAAATCAAGATGTGAAACTCTAGAAAAAATCTTAAAATTACTTAAGGGCGGTGGCTCTCAACTTCGTTGTTTGATGCATACACCCCCCTCCTAAACAGACTTGCAATAGATAGTCTGTTCAAGTTCCCGAAAGATGTCGAAACAATCCAAACAGCTGAAATCCAAAGAATAAAAAGTGAAGGATTATATGAAGCCTTCAAAGAAACTAGAAAACTCTGAAAAGGTGTTCAAAAACTTCTGAAACTAGACCAATTCAATGCTAGCACGATGGCCTGCGCCCATCTATTAACTCTTAGAAAAGAAGGTTCAAGTATAAAGAATTGAAGAAGTAAAAGTAAAAGTAAAGTTCTTTTCTGTAAAAGTCAAAGACTGATCTCAACTAATAAAGTTCAACTACAAAAAGAATACCTATCTAAGAGGCACGCCCCCCTAAGATGAAGGATGAAGGCAATAATGGATAGACGCCACAACAAAGAACTAAGGCAAACTTTTTGTTTTCACTAAAAAGCAATAGGGATATATATATACATTTTCACAAAAAAAGCAATAGTGAAAAATGTGCAAACGCGATAATCAGCTTAGATTAAAAAACTCCCCCATCGATTAAACTCACAAAATCTCATAACGAGATCCTAGAATTGAGGTGCAAAACCTAAAGAGATCGGTCTCCGAGATGATGAACTCATCGTCTAAATTCTAGAAGAGCTAGAAACGTTCGAATCGTGAAGGGCTCGGTCTCCGACGAAAAAAATAAGCCCCTATAGCTCAACGGTAGAGCATAATACTGTTAATATTAGAATAGATGTTCGATTCATCTTAGGGGCTACAAGGGCTGGAGGACTAATAAGAATTGAATATAAATTTAATGCAATCAATGAAAAACAAAAACAACGAACAGTTGAAAAAAACCTACTTTACTGCGATGAAAGAACAATTGTTATCTCTGGGTAAAGCAAGAGGGATCGGAAGAGTTTTAGAAGGCTCGGCCTTTTGAAGAATTCCGGTGGTAACTAGTTTTAAGTTAGGAGCATCGACACCTAACAAACTACTTGAAGGGTTAGGAATAAACATCAATTTAGTAAGAAAAAAAGAAGTTTTAATAAATTTCTCAGACGAAAAAGTAAATAAATACATGAAATACACTATAAGAAGGATTATAAAGCTTGTAGCAGTACCTTCTGTGAAGGAGTGGAAATAAGCAGAAAGCATGGGAAGTAGCCATGCTAAATATAAAGTACTCTGAAAGCTTCAGGCTATCTGCATTTAATCATGTATGTTCAGGATGATATTACACCACAGCTATAAGTGAACTCTACAAAATCTCCCGAAAAGTGGATCGAATCTTGAGAAGAGAGGAATGAAACTTAGATTAGAGAAGAATCTACATTGCAAAACCAAATGGGAAACTTAGACCTCTAGGGGTACCAAAAGTGGAATGAAGAATTGCTCTTCACCTCTACAATAGTTTTGTTCAAGAGATTGTTAAATCAAGAGTTCACAGTAGTCAACATGCTTACCTTCCAGGTAAAATGAGGGTGAGGGTGAGGGTGGGGTGGGGGTGGGGTGGGGTGGGGTGGCTTGGCTTGGCTGGGTAATGACAGCCTGAAGAGGGGTATTGAATAAAATAAACAGATACAAATGGGTATATGAAACAGACCTTCAAGCCTTTTTTCCTAGTGTATCAGTCTGAAAAATACTGGAAATATTGAAATTATATGACTTCCTCAAAATACAGAAAGGTTCCTAATTTGATTACAGAATCTATGCCAATCAAAACCTCAGTTCCCTAGAGATGAGAAACTAAAGGATGAATCTAAATTGGATGTTCCATATGGTTGAAAGGTTGGTATGTGGGATCCCAGAAGTCGAAACTACCTAGCAATAGAACTTTCAAAATTAGACTTTGAGAAAGGGAATTACCTAATACAGAAAGTGGAAAATGGGATTAACGTAATAGACGCCAATAACCTTGACAATGCAATAAACGCTCTACTCATCTACATTAATATGCACCTTAGCGACATTATGGAAACGACTCTAGACCAAGTTCAAACATGCTCATCGAAAGAAGAACAGCTACAAATGATCTGAGCAATGATAGACAGTGTCAAACCGGGCATCTGAATTGGCAGTCTAAAAGATATTCCAGAACTTCAATTAAGGAACCAAGATGAACTTAAATGAAGAAACTTTGGGATAATCCCAGGAGGACTTCATATCTCAAGAAATGAATGCCAATGTCTCCGCTACTAAGCATACTGTGCTTGACAGAATATCACAGTCAACAGACATGTGTCGCCTATGCAGATGATCAAGTCTTCTTTGGAAATGAATACTTTAAGACGAAAGACTTCCTCAAAAACAAAAAACCAAAAACCAATTGAGGTATAGTTGAATCGCCAGAAAAGTGCAGGTGAGTAAAAGTAGATGGCAAGTGGACAGAAGGGGGACTAAAGTTCCTTGGCTTCCGACTACATGAAGATGGTACATTCCACTCAGAAACTCGTAAAGGCATTGTAGGCCAAATCAACTGAAAGATTCTCGAACTTTATGACCCTACATAAGGTTCCTATGAAAAAATCAAAGTAATAGAGACAAATGAAGATGTAGAAAGCATAATAAATGAGATAAACAATCAACCTCATCGAGATTAAGCAAGTTGATCAGCCTTCAAGTACAATAAGTGAGAATCTCTGAGAAACCTAGCAATAAAAACCATGTTTGGTTTTGTAATGGCTTGTGCCAACATAGATGACTGAGCAAACAATCACTCCTCAGAGGATAAAAGCAAAGCATTAATAAATATGTTGGGCTAGCGAAGCTAGCGAAGCTAGCGAAGCTACTAAATAAAGAATCATACTTATACAAGAGTTTGGGAGAGAAGCTACCACGAAACTTAGATTCTAGTCTTTCAATAACACTTTTATGCAAGATAATCCATAGAACAATGGTCAAACCACGATAAAAGCCTTGAATGCGGCATACTTCTGAAAAGAGGTATTAACCCATGGAAAAATCTAATAGCCTGTAGAGAAGAAGGGTGAATGATCAGAATTAGAAGATCAACCCAAACTCGATTCTCTACACGCTCAAAGGACAGAAAAATCCAATAGCCTATAGAGAAGAAGAAGGGTGAGTGATAAGAAGCAGATTACCAACCCAGACTCACTTCTCCATACGCTCAAAGGGAAAGTAAGTTGACCATTCTCTATAAAAAATCCTCATAAAAATACCAAGCAAAAGGTTTGGCTCAATAGTTATAGGACAAAATCCAACCACATTAAACATACATGAGGGAATGTGGGTAACTAAACTAAACTAAACTAAACTAAACTAAACCTATAAAGGTATAGTCAGAAGTAGTCAATGTAAATACCTTTCTATATTTTTTTTTCGATGGGTTAGCTTAATGGTTAAAGCTTGGTGCTACGGACACTAAAATATGAGTTCGAGTCTCATACCCATCTAAGAAGAGATTCGTTTAGTATGATCTATCTAATAAGATTC
>Ga0247816_10001018_pt1 | contig 14196 bp, 14 predicted proteins | sample UWRJL209509C1_FD_179930 | JGI IMG/M metagenome (GOLD analysis project Ga0247816, IMG submission 179930) | Plant litter microbial communities from Arlington Agricultural Research Station in Wisconsin, United States - UWRJ-L209-509C-1 | ecosystem: Environmental > Terrestrial > Plant litter >...
ATGCTACCCTCCGTGACGCCCTGCGCGACGCCGGTATTTTGTCCCAGCCGTAAGCTGCAACTCAACACGACACCACATGACTAATCGCAAGACAACCACCCTGGTTCCTCCTTCCACCGCCGCGCGCGCCCTGGTACTCACGACCCTGGCGTTCAGCTTGAGTGCATGCAGCATGCTGGGCCTCGATTCGAACAAAGTCGATTACAAGGCGTCGAAGAAAACCGCACCGCTGGATGTGCCGCCAGATTTGACCCAGCTGGAAAAAGACGGCCGCTACGCCGTGCCGGACAACCGTGGCGTCGCCACCGCATCGGGCATGAACCAGGCCGGCGGCGCGCAGGTCGCCAATGCCGCCCCTGGCTCCGTGGAAGCCATCGGCCCCGTCTCGACCGATGCCGTGCGCGTCGAGCGTTCGGGCAACCAGAAATGGCTGGTCGTCAAGAAGACGCCTGAGCAACTGTGGCCGGAACTCAAGGCATTCTGGGAAGCCAATGGCTTCGAGATCGCCCAGGAGTCGCCGACGACCGGCATCATGGAAACGGCGTGGAACGAAGACCGCTCGAAGATCCCGCAAGACATCATCCGCCGCACCATCGGCCGCGTGTTCGATTCCGCGTACTCCACCAGCGAGCGCGACAAGTTCCGCACGCGCCTCGAGCGCTTGCCGGACGGTTCCACCGAAGTGTGGATCAGCCACCGCGGCGCGCAGGAAGTGTTCGTCGGCGCGCAGAACGAATCGACCCAATGGACGTCGCGCCCGAACGATCCGGCGCTGGAATCGGCCTTCCTGGCCCGCCTGGTCGCCAAGTTGACCGGCGCCACCGATGTGAAGCCGGCCGAAGCCGTCGTTGCCGGCGCCGTGCCGGTCGCCTTGCACGCCAAGCTGGTGGGCGACAAGGTGGAAGTCGATGAAGGTTTCGACCGCGCCTGGCGCCGCGTCGGCCTGGCGCTGGACCGCGTCGGCTTCACCGTCGAAGACCGCGACCGCGTGCAGGGCGTGTATTTTGTCCGTTACATCGATCCTGAAGCGACCGACAAGAAGGGCTTCTTCGGCAAGCTGTTCAGCTTTGGCGATTCCGACAAGCTCAAGGAAGCGCAGCGCTACCGCATCTCGGTCAAGTCCGTGCAGGGCGCCGCGACCTCCGATGTCACGGTGCAGAGCAACGAAGGCAAGCCTGAAGTGTCGGCGACCGGCACCAAGATTTTGGGATTGCTGGCGAACGAACTGAAGTAAATGTTCGTGAAATGAAAAAACCGGCCGAGGCCGGTTTTTTTACGCATGAATCAAAGCGAAATAATTAATACCTACGTCATCCTCGCGTAAAAAAACCGGCCAGAGGCCGGTTTTTCGATCAGTCGGCCGAAGCCGATCGATATTACTTGGCTGGTGCTTCAGCAGCGGCCGAAGCAGCGCTCGAAGCAGCGTCAGCAGCCGACGAGGCAGCCGAAGCAGCGCTCGAAGCAGCAGCAGCAGCGTCAGCAGCTGGAGCGGTGGTAGCGGTTGCGTCAACAGCTGGGGTTGCTGGAGCAACAACAGCAGCAGGAGCCGTGTCAACTACTGGAGCTGGGGTCACGGTGGTTTCTTCTTTTTTGCTGCATGCGGTCAGAGCAACAGCCATCAGGGAGATGATCAGCAGGGATTTTTTCATGGTTTTTCCTTAATTAATTCAAGAGTAAGAACTGCAATGTTGCGATGAATAATTACCGGTAATTATCGCTCGTTAGGACATTCTCGTAGAGCTTCCATGAATCATAGATGCCTGAGAGACAAGAACCTTCCTAACCCGATATTATAGCCAAATTTACTGTTTCGCAATAGGAAGTGCATGTCAACTTGTAAGTATTTTATACAAGAACAACGTCTCCCTTGTAACAAGATGTAAGACGCCGTCCTGGACATTCGAACTGCGCTATTTACTACCGGAAATTCCACGCCATTATAAGCCAGTCGTCGTGGGATGCAGCGCCACGGACGATTCATCCCAGATGCCGATAAAGCGTTCGCGGCAGATATCGGCGGCGCCGGGCACCCCGAAGGCGGCTTCGCCGCGCGCATGGTCGCTGTGAAAACGGCGCACCACATCCGTATCGTCGCCAATGCAGAACGAGTCGGTCAGCTGGCGCAGCGAGCGGCTGGTGACGCGGCATTCGACCTGGTGGCCGAGGTCGCGCAGCAAGCGGATGAAACGCGGACATTCGCGTTCCAGGTGCGCGGTGCTGTGCATTGCCAGGCGCAACCTGCCGCCTTGCATCAAAAAGGCGCGCAGGACCTTGTCCAATTCAGAGCTGCCCAGGTTGAACAAGGCAATGTCCGGATCGAACAGGTCGAGCGTGCGCCGGGCGCCGCCGATGCAGGCCTGTACGTGCTGGGCAAACTCGCTGCGCGAGTTGAAGGGAACCACCTGCTTCTGATCCATGCAATGCCTCCGGTTACTTGATCAGGCCATCTCCAGCCAGCCATCCTGGTACCACGCATACAGCGCGTCGTTGACGTCGTCGGAGGCGCTCGCCAATGCCGTGCCCGGCAGTGCGCGGTCGTTGGCCAGCGCGTCGAGCAACGCCTTGTCGTGTTCATCGACGGCAAACGATTCGCCGTTGATGAACACGTGTTCGCCGCGGTACAGCATCAGGGTTTTCAGCGACAGTTTCACGCCGCGCTTGGCGGCGGTCATCAGGAACCGGCCCATCGTCAGCGGCTTGGCCGGCCCGGTGAAAAACACATTGTGTTTCGGCTCGGACAAGTGTTCGCCCATGAAGATGGTAATGTCTTCTTCGGTAAACCGCACCTTGTTGAGTTCCTCGGTCAGGTTCGCCAGCATGGCGGCCGGAATTTCGGCCGGATGGCTGGACGGCTGCAGTTCCGGATCGGCAAACCGGCCGGGCAGGTCGATCGAATCGGCCATGAACTGCAGGAACGCTTCGCCACGCCGTCGTGCGCATATTGCGGCGGCAGGTACAGCATGTCGCCCGGCTCCAGCACGAATTCCTCGTCGGCAACGAATTTGCTGAGGATCTTGAGCGGCAAGCCTTCGATGATGTCGAGGTCCTTTTGTGCGCTGATGCGCCAGCGGCGCTGGCCCTGCGCCTGCAACAGGAACACGTCGTAGGAGTCGAAGTGGGGGCCGACGCCGCCGCCGTCCGTCGCAAAGCTGATCATCAGGTCGTCCAGGCGCGCATCGGGCACGAAGCGGAACTGGCGCAGCAGCGCATCGGCGCGCGCGTCTTCCAGGTTCACGCCCTGCACCAGCATGGTCCAGGGGCCGTCATCGCGGCCGGGCAGTTCTTCGAGCGGGCCGGTCTGCATGTCGAATTCGCCGTCGACCTGGGTCACCAGGCGCGACTCGACATGGCTTTTGCCAGCCAGTTCAGTCAGCTGTTCGAGGGTCAGCAGCGGCGTGAAGCCGGGAATGGCCTGGCGAATCAGCAGGGGCTTTTTATGCCAGTAGTCGCGCAAAAATTCTGCGGCGGTAATATTGCCAAGGAGGGTCAGTTTTTTCATGCGCCATTATAACCACCCGCGCGGGGCTGAAAAAAGGCCCCGAGGGTATAATGGCGTACTAACAATGAAAGGACGCACGATGAAAATTGCCAAGGATACAGTCGTTACAGTGAACTACAAACTGTCCGATGCTCAGAACAACTTGATCGAAGACGGCAGCCAGCCGATGGTTTATTTGCACGGTGGCTACGAGAACACCCTGCCGAAGATCGAAGAAGAACTCGACGGCAAGGAAGTCGGCTACGCGTCGACCCTGCAAATCGAGCCGGAAGATGCGTTCGGCGACTACGACCCGGCCCTGGTCAAGGTCGAGCCGCGCAACCGCCTGCCTGAGCCCCTGGAAGTGGGCATGCAGTTCGAAGGCATGGCCGATGGCGGCGACGCGGGCGACGAGCCGATGATCTTCACGGTCACCGACATCGCCGACGATAAAGTCGTCCTCGATGGCAATCACCCGCTGGCCGGCATGGCCCTGCGTTTCGAGCTGTCCGTCGTGGAAGTACGCGCGGCAACCGATGAAGAAATCCAGCACGAGCACGTGCACGGCCCGCACGGCCACCACGCGCACGGCGACGCCGGCAACGATGAAGGCGACGACAGCGAAGCGGGCGACCACTTCCGCAGCCAGCCACTGCATTAATGTCGGCGAAAAAAAACCGCAGCGTTTGCTGCGGTTTTTTTTCGCCTAATTCGCCGGGTCCTGCAGCATGAACAGCTGTTTGCTGCCGGGCCGCACCGCCACTTCGATGGCGCCGTGGTTCACGCTCATGTGTCCCAGGTTGCCATGCCAGTCGATGACCGGCGTGGCTTTCGCGTGGGGCGCGGCGTCGATCAGCAGCACCTTGCCCTTGAATTTCTGCGCCAGCGTCATGATCTGCCGGCGCGTTTCCGTAAAGCCGTCGCGTCCCTGCGGATCACGGCGCAGCAAAGCGCGCAGGCCCGTCGGCTCCAGCGACGCTTTCGCATCGCCTTCCGAAAACAGCACGATTGCATCGACCTTGTCGGTGCGCGCCAGCGAAAACAGGCGGTTCAGCCAGAAGCGGTTGGCCACCAGGCGGTCCTCGAACTCGTTGTTGCGGCCCGCCTCGGGACGGAAATGGTTGTTATTGGCCGGCAGGTTGACGGTGGCGTACAGCACCTTGCCGATTTCCCAGTGGCCGTTCTCGGCGTAGCTGCGAAAGCGCGGGCTGGTCGACAGGCGCGTGACCGGCAGCTTTTTCTGGCCCAGCGTGGTCGGTTCGCCGAAGAACAGCTCGCGGATGCGGTTCAACCGTTCGATCGGATTGAGTTTGCCGGCGCTGTTCTTGCACTCGGTCCAGTCGCTGCCGGCTGGCGCCACGATCATCGGGCGCTTCGCTGCGTCGATCAGGTCGCGCCGCTCTTCATACAGCTTGTCGGTGCAGCCTTCCTTGTCGCCCTTGATGCCCGTGACAACGACGAACGCGAGCGACTTTTCCGAACTGTTTTCCAGCGCCTCACGCAACTGCTTTTCGCCGCCGCGGTTGAAGCTGTGGCCGATGACGCCGAAACGGTGGCTGTCGTCCTCCTTGTCGGCCGCGTGAGCGGTGACCGCGAGCACGCACAGGGCCAGGGCAAGCGCGCGCTTCATCAGGCGGCCAGGCGCTTTAACTGGTACAGGTGTTCGAGCGCTTCGCGTGGCGTCAGCGCATCCGGGTCGATGTCGGCCAGGGCGTCCAGCAGTTCGCTGGACACCGCGGCGGCAGGTTCCGCCTCTTCGTCGACTTCCGCGCAGGGCAGGGCGAACAAATCGCGCTGCGGCGTGGTGTCAAGGGCCTGCGCTTCCAGGCGCGCCAAGTGCTTGCGCGCCGCCTTGATCACGGGTTGCGGCACGCCCGCCAGCTGCGCCACCTGCAAACCGTAGCTTTGCGATGCGGGGCCGCTTTGCACTGCGTGCAGGAACACGATGCTGTCCTTGTGTTCGACCGCCGACAGGTGCACGTTGGACGCGGTCGGGTGGCTTTCCGGCAGCTGCGTGAGTTCAAAATAGTGGGTGGCGAACAAGGTAAAACTGCGCGACACGTCGATCAGGTGGCGCGCAATCGCCCAGGCCAGCGCGAGGCCATCGAAGGTCGACGTGCCACGGCCCACTTCATCCATCAGCACCAGCGAGTGCTCGGTCGCGCCATTCAGGATCGCGGCGGACTCCGTCATCTCCACCATGAAGGTCGAGCGGCCGCCGGCCAGGTCGTCGGTCGCGCCGATGCGGGTAAAGATGCGGTCGATCGGGCCGATGGTCGCACTCGTGGCCGGCACGTAGCTGCCGATGTACGCGAGCAGCGTAATGAGCGCCACCTGGCGCATGAACGTCGATTTACCGCCCATGTTCGGACCGGTGATGAGGAGCAGGCGCCGCTCGTGATTGAGCTTGCAGTCGTTGGCAATGAAGCGCTCGATCTGGTTTTCGACGACCGGGTGGCGGCCTTCGAGAATCGACAGGCACGGGTCCGCCACCAGTTGCGGCGCGCACCAGTTGTTGGCCAATGCATGGCGCGTCAGGGCGACCAGCGTGTCGATCTGGGCCAGCGCTTGTGCAATCGTCTGCAGCACGGCGATATGCGGCGCCAGGTCGGCCAGCAACTGCTCGTACAGCAGTTTTTCGCGCACCAGCGCTTTATCCTGGGCCGACAGCGCCTTGTCTTCGAAGACCTTGAGTTCCGGCGTGATGTAGCGCTCGGCGTTTTTCAACGTCTGGCGGCGGCGGTAATCGTCCGGCACCTTGTCGGTCTGGCCGTGCGTGACTTCGATATAAAAGCCGTGCACGCGGTTGAACTCCACGCGCAGGTTGGCGATGCCCGTGCGGGCGCGCTCGCGCGTCTCCAGGTCGACCAGGTACGCGCCGGCGTTTTCCGACAGGCCGCGCAACTCGTCCAGCTCCGCGTCGAAACCGGGCGCGAACACGCCGCCGTCACGCACCATCGCGGCCGGCTCCGGCAGCACGGCGCGCGTCAACAGGTCCAGGCACGCGTCCGGCGTGGACAAATTGGCGTGGATGGTGCGCAGCAGCGCGGTATCGCCCGGCACAAAGCAGCGCGCAACTTGCTCGCGCAAGGCCGGCAATTGTTTCAGGCCGTCGCGCAGGGCGGCCAAGTCGCGTGGACGTGCAGAGAGCAGCGCGATGCGCGTGGTGATGCGCTCGATGTCCGGCACCTGCGCCAGCGTCGTCGACAGGAAGCCGGCCGCGTCGGCCTGCGTCAGCGCCGCGATCGATGCATGGCGCGCCCGCGCCACATCCTGGTCGCGCCGTGCGTGGTGCAGCCAGTGGCGCAGCAGGCGCGAACCCATCGCCGTGCGGCAGCCATCGAGCAGGGAGAACAGCGTCGGCGACTCCTGGCCGCGGATCGTCTCGGTCAGTTCCAGGTTGCGCCGGGTGGCGGCGTCCAGCCCGATGAATTCGTTTTCCGCTTCCAGCGCCAGGCTGTTCACGTGCTGCAGGCCACGACCCTGCGTCGACTGGGCATAGCGCAGCAGCGCCCCGGCCGCGCCGAACGCCGCGCCCAGGCCATCGGCGCCAAAGCCGGTCAGCGTCGCCACCGACAACTGGTCGAGCAGCGCCTTGTGCCCGCCGACGACATCGAAATGCCAGTCCGGCACGCGCTGCGTGTGCACGCTGGCGCTGTCGTCGAACAGGTCGCTGGTGGCGTCGCCCCGCAGGATTTCGGCCGGCGCAATGCGCTCGAGTTCCTGCTGCAGCCGCACGCCCACCGTGCGCGCGTCACCGGAAAACTCCATCAGTTTCAATGCGCCCGACGCCAGCGACAGCCACGCCAGGCCCGTCGTGACGACTTTGCGCTGACTGACCATGTGCACCGCCAGCAGCGGGCGTTCGGCTTTTTCGGGCAGCAGGTCGGCGTCCGTCAGCGTGCCCGGCGTGACCACGCGCATGACCTTGCGCTCGACCGGCCCCTTGCTGGTGGCCGGGTCGCCGATCTGCTCGCAGATCGCGCACGACTCGCCCAGCTTGACCAGCTTGGCGAGGTAGGGATCGAGCGAGTGGAACGGGATGCCGCACATCTTGATCGGATTGCCGTTCTGCGCGCCGCGCGCCGTGAGCGTGATGCCGAGGATGCGCGCCGCTTTTTCCGCGTCTTCATGAAACAGCTCGTAAAAGTCGCCCATGCGGTAAAAAACCAGCATGGTCGGATACTCGCCCTTGATGCGTAAATACTGCTGCATCATCGGGGTGACTTTTTCGGAGGGACTGCTTTTGGCTGCGGCGGCGTTGATCTCGGAAGGTACGGTGGTCATGGCATCTTTGTCGGGGCGGCTGCGGCGAAGGCGCAGCGGGAACCCGGCATTTTACCGCGTTCGCCGGTGGATTCGGCACGTTCGGGAGATATCGGGCACGCAACCGCTGCGATGGGATCGCCGCCTGGCACCGGTCTGCGCGCATGCCCCTTTACAACGGGCGTCGATCACGACTTGCGCGCCATGCACGCACTGAGCGCGCCGATGAAACGGTCGCGCAGGACGGCATACTCCGCTGCACTGGTAAATTCGCGTGCCGGCCCTTGCTGGTTCAGGACGTGGGCGGTGGCGATGGTGCCGGTGGCGGCGTCGAACAGCTGGACCATGCTGATGACGCCCGACGTTTCCATGGCAGGCTTGTTGAGGGCGGCGATTTCGATGCCGTTGAGCGTGCTGTTTTCAACATGTGCCTGCTCGGGTGGCTGGCTGCCGTTGGCCAGCGCCGCCAGGTGCTTCAGGAGCGCGTCGCGGTCGCTCGCGAACTGGCCCGCCTCGGAGCGCTCGATGAGCAGGTTGACGAGGGGCGCGGTACTTTTTCGGTAGATCATCATGCGGTAGCCGTCGTCGATCGATACGCGCATGGGGCCGGTCACCGTGTCGACCTGGCGCGACACGACGCTTTCCGATAGCCGGTACGTGCCTTCGGCATGGAACTCACCACCGCGGAAACACTGGGTGATGCGTTGCAGGGGATCGGTGGTGCGCACCTGTGCGTGGGTGAGCGTGGCCGCCATGGTCATGGCGAGCGCGCAGCCTGTCTCGATGAGGATCGTTTTCATTCAGGTCGCTTTTTTCAGGGAGTTTGCAGCGCAATGAAGATGGCAAGGCGTTTATTAATGAACATCTGTTTATTCACCAGGCGTGCGGCGGCGTGCCCGAAAACGCCGCCGTTTCGGCCTCGCGCCGGCGCAGCAGGCCTGCGAGCACCGCGCCGCCACCGTGGTCCCACTTGTCGAATTCGGCTGCGGCCCGGTTGAATTTGCCCGCGTTCAGCAGCGCCAGTAGTGTCGAGCTTGCCAGCTGCTTGCTGCCGAGGTTGAAGTCGAAATCGACCAGAGCGTCGAACTCATCCTGGTTCAGCTGCACCGTCACCAGCCGGTTGATGTCGTTGACGCTGGTTTGAATATTGTCCTTCAAGTCAGCAACGGCCTGGTCCTGGGTGATGGTAGAGCCGGGCACGACGCCATGGGTGTTGCCGTAGCCGTTGGTCCAGACGCCAGCCGCATCCCGGTAGGCGGTCAGTTTGCAGCCCTCGAATTTTTCCGTCAGGGAAAAGCCGGCGCCGCTGTATTGCATATCCTGGTTCATGGCAATCCAATCTTTGGTGAGACCGCAATGGATTCACTTTCAATATGATGCAACGACCAAGTAAAGTAGCACGATTCGGGGGCTTTTCCCGTCATTTTCCGGACAAAAAAAATATGCATGCACGCACCCGTCAAACCTGGATTGCCGCCGTCGTCCTGGCCGCCGTCGCGCTGGCCGCTTACTGGTACTGGTCGCCTTTCCTGGTCCTCAAGCAGATGCAGTCCGCTGCCAGGGCGCAGGACGCCGGCGCATTCAACGCGCATGTCGACTATCCCAGGTTGCGGGACAGCCTGAAGGAGCAAATGGCGACGCGCGTGACTGCGGAAATGGGGAAGGCAGGAGGCGGCGGCGGTTCCTTCGGCGCATTCGGCGCAATGCTCGGTGGCGTGATGGCCGACAGGCTGGTCGACGCCCTGGTGCGTCCCGAAACCGTCATGCGCGCCATGCAGAGCGGGCAGTTCGGGCCGAAGGCGGCGGCGCCCGACACGGCATCGGCCGGCACGTCGGATGCGGCCGCAACACCGGACGAATCGGCCAAGTGGACGTATGCCCGCACGGGCGCCGACCGGTTGATTGCATATCGCGCGGATGGCGCCGCACCGATTGACAGGAAAATGCAGGTCGTGTTCGAACGCAGCGGCTTTGCCAACTGGAAGCTCATCGGCGTACGGATGCCTTCCGTGCAGCCGTAACCGCGCGGCGCGGATTTTTTCAGTCCTGCCAGTCAGGGCGTGGCGAGAAAGCGCTGGCGCGCGATGTGGGCGTTCCTGGCGATCATGGCGTCGCAGGCAGCACGCCGGCGGCTGTCGAGAAAGGCTTCGCAGTCGGCCTGGAACTGCGGACCGATGCGCTGCTGCTTGCGCCCCAGGTCCGATCCTCCAAACGCCGGCATGACCGGGGCATCGTGTTCCGACAGCGACACCAGGTACCGTTGCCTGATGGTCGCCTGGTCGGCGCCCGTACGATTGCTTTCCTGTTTGCTCGCAATCTCTGCGCCGATTTCTGCAGCGTCGTCATTCCTGCACCATTGGGCTATACGAACCATATCGTTTCCGGCGCCGCCAGCGTGCGCTGCGCCCAGCCTGCGCGCATGTGCGGTTTATTTGTCACGGGCCCGCACGGCGCCGGGCGACGTGCCCACCGTGCGCTTGAAGGCGCGGCTGAACGCGGCCAGCGAACCATAGCCGAGCTGCGCCGCGACCGCGTCCACGGCTTGCCGCTCCCGGCCAAGGCTGTGCACCGCGAGGCGCATGCGCAGCGCGGTCAGGTAGCGCAGCGGCGCCACGCCCGTCGCTGCCAGGAACCGCTGCGCGAACACGGAGCGCGAACTGTGCGCTTCCCGCGCCAGGGTTTCCACCGTCCAGTGGCGGCCCGGATCCTGGTGCATCATGACGATGGCGCGGGACAGGCGCGGGTCCCGCAAAGCGCCGATCCAGCCGGCCGCCGCGCCGTCTTCGCTGACGCATCCGCCCGCCACCCACGCGCGCACGGTCAGCGCCGCCAGCACTTCCGCCAGGCGCGCCAGGATGCCCGCGTGTCCGGCTTGTGCGCGCATCGCTTCGCGCTGCATGGCGTCCAGGATGGGCCCGATCTCGGGCGCGTTGGCCAGCAGCGCCGATGCCAGCATCACTTCCGGCATGGCCGTCACCAGCGGCTGCATGCCGCCCAGGTCGCATTCCATGCAGTAGCTGAAGACGACCGGGCTGCGGCCATCGTCCTGCTGCACGGGCGCGCCGAGGTCAAGGGGCGCCACGGCAGACGCCGGCGTGGCAGGAGCGGGCAGCATGGCATGCGGGCCTCCGTGGGGCACCAGCATGGCCGCGCCGCTATCGAGCGCATGCAAGGCGCCCGATGCGCTCCTGAGCCACACCGGGCCGCGGCCCACGAAATGGAACTGGCCGCGTCCGATGGTGTTGCTGAAGCCGACGCCAGCTTCCGTGTCCAGCAGGCTGCGCCGGAACTGCACGCCGGACAGGCGCATGCCCAGCAGTAATTCACTGATCAGGTCGCTGGACGGGCAAGAAATTGGCATGGCAGTCAGGACGAACGATCAATAAAGCCGTACTTTACGTCATAGACGCTCCTGCATGCATTTCCTAGACTGGTATTTTAATGTTGGGAGTGAAACATGAACCGCAATCGATTCAAGCGCGCCTGGCTGGCCCTCGTGCTGGTGGTTCTCGCGCCGGCAGCACTGTCGGCTGAGCGGCACTACACCGTCACCGCCCCTGACGGCGTGCAGCTGGCAGTCCAGGAAACCGGCAATCCGGCCGGGCCGGCCATCGTGTTCATCCACGGCCTGCTGGGCAGCCGCCTGAACTGGGAGCAGCAGACGGCCAGCCCGGACCTGCAGCGCTACCGCCTGATCACCTACGACCTGCGCGGCCACGGCTTATCCGGCAAGCCGGCCGATGCGGAAAGCTACCGCGACGGGCGGCGCTACGCCGCCGACCTGGCTGCGGTCTTGACGGCGACGCGCGCGCAGCGTCCGGTGCTGGTGGGCTGGTCGCTGGGCGGCGTGGTCATGTCGAACTACCTGGCCGCGTATGGCGACAAACAGATCGGCGCGCTGGTGTATGTCGACGCTGTCGTCGAACTGAGCGCGGCGCTCATTAGTGCGCACCCCGACGTCTATGCCGGCATGGCGTCAAGCGACCTGAAAACGCACCTTGACGCGGTGCGCAGGTTTCTCGCGCTGTGCTTCGATGCGCAGCCTGATGCAGCGACGTTCGAGCGCCTGCTTGCCAACGCCGCCATGGCGTCGTGGCCCATGACGAAAGCAACGCCAGCGATGACGGTCGCAGCCCGTCAAAGCCTCCCCAACGTGCGCGTGCCGCTGCTGGCGCTGTACGGTGCGCGGGATGCACTGGTCAACCCCGCGCCGAGCATCGCACTGCTGCGCGAACTCAATCCCCGCGTCCAGGCCACCGTCTATGAACATGCGGGCCACGCACCCTTCCTCGAAGAAGCGCAGCGCTTCAACCGCGACCTGGCGGCGTTTGTCGACGCAGTGCCCGGGCGCTGAATCAGGCGCCGGGCATGCGCGCGATCACCTTGATCTCGAACTGGAAACCGTACAGCCACGTGACGCCGATGCCGGTCAGCGTGGGGTAGGGCGCCGCGCCCCAGTATTCCTGCGCGACCGGCCAGATCTTTTCGAATTGGTTTTCCGGATCGACCATGAACACGGTGACGTCGACCGCGTCCGCGAACGAACCGCCGGCAGCGGCCAGGATCGCGTTCAGGTTCTGGAAAGCCAGCCGGACCTGCGCTTCGAGGTCCGGCTCGGGCGAGCCGTCTTCGCGGCTGCCGACCTGGCCGGAGACGAACAGGAAGCCGTTGGAGGCAATCGCCGGCGAATAGCGGTTTTTTTCGTACAGCGCCTGGCGGCCGGCGGGGAAGATGGCGTGGCGGGTAGACATGGTGAACTCCTTCTGTGTGAACGATGCCGCCACTGTAACGGCCTGGGCGGGCCCGAAAAATGGGCAAAGCTGTCCATCATTGTTTGTACAATACAAACAATCGGCAGTAGATGGAGGGTCGGATGGACCGTTTCGATGCAATGCAGGCCTTCGCGCGGGTGGTCGAGGCGGGCAGTTTTACCAAAGCGGCTCAGACGCTTCACATGAGCAAGACCACGGTCACGCAACTGGTGCAGCAGCTGGAGGCGCGCCTGCGCGTGCGGCTACTCAATCGCACCACGCGCAAAGTAAACGTGACCGCCGACGGCGCCATTTACTACGAGCGCGTGCTGCGCTTGCTCGCGGACATGGAGGACGCCGAGACCAGCCTGTCGAGCGCCTCGGCGGCGCCGTCGGGCCGCTTGCGGGTGGACGTTCCCAGTCCGCTGGCGCGGCTGCTGCTGATCCCGGCGCTGCCGGATTTCCATGCGCGCTACCCAAGCATCCAGATCGATATGGGCGTCTCCGACCGCATGGTGGACGTCATCGGCGACCAGGTCGATTGCATCATCCGCGGCGGCGCGATCACCGACCTGTCGCTCAAGGCGCGCCGCGTCGGCGATCTGCAGATGGGTGTGTATGCGGCGCCCGGCTACCTGGCGCAGCATGGCGTGCCGGCGCATCCGCGCGCGCTGGAAGAGGCGCAGCACCGCGTCGTCGGGTTTCTGGGCGCCAGCACCGGCAAGCGGCTGACCTGGCCGATGCGCCGCGCCAGCGAGGAGGTCGAGATCGTGGGCCGGACCATCCTGGCGGTCGACGATGGCAACGCTTACCTGGAAGCAGGCGTAGCCGGCCTGGGCGCGCTGTGGCTGCTCGAATACATGGCCAAACCGCATGTGGCACGCGGCGAACTGGTGCGCCTGTTCGACGACTGGCAGATGGCGCCGATGCCGTTGACGCTGGCGTATGCGCCCAACCGCCATGTCAGCGCCCGGCTGCGGGTGTTCATCGATTGGGTGGTTGCGTTGATGGAACTGCATGCGCCGGTGGAACGATGAGGTGAGGCGCGCACGGTTGATGCGCCTCGCATCGCTCGGCCCGTGCATAAGCAAGTTCGGAAAACTTCGTTCACTTCGCCTATCCTGAAGCCTATGATCCGCCCGCGTCAATCGCTCAAGGAGACTGCCAACATGCCCACCCCCGCACTATTTTCCCTGATCGGCAACACGCCGCTGGTCGAGCTGACCCAGTTCGATACGGGCCTGTGCCAGCTGTTCGTCAAACTCGAATCGCAAAACCCCGCCGGTTCCATCAAGGACCGCATCGGCCGGTCCATCATCGAAGCGGCCGAGCAGGATGGCCGCCTGCAGCCGGGCGGCACCATTGTCGAAGCCACTGCCGGCAATACGGGCCTGGGGCTGGCGCTGGTCGGGCGCCTGAAGGGGTATCGCGTGCTGCTGGTCGTCCCCGACAAGATGTCGACGGAAAAAGTGCTGCACCTCAAAGCCCTGGGCGCTGAAGTGCGCACGACGCGCTCGGACGTGGGCAAGGGGCACCCGGAGTATTACCAGGATTACGCGGCGCGCCTGGCGCTGGAAATTCCCGGCGCCTTCTTTGCCGACCAGTTCAACAACCCCGCCAACCCGCTGGCGCACGAAACCGGCACCGGGCCGGAGATCTGGGAGCAGGCGGGCCATGACGTCGATGCGATCGTGGTGGGCG
>Ga0247816_10001020_pt1 | contig 14152 bp, 19 predicted proteins | sample UWRJL209509C1_FD_179930 | JGI IMG/M metagenome (GOLD analysis project Ga0247816, IMG submission 179930) | Plant litter microbial communities from Arlington Agricultural Research Station in Wisconsin, United States - UWRJ-L209-509C-1 | ecosystem: Environmental > Terrestrial > Plant litter >...
CTTTTCACTATTATAGCTCAGGCTCGACAACTAAGCTATAATATCCTCTACGGGGCTGTAGCTCATCGGTCAGAGCAGGCGGCTCATAACCACTTGGTAGATAGTTCAACTCTATCCAGCCCCACCAATATTATCTCGTCACATAAAATAACCCTCGTATTGAGGGCTATTTTAATGTTTAGGCGATACCGCGCTCTCGTTTGAGTCGCTCTCGTTTTTCTTTTCGGATTTTATACACGACCTCGGCTTGCAACAAAGGCATGCCACGCTCTTCCATAAGGTATGTTATCGCTCGCTCACGCTCAGCAACTTCTTGCTCAGCTATAAATTCATCATATGCCTGTCGTTGTTCTTCGTTCATTGGCTCAAAGCCAGAATCATTCCAATACGGATCACTTTCACTGTCCGAAGGCTCTGCATAGGCCCGACCACCACGCCGAGAATAGTGTGGATGCGTGACGGGGTTCTCGGTAATAGCGAGTACCGCTTTGGTCGCTTCGGTGCTGAGTGACGTATCTTCACGCGGGCGTTCTGAATACACTTGTAGCATCGCATCATGGTGATTCATTGGATATCCACCGTTCATATAGCGGTCAATTTTTTCTTCTTCGGCTTCACTAAAGTTATAGTCGATAACGAGCTCTTGGTCTGGATCAATAGGTGGTTGAGTTTCGTAATTCGGCATAGATATCCTTATTCTAGCGGAGCGCGTAGTTTTGCGCGATCACGTTTGTACGGATCAACTGGGGCTGTAGCCGATTCGTGTGCAGCTCTCCGTGCAGCAAGGACGCTGGCGATTGATTGCACTGCATCGGATTCGCCGAAAGCAGTAGAAGAAAACGGTTCAGCATTCTGTTGTTTTGCCTGACGCTCTTGATGCTCATAACGAGCGACAGTTGGGTCGTGGGTGAACGCGTGGGAAGCTCCATCACTAAAACGTTCGTCGTCAAATGACGGCGTTCCAGTAATGGGGGTACGTTCAAATTTCATGTTTGTATAATAGCATAAACGTGATGGAAAGTCAATCACCTGTGCTTGCTATATTTGAGCGGTGCGCGTGGGAACCTGTGTGTCAATTTGGGTATCGATTAATTCATCGCGAACCGTAAACACAGCCAGGGTGCCGATATACTCCGCCGCAACGTGTTTGCCACGCGACTCAACAGTCAAATGCTGCAAGTACTCCATGACATGCTGTTGCTCGTCAGCAGAGAGCTGGGTAAATCCTTCATCATGAACCAAGCTTTGGTCGTCAAAGGGGTCGTAGCGCCGTGTATCGTCCTTGTAGGCGTGCATATACGCCTTGTGGAAGCGTGTAACAACGGATATAAACTCAGTGGTCATCTGAAACGGCGTTTCTTCATTTCGAGGACCAGCCACTACCACTTCACCGTCATGAACAATTTCGGCCAGAGTAGAAATGATTGGTTGGCGGTCAACTGTGTATCGATTCATCAGTCGATCAGCTTGGGCGGCAAGAAAACGCTCGGCGTGTTGCTTGCTGGGGAGAGGGTCCGGTGACGGTTTGGGATTTCGTTCAAACATGATGATTTAAAAACTATAGCAGACACTATCGACATTTCAAGTTAAAAAAATCACAGTCAATCCGTTCGCAATCATTACCCACAAAAAAAGCCCCCGGGGAGGGGGCAGTTTTGGCACCTGTTTGTTTGGCTTTAGTATATGGCCAAACAGCTTATGGTGCAATACTTTTACGATTCGAAGTCGAAACTATTTCTTCTTTGAAACAGTAAGGAAACCGTTGCGTGGGTTTTCTTTAACGATACGGTCTTCTGGAAGATCGACTGGTTGACCCTTAGCGTTCTTCTCAACCTTTGCGAAGAAGTAGATTGTCTGTGGTTTTCCACCACGGAGAGTTACTTCTGTGTTGTGCAAGTAGTAAGTGACGCCTTTTGAGTTTGTGTGACTGTAAGCCATGATATATTCCTATACCTCCTATTAGTGCTACTAGGAAAAGAGTACAACCTGACAAGGGTCGCTGTCAACACTAAACGCTACGGTAGTGGCGATGTAGCATTAATTTAAGAATGCCAAGGCTGAGTAAACGAATAATAATCAACAGGATTAACACCGCACACAGCACCAGCGACCACCCCGCAAAATCAGGTGACCAGAAGGGTGACGAGAATGAATGCAGGTAGGTGTTAGCGGAAGGCAGTTTTACAGCGTTCACCAAGGCACTTGCCGCCGGATATTTAGCAAGTTCACCAGTGGTACATTGCAAATATGCAGCCGAATAGCCGCTGAATCGAGGCGCACAAACTTCTTGTGCTTTTTTATAAATATTACCATTAGGATTTTGATCACCAGACGCTGCGTTGAGAGCCGCCTGAGAGTCACGTTGATAGCTTGATTCGAGGTAGACTCCCTTGCCGAGGTCAGTGTTCATATGACTACTGACGTACTGTTGTAGATCGTACAATCTTTGGATGGTATTTTCTTCATCCCCTACCTTGTCAGCGGCAATAACAGCCGCCCGGCGCTCAATCATGCCAATGTTATTAAGGCGTAAAAACGTCGCAGAAATAAAGCCGACTAAAATCAGCAATACTAAAAGCTGCCACGTCTTAATCCGCTGCAGGTCTTTAATGCTTTTTCGTACTTGTTTTTTATCCGCCACCTTGAGAGGTTCCCACCTTACTACTTGTCCTTATTGTACCTTACGCCGACTACTTTCGGTAGAGAGGGAATTTGGCAGTTGCGATCAACAGAACAACAAAGGCAGCGATGTAGAAAAAGCTTTCGAGCGCTTTTTGTTCGCTCATAAACATTGTGAGAACAATCAATCCAGCAGCAGCAATTGTCGCACCAAGGTTAGACAGGATTTCAACGATACCCAAGTACGTCGTGCGGCGACCCGACAGGTCGGCGTTATCAAAAATGCCCCGTGTGTATGACATCGAGTAGCCAGTCGTCGCCGCTTCGTTCGCAACGTTTAGCCCGGCAACTGCCAGTGGCGAACCGGTAACTGGTCGTAAAAAGTGGGTCATTGCATTAGCGATAGCAGCGTATTTGAGCAATTCCCTACCCCTGTTGCGATCAATTAATTTTCCATAAGCATATGACGATCCGAGTGCCGCAAAAATAACGACAGATAGCAGTGCTCCATTGGCGGCGTACACTTCGTTATTGGCAGCGATTCCAATAATGAAGATAGCGGTAAACAGTGACCACACCGTTCCAGACGTAAAGACATCAACGCCATATGCCATCTGAGGAATAACATTCGGGCGAACAAGGTGCCATGGAAATCCCTTGAAATCAAGTTTTTGGCGCGGTGGTACTTGCTCGGCTGTTCGCAGTAGCGGCAGTGCTGCGAGAGTGAACAAAAAGGCGGCGATGATCAAGACGACCTGTGGACCAACCAAATACGCAATAATTCCACCAATCAACGGACTCAGGCCAGTCGTTACTTTCTCGACCATGTTCATAAAGGCAATTTCTTTACCGGCGTGTTCAACGCTTTTCACTTTCGAGAAGTCGATGCCATAGCTAATTGAATATAACGCGCCCGAGGCACCTTGGAATATAACTACCAAGATTAACAGCCATGAACCATAATCCGGTGCGAGCGCAAACGCGATCATAGAGGGAATAAATAATAAATTCGAAATTAAAATACCGTGCTTGGGGCCAAACCAGGCTGCAATCGTCGCCATCGGGACGGCAATAATAGCCTTGAAGAAATAGAATACCGCCCAAAATGCAGCAATCATCCAGACGGGGTAGCCTTGTTGGTAGAGGTAAATTGACATGAACGAAGCAGCAATATGCATCGCCAGCATACGCAGTACACGCGAGGCGTATAATTCAGCAATTTCGCTAAACGAAGCATGACGCCAAAAATGACGCCTCACCAGTATTCGATGTAATATTTTTTGTAACATGTTGTTTTGTGTTTATTTCGCCCACTACTTTATCTTTATCTATTACAACATACCAATGCCCGAGGGACAAGTGATAATCAGATGATATACTGGTCGTATGAACATCTATTTCTCTGGACTCGGCGGCGTTGGCATTGGACCACTCGTTGAGATTGCCAGGGACGCTGGTCACACGATCATGGGGTCAGACATTACCGATAGCCTGCTAACCGAAGAGCTTCGCGGCCAAGGCGTCGCTGTTAACATCGGTCAAGACGGCTCGTTTCTGCGCGCCAGTCACGACGAGACACCTATCGACTGGTTCGTCTACACCTCTGCCCTCCCTGATGATCACGCAGAACTACTGCTTGCGCGCCAATTAGGAATGCGCGTCAGCAAACGTGATGAATTCCTGGCCTACATTATCCAAGAAAAAGACTTAAAGCTTATTGCCATCGCCGGCACGCACGGCAAAACCACCACCACTGGCATGATGGTCTGGTCAATGCAACAGCTGGGTATTCCTGTGAGCTACTCGGTTGGTTCAACGCTTTCATTTGGCCCAAGCGGCAAGTTTGACCCAAAGAGTGAATACTTCGTATACGAATGTGATGAGTATGACCGCAACTTCTTAAATTTCACACCTTATCTATCGCTTATTACTTCAATTGATTACGATCACCCCGACACCTACCCCACCGAAGCTGAGTACACCGAAGCGTTCCAACAATTCCTCGCCCAATCACAGCACACTATCTTGTGGCGACAGGATGCCGAGTACATTTCAGCAACTGGCGACAACGCCTGGATCCTGGATGACACTCTGAGTGTCCCTCTTGCCGGTGAGCACAACCGCCGCAACGCCACTCTCGTTGCAAAAGCAGCTGAATACCTCACCTTAGCTAAAAATGATGACATCATTCATACGCTGGGTAATTTTCCTGGTACCGATCGACGTTTCGAGAAAATCGGCGACAACCTCTATTCAGATTACGGCCACCACCCTAAAGAGATAGCCGCGACACTACAACTAGCGCGCGAGCTCTCTGACCAAGTCGTACTCGTCTACCAGCCACACCAGAATCGCCGCCAAACGCGTATTCAAAAAGATTACATCGACCAGTTTGAACTCGCTGACGAGATCTATTGGCTTCCGACCTACCTATCACGCGAAGATCCCAACGAGCGCATCCTTACTCCTGAAGATTTGATTGCGAACATTACTAACAAACACGACGTGCATGTGGCCGAGTTTGGTGACCAGTTATGGGACACGATTCAAAAAGCCCGAAGCGAAGGCAAGCTTGTGCTCTGTATGGGAGCGGGCACGATTGACGGCTGGGTCCGCCAGCACAATGCCTAGCGTCTCGCTATAGCGCCCACTCATCCTCGAACTCTTCAAAGAAAAATGGATCATTAAAGAAGCCTCTTGCAACAATTTCCGCAACGGCAGGTGCCAGTTTGTATTGGTCTAACTTGTGTGGCCGAGCCCAAATAATATCATCCGAGGTCTGAATATCGTCCCGATTAAAAGCGAACACGTTAGCGGTCGTCGTCGACAAAATGTCGCCCCCAACACGGACCCGAATATAACAACTGCCGATGTGGCGTAGCTCTTGGGTATCTATGCCAAGCTTTTCTTTAACTTCTCGTTGGGCAGCATGTTTTAACGTTGCGTCATCGATATGTATTTTACCGTACGGCAACGTCCAGGCATTGATATAGGGTTGCTTGTTGCGGCGCTGCAATAGGACATCGCCGTCGCTATTTTGAATTAATAACATAGAGATAATCTTTGGCTGCATGCGAATGACCCGCTTTTGCGTACTAACTCGATCAACATATGACAGGCCCATAGCCGATAATGTATACCCTGTCTCGACTTTAATCACCATCCCTAGTTTCATCAGTGCTTTTAAGTGGTAACTAAATAAATTTGTGTCTGTTTTGGGAGGGCGAAGTTCTTTGAAACGAGCAACTTCTGTATACATCAACACGTCAATGATATGTTTTTGAATGTGGTGATTTACAGTCGTTAAGTCAATCATATTTGACTCAAATTATACTTTCTATCTTTGTTGATTACAAGCACATACACTGTAAATGTAATCTGTTACACATACACATCATAGAAAGGCAATGTAGTCATGAACGAACAATTAATTCATCGAGTTGACCAAAAACAATACGAACACACACCCGAAATAACAACCTATCCTACTAGCGCTTCGATCGTGTTAGAGCTGGGGGGATTGGCGATGCGTTTTGCACGAGTTGAACGAACGCCGCGCTATGATGACGGCGAACGCGAGTCAGACGTCGAGCACAGTTTCATGTTAGGATTGGTCGCACCCGAACTGGCGTACATGCTATACCCGGCCTCTCTTGACGCTAACTTGGTTGGTGCCTACGCATCGGTTCATGACCTGATCGAAGTAAAAACTGGTGACGTGGCAACGTTTCAATTAAGCGATAAGGACCTCCGACAAAAAGAACAGACCGAGCAAGAAGCCCTCGAAAGTTTACTGGCGGAACTGCCGCCACGTACCAGAAAGTTACTTTACGACTACGAGCAGCAGCAGGATGCCGAGTCACGCTTTACTCGGGCAGTTGATAAGAATTTGCCGATCGTCGTCGACATACTTGGGTCTGGTCGGAGGGTTATGAATGAGGACTACGGCGTTCATACTAGCGGTGAACTTGGGCAGGCACATGACGGGCTACGCAGTAGGATGCAGCAGCGCTTTCATGAATTTCCACAGATTGTCGCAGACCATGCATTACTCTGCGAATTATTTGCGATAGAATTTGGATCTAATCAGTAGATGAAAGTGGATCGCCAAACTCGAGGACCTCAGGGTTCAACGGGTCGCCGTTAAAAGCATCGACTGCTTTAGCTTTTTTGGCCTGCTCGTCGTATAGGTTCGTGAATTCCTTAACAGTATCTTTATTCACGGGACCAAAGGCGCTGTAATCAGTGATCTCATTGGTTCGATCCACTTTATCACTGACTGATGTATAGCCAGGGCGACTCAGGTCGAGCTGCGCTGAACCACTCACGTTGTACATCACCAAACTAACAATCACCATAATGATAGCAATAAGAATTGTCCCAGTAATTAATAGCAGGAAACGATGCTGATCACGAAAACGTGGCATCAGTTCGGGCTTGGCAATCACTTCTGGTGTGTGTTCGTGTTCGTCCATTACTTCTTCCCCGTCACTCTTTCAAAATTTAGCATAAAATCATTAATCGACAAACGATAATCATCAATGTATTGGTGTAGACGCTGAACGTCAGTGTGAACCTTGGCTCGTTTTATGCGGGCATCTTCAATCGCATCATGAAACCCCATTGCGTCTTTCGTACAGTCAACTCTAATTGCGACCGATAATTGTCGTTCATACGTTTGATAATCAGCCCTAAAAGTTGATAATGCGGTTTGATAACTATCAGTCACGGCCGTCAGGCCTTTATTATCGAGTCCGTTACTCCCTAGGCGTCCGTTGAAATTATTCATCAATTTCGTTCCCATTGATTCATAAATTTGACCACGATTCACACGCAGTAAAGCATCGCTAGCGTGCAACTGATTCAATGAGCCCTTGATTGTCAGGCAGTTTGCATTAATGCGCGCCAGCTGTTCATCCGTAAGATCGGCTGCCGAGGTATTTTTTAGACCTAAAGTAGACAGCAGCAATGCTGCCACCAAACCAAAGACTACCAGGCGGGCGCGTATATTCATGTCAACTCATTATACCGTTTATCGTGTTAAATGTAACCGACTGTCTGTTCGTGTCACCAATCCCTCACTCAGTAGTGCCGCCAACGCCACCGCAAACCGCTCATCGGCAGACAGAGTTTGTTTGAGAGCCTCATCGGACAGGTCATTACCGGCAAGCGCCTTTAGAATCAGTCCCCGTACCTCACGCACACTGCCCTTTAGCGGTGCTTGCTTTTTGTAGTGGCTACTTTTATTAATGCGGCCAACTCCTTGTTTCTTGAGGAATGAGCCATAGTCCATTACTGCCCAGTACCACTCGCGGGGGTGTTCTTGATCCATTGTCTGCGCAACCAACTCTTTTAACTCCTTGTCACTTACGAGCGCTTGATCTTCAAAATAATGATGGAAATAAACAGTTCGGACATTCGTTTCAATAAAGACAATGGGTACATTAAAGCTATAGGCCAGAATCGCACCGGCTGTATTTGGTCCAATGCCCGGCAAGGTTACCAGTTCTTCGTACGTCCCCGGCACAACGCCCTGGAAGTCGAGGACAACTTTTTTAGCGGCTTCATGCAAAAACTTTGCGCGGCGGTTATATCCTAGCCCACTCCAGACAGTCAGCACATCGGCCAGCGGCGCAGCGGCCAGGGATGATATGGTCGGAAAGGTGCGCATAAAGAGTTCGAATTTTGGGATCACTCGATCAACCTGAGTTTGCTGTAGCATCAACTCGCTTACCAATACAACATACGGTTCGGTAGTATCGCGCCATGGCATGTCACGATACAGTTCGCGGCCCTTTTCCCAGATTTCTTCGTTAAAATTCTTTGCGTTCACCGATCTATTATACTTTAAGACTCAGAGCGTATAATAAGGATATGACTACATATGTGATTGCCGGTGGATGTTTTTGGTGCCTCGATGCGATTTATCGTCGCTTAAAGGGTGTTGAAAGTGTCATTAGTGGCTATACTGGCGGCCAAACCCTTGATCCTACCTACTACCAAGTAGCTTCTGGCGAGACCGGACACGACGAAGCCGTAAAGATTACTTTTGATGAATCTATCATCCCTAGCGATGTTATCTTGGATCTATTTTTCTTGATTCACGACCCAACAACACTCAACCGACAAGGCGCCGACGTTGGAACACAGTATCGTTCGGCTATGTTTTACGCCAATGACGAGCAACGAGTCGCCTTTGAAGCGGCCGTTGAACGGGCGAAATCGCACTGGAAAGATCCAATCGTAACTGAGATCACTCCCCTTGAAACGTTTTATCCAGCCGAAGACGAACATCAGGACTACTTTAATAAAAACCCTGGCAATGGGTATTGCTCGATTGTGATCGAACCAAAGATTGTCAAAGCTCGCAGCGCCTATACATCATGGTTCAAGGATTAAGCTTTCAAAGGAGGTAGTATGAAACTAACAAAATACGAGCACGCCTGCTTTGTTGTTGAAAAAGACAACAAAACAATTGTCGTTGATCCCGGTGCTTTCACCACCGACTTCACTATCCCAGCCAACGTCGTGGCAGTGATTGTTACCCATGAACATAGTGACCATTTCGACCTTACGCAGCTTGAAGCGATAATCGATAAAAACCCGCAAGCAGTTATCATTGGCCCTGGCGATGTGACCGACAAATTGAGTGACTTCAAAACAATCACCGTCCATGGCCGCGATGAAATTATCGTTGAAGGCATTAATTTAGATTTCTACGGTAACGAACATGCGGTTATTCACTCTAGCCTCCCGCAGATAGAAAATGTCGGAGTACTCATTGATGAAACGGTCTACTATCCTGGTGATTCGTTTACCATTCCAACCAAGCCTGTTGAGGTCTTAGCCCTCCCCGTCGCCGCACCGTGGCTCAAAATAAGTGAGACAATTGAATTTATGAAAACAGTTAGCGCGCGCATAACATTCCCAACCCACGATGCAATTTTGAGTACAAAAGGTACGTCGCTTGTTGATTCACTCCTCGGTATGTTCGCCGAATCAGCCGACACAAAGTACCAGCGCATCGATGATGAAACGATTGATATTGCGCAATGACACCTGTCGCTACTCCACTCACGCTGACGGTTGCCAGTAAATACCTTGCGAAAGTCGACCCTTTTCTTGTTCCCATCATTGCGCAGGCAGGCATCCCCACTATTGTTCCGCACAAAAATTATTATCCAGCACTGGTCGAAAGTATCATCTCGCAACAACTCAGTGTCAAAGCTGCTGCGACAATTTTGAAGCGGTTTCTGGCACTTTTCCCAAGCGACAACTTCCCGACACCTGGTGATATCCTCAGTAAAGACATTGAAGAGCTTCGCTTAGTTGGTCTATCACGCCAAAAAGGTACATACATACAGGACTTGGCCGTAAAGGTTATCGAAGGTACAGTCAAATTCGAACATCTCGACAGCCTGACCAATGAGCAGGTCGTGGCAGAACTGACTCAAGTCAAAGGCGTTGGTGTCTGGACGGTACATATGTTCCTGATGTTTTGCATGGGCCGTTTAGACGTTCTGCCGACCGGTGACCTGGGAATCAAGAACGGTATGTATTCTTTATATCAGTTAGCTGAAAAACCAACACCCGAGCAGATGACGGCGTTAGCTGAAAAGAATCATTGGCATCCTTATGAAACGGTGGCAAGTTGGTATATCTGGCACTCGCTTGATAACAAGCCAGTCATTAGCTAGTTGTTCAGCACTTCATCGATCTGACCTTGTTGACCAGTCAATGCATCAAGGCCACCAGTAAATAGATCAAGTCCGGGTATATTCTGCAAACTTCCATCCTGAAAGGCAGTAAACAGTGCGGCAGCACCAAGAATGAGTGTAATCCCCCCAATAAGGACCGCGGTACCAATTATGACGGCGTACCAAAGCACTGTTTTTTGAGCGAACTTCTTGTATTCGTTAAATGCTAACAAATCACGTCCCTGCTTGTCTTTCATAGCACCAGCCATAATGACAAAGAGGTCTATGATTGTCCATACACCAAAGCCACCGAGTGTCAGTAGCTTTATAATCCCGGTCCCAATGTAGCCAAGGTACATACGATCAACACCAAAGGTTCCCCAGATAAAACTAAAGAAGAATGCAATGAGGAAATGGCGTTGGCGAGGGTGTGCTTCGGCGGGCGGCACGCCAAGCATAGCCACTGGTTGCGTAACTGGGATCGTTTCGATGTTTGTCTGTTCGGGTTGCATAAGCTCTATTGTACCCCTATATACAAGGATTATTGCGCAATAGCATAATTATGGGGTGAGGCGGTTGATGTCACGTGGGAAAAGTGATGCTTCTTTGACGTTATTCAGGCCAATGATTTTTTGAGTCAAGCGCTCAAGCCCCATACCAAACCCACCGTGAACTGGGAGGCCGTATTTAAATGCGTTGAGGTAATAACGGAAGCCATCAGCTTCAGGATCGCCCTTAGCGATTGTCTTGAGCTGTTCAACCAGTACGTCGTAGCGGTTTTCACGCATGCTGATAGTCGCGATTTCAACACCACGGAAAATCAAGTCAGCTCGTTCGGCAATAGTAGGGTCTTCGGCAGAAATACGGTGATAGAATTTCATTTCGCTGGCAGGCCACTTGGTCACAAAGACAGCTTCACTAGCAAGGTTCTTCTTGGCGTATTCGGTAATCCATTTTTCCTCGTCAGGGCGCATGTCTTTTTCGCCACGGCTGTCTTGGTTGGTCGCTTTGAAATATAGTTCGTGAATCTCTTCGAGCGCAAGTTGCGGGATTTCATCCGGAAGAAGGACTGGTTGTGCGTTCCAGCTTTTTAATTCAGTGGCGCGTTGGTTCCATGTCTCGGCTGCGACTGACTTAAGGAATCCGCCAACAGTTGAAAGAAGCTCTTGGAAAGTGACGAAGCCCATCTCGGCGTCAATTGTTAAGAATTCCGTCATGTGCCGCGTAGTAGCAGAAGGTTCAGCCCGGTAGGTAGAGCCAATTTCATACGAACGCTCAAATACACCGACCATCATCTGCTTGTAGAACTGACCACTTTGGGCAAGCGTCGCTTCTTTACCGAAGTAGTCGAGTTTAAAGACCTCGGCACCACCTTCGCTCGCAGCAGCCAGGAGCTTTGGTGAGTTAAATTCGGTAAAGTCTTGGCTCGCAAAATATTGCCGAGCAGATTCTTTAATGGTTGCTTGAATCTTAAAGATGTTTTGTTCGCGGATATTACGAAGGCCAATAACGCGGTTTTCAAATAATGTTTCGAGGTTTTCAGACTTGTGGTCGAGTGGTTTGTCGATTTCAATTGGTGATTCGTCAACAACCGGGACTAGCACTTCAACGGTAACATCATGTAGTTCAGCGCCACCGGGCGCACGTTCGTCAGCAGTCACGACGCCGGTCAGCGCCAGAACAGTTCCAATTTGCATACCGCGGAGTTTTTCAACTTCGTCTTTGTTATCAATAAGGTTTTGTGCAATACCAGCACGGTCACGAAGTGTAATAAAGTTAAGGCCACCAAGCAAGCGTTTTTTGTGTAGCCAACCCTGGATCGTGACGGTTTCGCCAATGTGCGCGATTAATTCGTTAGTAAGTGTGCGTGTCATAATACCAGTTACTATACCACTGCGACCCCTATAAATCTAGTCAGCCTAGACGTCGATGTGGTTTTCTGGCGAGTTATTGTCGGCAGCTTTATGTGCAGCAATCGAGCGCAGGTCCTCGTGGTTGTCATCCTCGTCAACAATCTTTCGTCCCAAGAGTGCTTCCATCACATCCTCGAGAGTGAGCAATCCAACTGTCTCGCGCTGCGCATTAATAACAATGAATAAGTGGTGTCGAGTATCAATGAAGGCTGCTAGGGCGTGTTCTAAGGTTTGATCATGGCGAATGTAGTACACTTTTGGCTCCATAGCCTTTTCTGCCGTGACAGAGCGTTTAATATCGAGTGACAACAAATCGCGCAGATGCAACACACCAACCACATGATCAATGTCGCTCCCAATAACTGGCACCCGACTGTGCCCTAGTTCGTGGATCTCACTCAGCACTAACGGACCAAGGAATTCGGTCTTTTTAATATTGGCGATCATGCTCTTCGGTGTCATGATGCTCTCAACCCGTTGGTCCTTAAAGGCGAGGCCGTTCACAATTAACTTGCGTTCGTCATCCGAGAGAATACCACCTGCTTGATCTATCAACCGCTGCAACTCCTCACGCGAATCAAAACGATGGTAGCGTTCTACTTTCGGTACAGATACCGATCGCACCACGTTAAATAATGGCTTCATTTTTTCAACAATATCAAGATAGGGCGCTTCATACTGTGTGTATATGCGTTCGGACAAGCGGGCTGCTGGCCCCCAAGTAGAAACAACTGGATACAATAGGACACCCAAGATTGCGACAATAATCCCAATAATCCAGCCGAACGTCGCGACTGACAAAAGAACAAACACGACGACAAGCAGTGCCGTTTTCGCAGCAATTGCTCCGTACACGTCGGGCAAGAGCAGTTCACGGCGGTGTTGGCGAGCCGCTTCTTTGTCTTTGGCAACCTTAGTGCGGCGGCGTAGTTCGAACTGACTTACCAAATGTGGCGCAGGGTGAATACCAGCCACTATAACGAGTGACCCAAACACAAGAACGGTAACGATACATAAGAACGTAAACATTATACGGTTTATTGTACCTTACTGGTGACCAGAACCCCACTCGCTTTTCTGCTACAATAAGTATAGTAAAAATTTGGAGGTTCACTTTTAATGAGTAAGGTTACATGGATTATTTTTAGCGCGGTTATCGTGCTCGTATTTGGTGGGTTGATCGTGTATTCACGTCTCTCAAACCCAGCGGCAAACATCGGCTCAATTGATACAAACTCAATCATTGCAGCCAGTGATGACAACGGACAGATCGCCGACCACGTCTACGGCACTACTGATAGTAAGGTTGTCTTCGTTGAATACGGCGACTTCCAGTGCCCAAGTTGTGGTGGTGCGCACCCACAGATCAAAACTATTTTGGAAGAATACAAGGATCGTATCACATTCGTTTTCCGTAACTTCCCTCTTACCACTATTCACCCGAACGCTCGCGTTGCTGCAGCTGCAGTTGAAGCAGCCGGGTTACAGGGTAAATACTGGGAAATGCACAATCTCGTATTTGAATCACAAAGCGAATGGAAAGACCTCTCTGGCACTGACCGTACAACACGCTTCGCTGATTACGCCTCTGACCTCCAACTTGATAAAGATAAATTCTTGAGCGATCTCGCTGGCTCACAAGTAAGCAAAAAGATCTCGTTCGACCAAGCGATCGGCAAGAAGGTTGGCGTCAAAGCGACCCCTACATTCATGATCAACGGTGAAAACATTCCTGAAGCAACCGCCAATGCAGTTGTACAGGGTAGCACGACCGAACTAAAGGCACTGCTCGACCAAAAACTAGGCAACTAGTTTACTGTCTAAAAAAGTGAAAACACCCCGGTGCCTTGGGGTGTTTTCTTTTTGTTGCAGTCTTAGAGATCTAGAGACTGTTTAGTGAGCAATAAATATTCGCCAATCGGC
>Ga0247816_10001021_pt1 | contig 14149 bp, 14 predicted proteins | sample UWRJL209509C1_FD_179930 | JGI IMG/M metagenome (GOLD analysis project Ga0247816, IMG submission 179930) | Plant litter microbial communities from Arlington Agricultural Research Station in Wisconsin, United States - UWRJ-L209-509C-1 | ecosystem: Environmental > Terrestrial > Plant litter >...
GTTGCGAATGAGCCCGCCCTCGAGCAGGTGCGCCTCGGTGAGCATCTGGAAGCCGTTGCAGATGCCGAGCACGGGCATCCCCTTGTTGGCGGCGTCGATGACCTCGGCCATGATCGGCGAGAGGCTGGCGATGGCGCCGGCGCGCAGGTAGTCGCCGTAGCTGAAGCCGCCGGGCAGCACGAGCGCGTCCACGCCGTGCAGGTCGTGCTCGCCGTGCCAGAGGGCAACGGGCTCTGCGCCGGCCAGGCGGATGGCGCGCTGGGCGTCGCGGTCGTCGAGCGAGCCCGGGAAGGTGACGACGCCGATGCGCATCAGTGCGTTTCCCCGGCGGCGACCTCGAGCACGTAGATGTCGGTCACGTCCTCGATCACGGTGTTGCAGAGCACGGTGTCGGCGAGTTCCCGCACCTCGGCGAGCAGCGCGGCATCCGCGGGCCCGTCAAAGCTGAGTTCGAACCGCTTGCCGACGCGCACGCCGGTGAACTCGGTCTTGCCGAGGCGGCGGAGGGCGCCGGCGACGGCCTTGCCCTGGGGATCGAGCAGTTCTGCCTTGGGCATAACTTCTACGACGATGGTTGGCATGGCTCACTCCGTAAGACGTCGGGGCTGGATGCGTCGATTCTACAGGCCATCACCCGGCGCGAGTCCGGCCTGGCCCAGCAGGATGCCGCGCAGCACATCGCGCACGGCGGCGACGCCCTGGTAGGTCTCCACGAAGCTGGTGCTCAGCGGTGACAGGCCGATGCGCAGTCCCTCCGGGGCGCGGAAGTCGGGGATCACGTCGTGCTCCCAGAGGATCCGGGTGACCTGCCGCATGGCCGGGTGATTCACGGTGACGTGCCCGCCGCGGTGCGTGTGCTCGCGCGGGGAGGCCACGGTGACGCCCAGCGGCACCAGCCAGGCATCCACCAGCTCGATCGCGAACTCGGTGAGCGCCACCGATTTGGCGCGCACCGCTTCGATGCCCACCTCGTCGATCATGGCGATGGTGTCCTGCATGGCGAGCATGCCCACGATCGCCGGGGTGCCGCTCATGAAGCGACGGATGCCCTGGGCCGGCACGTACTCCGGCCCCATCGCGAACACGTCGGCGGCGCCCATCCAGCCCTGGATCGGCTGGGACAGATCGGGCTGTAGCTCGGCGCGCACATAGCCGTACGCGGGGGCCCCCGGGCCGCCGTTGAGGTATTTGTACGAGCAGCCCACGGCTAGGTCGACGCCGTCCAGGTCGAGGTTCACCGTCACAGAGCCGGCCGAGTGGCAGAGGTCCCAAAGCACGAGCGCGCCGGCCTCGTGCACGGCGGCGGTGATCGCGGGCACATCGGCGAGGAAGCCGGAGCGGTAGGCCACGTGGCTGAGCACCACGAGCGCGGTCTGCGGGCCTACGACGGCGCGCACCTGGTCGACGGTGACGCCGCCGGTGGTGCTCGATTCGATCCAGCGCAGGGTGAGGCCGCGCTCGGCGGCGATGCCGGCGAGCACGTAGCGGTCGGTGGGGAAGTTGTCGGTGTCGAGCACGATCTCGCTGCGGGCCGGCAGCGAGTCCACGGCCGCGCGGGCGAGCTTGTAGAGGGTCACGGTGGTGGAGTCGCCGATGTAGACCTGGCCGGGGGCGGCGCCGAGCGCGGCCCGGCCGAGGGCGTCGCCGATGGTCAGCGGCAGCTGCATCCACTCGTCGTCCCAGCCGCGGATCAGCCGGGTGCCCCAGGCTCCGGTGAGGAACTCGGTGATCCGCTGCACGCTGGCGGTGGTGGGGCGGCCCAGCGAGTTGCCGTCGAGGTAGACGATCGACGGCGCCGCGTCGTTGCCGGCGGCCGTGGCGGCGTTCACGGCGGCGTTCACGGTGGCGTCGTCGAGGCCCACGAACCGGCGGCGGTAGTGGGCGAGGCCGTCGATGCGGTCCATCCGCCGGGCGAACGCGAGGTGCGCGTCGAGCCCGTCGGCAACAGTGCTGTCGTGCTGGGTCATGATCGGTGGTCCTCGAGGTCGGGCCGGGGGAGTGCGCGGGCGGGCTGTGCGTGGGCGGGGAGTGCGCGGGCGGGCAGTGCCTGAGCGCGGAGCAGCCAGTCGATGAAACCGGTCAGGTCGTGCGGGTCGGTGGGGCGGTCGCCGGGTATAACGGTAACCCGGCGCGCACCGGCGGGGCTGACGCCCGGTGCGAGTGCGGGTGCGAGTGCGGGTGCGAGTGCGGGTGTGGATGCGGACGGGCGTGCGGGCGACACCGCCGCGGGTATCGGCCCGTTCGGGTAACCCGGGTAGTCGGCCGTGAGCGCGGCCAGCACGTCATCGGGGGAGAGCCCGCAGGCCAGCAGCGCCGCGATCTCGCGGCGGTTGAGCCCCACCGGCAGCGGCCCGTTGCCCAGGTCGGTGCCGTAGAGCACCCGGCCGCCCGCGGTGTGGAACCGGGCCAGGTTGTCGCTCGCGACGTGGAATGCCGCGGTCGGTTCACCCCAGCCGTGGATGTCCAGGGTGCTGATCCAGGTGAGCCGGCCGGCCATCCGGCCGAGCAGCTCGCCCGGCAGTCTGTCGGTGAACGGGGTGTGCGCGAGCAGGTCGACCCCGGCCGTGAAGGCGGCGTCGGCCTGGCCGGGCCCCTCGGTGTGGGCGGCCACGGGCAGCATCCGCTCGTGGGCGGCGGCCACGATCGCCGCGAGGGTGGCGGTGTCGAGCACCGGGCCGGCGGCCGAATTGAGCGTGACCTTGATCACGGATGCGCCGCCCGCGGCCTGCCGGGCCACCGCGCCGGCCGCCTCACCCGGTGAGCCCACCGCACAGGCGCTGCCCGCGGGAGCCCAGGCCTGCCGGCTGGGGTAGCCGCCCGGCGCCCCGAGGAACTGGCCCGCGTAGCGCGCGTCGGGGCCGGCCGCGTCGGCCGCACCGGCCGCACTGGGCACAGCGTCAGTGCCGGCCACCCCCAGCGCTGCGGCCGCGGCGACACCGCCAGGGGCATCCGCGGCGGGCCACCAGCCGCCCAGGTCGAGCACCCTGGCGATGCCGCCGGCGGCCAACTGCGTCGGGTCGATCAGCGCGAGGTGTGCGTGCGCATCCAGAAACCCGGGCAGCAGCACCGTCATCGGCCCACCTCGGTGCGCACGGCGAACAGCTCGGGGAAGAAGGTCAGCTCGAGCGCCTTCTGCAGAAACCCGGCGCCGCTGGAGCCGCCGGTGCCCGGCTTCATGCCGATGATGCGTTGCACCGTCTTGAGGTGCCGGAACCGCCAGAGCTGGAAGTTGTCCTCGAGGTCGACGAGTTCCTCGCAGGCCTCGTACACGTTCCAGTTCTCGGTCTCGTTCTCGTATATGCCACGGAAGGTATGCACGAGTTCGGGGTGCAGAACCCAGGCCTCGGTCACGTCCCGGTCGAGCACCGCGGCCGGGATGTCGAAGCCCTGCCGGTGCAGGTAGCGCAGGAACTCGTCGTAGATGCTCGGCGCCTCGTACACCTCGGTGAGCAGGGCGAGGGCCTCGGCGTCATCGGCGAAGACCTCGAGCATGCGCGGATGCTTGTTGCCGAGCACGAACTCCACCGCACGGTACTGGTACGACTGGAACCCGGAAGAACTGCCGAGGAAGTCCCGGAACTGGGCGTATTCGGAGGGCGTGAGGGTCGCGAGCACCGACCACTGTTCGGTGAGGGTGCGCTGGATGTGCTTGACCCTGGCGATGCCCTTGAGTGCCGGCGGCAACCTGTCCTGCCGCAGGTGCTCCGCGGCGGCGCGCAGTTCGTGCAGCACCAGCTTGAGCCAGAGCTCGGTGGTCTGGTGCTGGATGATGAAGAGCAGCTCGTCGTGATGTGCGGGTTCGCTCACCGGTTGCTGTGCCGACAGCAGGGTGTCCAGATCGAGGTAGCCGCCGTAGCTCATCCGGTTGCGCAGATCCGTGACGATCCCCGGCTCGAGGTCGCGGGAGTTGTTCTCGACTGGCATGGTTTCCGTTTCCGCCGGGCGGGCACGAAGGCCCGGTTCTGTTCCCTGAATTGTGTGGGCTCGGGCGCGCAGGCGCAACACCGCGGTGCTGCACCGGGCCGACACGCCAGTGCGACGCGGGCATCCGCGCTGCCGACCCGTGGTGTGGCTTGGTGGGGGAGGCATCCCTCCGCGTGTTCGCAGGAAGTGGTTCTAGAATCGACCCCATGACTACCTCTGCCCGGCCCCCGCAGGACGCGTCTCAACCGCGGCGCCGCGACGCCCGGCAGAACCGTGAGCGCCTCATCGACGAAGCCCGCAGCCTGATCGCCGAGCACGGCGTCGACGCCTCGCTCGAGGAGATCGCCCGCCGCGCCGACGTGGGCGTTGCCACGCTGTACCGCAACTTCCCCACCCGCGACGACCTCGTGCGGGCCCTCTACGACATCGCCCTGGCCGAGTTGTTCGCGGTGCGCAGCGAGATCGAGGCGGCCCCCACGGCCTGGGCGGGTGTGGTGCTCTACACCGAACGCCTCGCCGAATGGCTGGTGGCCGACCCGTCGTTGCCGCCGATCCTCAAGCGGATGGCCACCATCGACCCCACGGCGCGGCCGTCGGTGGAGCTCGAGAGTTTTCTCACCTCGCTGATTCTGCAGGCGAAGAAAGACGGCGACCTGCGCCCGGATGTCGACTCGATGGACCTCGCCGTGCTCGTCACCATGATCGGTTCGCTCGGCGCCCTCGGCGGCGGGTACACCGGTCAGTGGCGCCGGCAGCTCTCCCTCGCCCTCGACGGTCTGCGCATGCCCGAGAAGCCGCGGCCCAAGCTGCCCGGGCGTCCGCTGAGCGTCAAGGAGTTCCAGGCCACCGTGCACGGGCTCACCCGTCGTGCCACGCGCGCGGCCCGCGGCTCCCGCACCGCCCGCTGACCCACGGCTGACCCCGCCGCCGGGCCGAGGCCCGCTCGTGGCACGCGTTAGTGCCCGCGGCACGTGTTGTTCCCGGCGGCGCATGTTCTAACCTGTGCCGCCGCGCCTAACCTGTGCCGCCGCGCCTAACCTGTGCCGCCGCGCCTAACCTGTGCCGCGAGGCCCTCGCTACGCGCCGGTCAGCAGGCCGAGCAGCTCGCGGTACCTGGCCGCGGTCTGCGCCACGATCTCGGCGGGCAGTTCGGGCGGGGTGCCGGTCTGGTCCCAGTGGGCCGAGAGCCAGTCGCGCACGATCTGCTTGTCGAAGCTGGCCATACGCTCGGATGGCGTGGCCCCGTCGAGCCAGCTGGCGGCATCCCAGTACCGGCTGGAGTCGCTGGTGAGCACCTCGTCGCCCAGGGTGAGCTCGCCGGAGACGCGGTCGGCGCCGAACTCGAACTTGGTGTCGGCCAGGATCACCCCGGCGGTCTCGGCGATCACGGATGCCCGGTTGAAGATCTCCAGCGACGCATCCCGCAGCGCTGCCGCCACGTCGGCCCCTACGAGCTGAACGGTGCGCTCGAACGAGATGTTCTCATCGTGCTCGCCCATCGGCGCTTTCCACGCGGGGGTGTAGATCGGTTCGGGCAGTCGGTCGCCGTTCTGCAGGCCGTCGGGCAGCGGGATGCCGCAGACCGTCTGGCTGGCCACGTACTCGAGCCAGCCGGAGCCGGTGAGGTAGCCGCGCACGACGCACTCGATCGGGTACATGTCCAGGGTCTTGCAGAGCATCGCCCGGCCGGCCACGGCGGCGGGGATCAGGCTCGTCGCGTCCGCCCGGTGGTCGGGCACGAGGTGGTTGGGCACACCGGTGAGCTGGTCGAACCACCACAGGCTCAGAGTGGTGAGCAGTTCGCCCTTGCCGGGGATGCCCGGCTCGAGAACGTGGTCGAACGCGCTCACTCGGTCGCTGGCCACAACGAGCACCCGCTCCGCGTCGGCCAGGCCGGTGGAGCCGTTCGGCACGTAGAGGTCGCGCACCTTGCCCGAATACACGTGCTGCCAGCCGTCCAGCTGCAGTGCGGCCATCAGTTCGCGACCTTCGCGGCGATGTCGCCCCGGTGCTGGGAGCCCTCGAGCCCGATCAGCGTCACGGCCTCGTAGGCCCGGGCGCGCGCCTCGGTGAAGTCGGCTCCCACGGCCACGACGCTGAGCACCCGGCCGCCGGTGGCGACCAGTGCTGAGCCCTCCAGAGCGGTCGCGGCGTGCGCGATGGTCACGCCGGTCACGGCCGCGGCGTCGGCCAGGCCGGTGATGGCACGTCCCGTCACCGGGGTCTCCGGGTAGTTCTCGCTGGCGATCACCACGGTCACGGCGGCATCGGCGGAGAACTCCGGGCGAGGCAGTCCGGCTAGTTCGCCGGTCGATGCGGCCAGCAGCAGGCCGGAGAGCGGGGTCACGAGCCGGGGCAGCACGACCTGGGTCTCCGGGTCGCCGAAGCGGGCGTTGAATTCGATGACGCGGATGCCGGCATCCGTGAGAATCAGCCCGCAGTAGAGCAGCCCGATGAACGGGGTGTCTTCACCGGCGAGCTGGCGCACGGTGGGCAGCGCAATGGTCTCGATGACCTCGTCCACGAACGCGGTCTCGCTGCCGAAGCCGGCGTCGAGCCAGGGCAGCGGCGAGTAGGCGCCCATGCCGCCGGTGTTGGGGCCCTCGTCGTTGTCGGCGAGGCGCTTGTAGTCCTGGGCGGGAGAGAGCGGCAGCACGTTGTGGCCGTCGCTGAGCAGGAAGAGCGAGACCTCCTGGCCGTCCAGGAACTCCTCGACGAGCACGGCGCCGTGCTGCAGCCAGCGCACCGCGTGGGCGAGGGCGTCGTCGCGGTCGGTGGTGACGAGCACGCCCTTGCCGGCGGCCAGCCCGTCGGCCTTGACCACGTAGGGGGCGCCGTATTCGTCGAGGGCGCCCTGCGCCTCGGCGAGGTTGCCTGCCCGCACGGCCCGGCCGGTGGGCACGCCGGCGTCGTCCATGATGCGCTTGGCGAAGGTCTTGCTGCCCTCGAGGGCGGCGGCGGCCTGGCCGGGCCCGAAGACGGGGATGCCGCGGGTGCGCAGCGCGTCGGCGACGCCGGCCACCAGCGGGGCCTCCGGGCCCACCACGACGAGGTCGATGTTGTGCTCCTGGGCGAAGTTGGTCACCACATCGGAGTCGGTGGGATCGAGGTCGACCACCGGCACATCCGCGGCGATGCCGGCGTTGCCTGGAGCGGCGATCACGTGGGGTCGCGGCTCCTCACGCAGGAGGGCAGTGACGATGGCGTGCTCGCGGGCGCCGGAACCGAGGACCAGTATTCTCACCGGATCAGGCTACCCGGCCAACGCCCCCGTGCGCACCCGCACCGCCTCCGCGGGTCACACGAGGCGCGTTGAGACGGCAGACTGGTTAGATGGCACGCGCGAGAATCGACGACGGATTGGGCCGAACCGCCGTGAAGGCATACCTGGCCGACGAAGCGGGCGCGAGCCGCGACACCAAGGCGCTCGCCGTGCGGTACACGCTGCAGCTCCTGGCCGAGCAGGCCGAGGGCAACACCGTGGAGGTGCGGGTTCCCCCGTTCGGCGCCACGCAGTGCATCGCCGGTCCCCGGCACACCCGCGGCACCCCGCCCAACGTGGTCGAAACGGATGTCGCCACCTGGCTAGGCCTCGCCACCGGCGGCCTGGCCTGGGCCGACGGCATCGCCTCCGGGCGCATCCACGCCTCCGGCCAGCGCGCCGACCTCAGCGCGGAACTGCCGGTGCTGCGGATGTCGTCCGGGGCATGACCGCCCGCCCGCTCGACCTGCGGAGGCCCAGGGCCTCCTGACGTCAGGCCTGAGTACCGTTGCCCGGCTGCAGCAGTGCCTGCAGGTGCTCCACGACCAGGTCGGGGCGGGAGATGAACGGATGATGCCCCGTGGGCAGCTCGATCGAGCGGGTGGCCCGGCCGGCGTGCAAGCGCTGCAACTCCAGCGACGTACTCCGGTCGCGTGAGCAGACGATGTAGGTCGAGTCGACCCCCTGCCATCCGGCGGCAGTGGACGGCGTCATAAACGCCGTCGCGGCCTGTGCGGTCACCCTCTTCCAGGCCTGCAGCTGGGTCTGCTCGTCTGCGTCCTGCAGAAACCGTGCCCCGAACGACACGGCGTCGTAACCGGCCACGCTCAGCGTGCCGTCACCGTTGTCGCCGATCGACACGGGGTCGCTCTCGCCGCTCATGATCAGCCCCTGCGACTGCCCCAGCTCGGGCAGGTACGACGAAATGTAGAGCAGGTGCCGTACCGCGGGGTGCGGGCCGGCCTCGGCGATGACGGTGCCGCCATAGGAATGACCGACGACGATCGCGGAGTCCACTTGGTCGAGCTCCCGGCGGAGCGCCGCAGCGTCAGCGACCAGGCCGCCGGCCGCCGCGTCGGGAGTGGCCTCGCCGCAGGACGGCAGCAGAACAGCCCGGCTGCGGATGCCGGTGCGCTCCAGAAGCAGATCAGCGGTCCGTTGCCACCACCACTGCCCGTCGCGCACCAGGGCGCCGTGCACGAATATCAGTTCCACCGGGGATTCCCTTCGGTTGATGACCTCACGCGGTGAACCCTAGCCCGCCAAGTCACCAGGGTCCAGGGTGGCTACGGTGTGGGCCACAGCCGCCGCGGCGCGTGCCAGATATCGGCCATCCGCCACGATTCTGCCTCGTGCACCCGCACGCGCCCGCGGATGCCGGCGAATTCGACCCCGTTCGCGTCCGAGCGGGTCGGGTAGACCCGGCACGCCAGCGGCTGTCCGTTGGCGAAGATCTCCAGCGCGGAGTGATCCACGAGTGCACGCACGTGAATGCGCCCGTCAGCGTGCCGGATCGGGCCGCCGCGCGGGGTCGCGTCCACGGTCGGGTCGAGGCTGCTGGCCGTGCGGATCAGCTCCAGCGTGACGTCGGCGTGGGGGTCGACCGGCCGGGAGAACCGGATGACCGTGCGCTCGGCCCCGTCGTCGGTGGCCCGCACGACCAGTTCGGCCTCGGCTCCCGGCTCCAGGTGCAGCTCTGCCACGACGTCGACCTGGTCGCCCGGGGTCAGGCCCGCGCGGCGTTCCCCGCCGGTGAGCGTGAATCCGCCCAGGCGCACGTGGTCCCGGCGCAGCGTCTCCAGTTCCGGCACCGGCTGCTGGAACAGGGTGCCGTCCGGGGCGCGGGTGACCAGTCGTGGCAACGACATCACGCCCGACCATCCCGCCATCTCGGCCGCCGCGTCGGAGCGGCCTTCCTGCAGCCAGCCGAACATCACCCGACGGCCCCGCGCATCCAGGGTGGATTGCGGCGCATAGAAGTACCGCCCGCCGTAGTCGAGGCGGTGCGCAGCCGTGCGCTCAAACCGGGTGCCGTTGTAGCGACCGGTCATGTACAGCGTGTGCCGGGTCACCCCGTCGTCCCACGCGGAGAAGACGAGAACGTCAGGGTCGACCGGTTCTTCGTCGGCGCCCGTGGCTTCGAGGCGGAACAGGTCCACGCACTCCCACATGGTGCCGGTCCAGTCGTCGGCGGTGGTTTCCCGGTCACCACTGTCGCCCACGATCAGCGGGCCGAGGTAGCTCCAGTTCCGCAGGTCCGGGGATTCATAGAGCAGAGCGGTTCCGCCCTGGCCGCGGATGCCGGAGCCGATGAGTTGGCGCCAGCCACCGCCAGGGTGCGGCCACACGCAATGATCGCGGAAGGCCGTGAGCTCCAGCGCCGCCGGCGGCGCGGCGATCACCGGGTTGGCCGCATCGACGACCCACTCGGTGAGATCCGGCGACCCCACGGCGACGCACGGCAGTTCCCGGTCGCCACGGCGGCCCGAATACACCAGCGTCGGCACCCCGTGGTCGTCCACGAGCACCCCTGACCAGCATCCGTCGGCATCCGGGGCATCAGCGGCGTCCCCGGGTACCAGGGCGACAGGGGCATCGGTCCAGGTGACGAGGTCGGGGCTCGTCGCGTGCCCCCAGTGGATGCGGCTGTGCACGGCCTTGAGCGGGTTGTACTGGTAGAAGAGGTGGTACACCCCGTTCCAGTGGCTCAGGCCGTTCGGGTCGTTGAGCCAGCCGGCCGGGGACACGAAGTGGAACCGCGGGCGGTGCCTGTCGGCTTCGGCGCGCGCAACGAGGCTGTCCGGCTGGGCTGTGCGATCGGGGCGGTCAGTGCTGGGCGCGTGGAGCGGGTTCACCGGGCTGCCTTTCTGGTCGGTACCGGGGCGGCATCGAGATTGGATTCGAGATCGGGGTCGGAGTCGGTGAGCAGCGGATTAGTGGCGGACGAGACCTGCGGCGAGTACAGGTGGCAGCGCACCCAGTGGTCGGGGCCCACGGTGTGCCGCACCGGCAGGGTGGCGCTGCAGTCCGCTCCCTGCCATGGGCACGCGGTCGGCGCCAGCACGGCCTGCCGCAGCCGCGCCCGTTGAACCGGGTCGTAGCGCACGGTTCGAGCCGGATCCGGAACGGCCGACAGCAGCAACCGGGTGTACGGATGGGACGGGTTCTGCATCAGCTCCAGGGATTCGCCGCCCTCGACGAGGGCTCCGGCGAACATCACGAGTGTGGTGTCGGCGACATACCGGGCGGAGGCCAGGTCGTGCGTGATGAACAGCATCGAGATGCCGCGCTCGTCTCGCAGCCGGGCCATCAGGTTGAGGATGCCGATGCGCACCGACACGTCGAGCATCGATGTGGGCTCGTCGGCGAGAATGATCTCGGGGTCCACAGCGAGCGCCCGGGCGATCGACACCCGCTGGCGCTGCCCACCGGACAGCTCGTGCGGGTAACTGTCGAGCATGTCTTCGGTCAGCCCGACCGTGCGCATCAGCTCAGCGGATTGGCGGCGCACCTCCTGGCGGGTGCGTGCCTTGCCGTGGATGCGCAGGGGGCGTTCCAGGAAATGTTCCACCCGGTGCGCCGGGTTCAGCGAGCCGAACGGGTCCTGGAAGACCATCTGCACCGTCCCCCGGTACCGTCGGGAGGCCGCCGATTTCTCGGTCTTGAGCACGTCCCGGCCGCCGACGACGATCGACCCTGCCGTTGGCCGTTCCAGGCGGGCGAGGGCGCGGGCCACGGTGCTCTTGCCACTGCCGGATTCCCCGACCAGGGCAACGATCGTGCCTCGGGGGATGTCGAAGTCGACGTTGTCCACCGCGCGCATGCTTCGTCTGGAGAACAGCCCGCCGAGCGGGAAATCCTTGGTGAGTCCGCGCACCCGTACGCTGACGTCGTCGATCGGGGCCGTGCGGGGTCGGCGCTGGCCGGTATTGGTCGTCATGCTGCGGTTCCTTCGATGCTCGGACGCGGGTGCTCTGCCACAAAACGGCCGGGCTCGACCTCGCGCAGGTCGGGGATGTTGCCGGAACAGTTGGCCCGGTCGGGTGGGCAGGAAACGTGGAAGGAGCAGCTCCCGGAGGATCCATCTGCCGCGCGCACCGAATCAGACAGGCCCGTCAGCCGAATGCGCGGACCGGTCAAGGGCGGAAAGGCGTTCATCAGCGACAACGTGTACGGGTGCAGGGGACTGGCGAACATCAGCTCCGCGTCGGCCATCTCCACGAGCCGGCCGCTGTGCATCACGGCCATACGGTGAGACAGCTCCACCATGAGGGACATGTCGTGGGTGATGAAGAGCACCGAGAACCCCAGCTGCCGCTGAAGATCGCTGATCTGCGCCATGATTTCCTGTTGCACGACCACGTCGAGCGCGGTCGTCGGTTCATCCATGATCAGCAGAGAGGGCTCCAGCGCGAGGGCCATCGCGATCACGGCACGCTGGCGCATGCCGCCGGAGAGCTGATGCGGGTAGGAGTCCAACCGCACCGGATCGATGCTCACCAGGCGCAGCAGCTCAGCCGAACGGCTGCGGGCCTGCTTCACCGACAGCCCCTCGTGGGTGGTGAAGATGTCCACCATCTGGCTCCCGATGGTCATCACCGGGTTGAGCGAGTTCATCGCGCTCTGGAAGATCATCGCGATCTCCTTCCAGCGGAACCGGCGCAGTTCTTCTCCGCGCAAGGCCAGAAGGTCCCGGCCCTTGAACCTGATCTGCCCGTGCGTGACCTCGGCAGGGTCCTTCAACAGCCGCATGATGGCATTGGCGACCGTGGACTTGCCGCAGCCGGACTCCCCGGCCAGGCCGAAGATCTCGCCCTCACCGATGCTGAACGACACGTCGTTGACGGCGACCACCTGGCGGTTGTCACCGTGGTATTCCACTCGCAGGTTGGTGACCTCGAGGATCGGCGTGGTGCTCATGCGCGGGTCCGTCCCTTCTTCGTGGTGCGCAGCCGGGGGTTTGTAACCTCGTCGACGGCGTAGTTGACCATGGCCAGGGCGAATGCCACCAGCGCGATGCACAGGCCGGAAGGTGCGAAGGCCCACCACGCACCGGTGAACAGTGCTCCGTCGTTGCTTGCCCAGTACAGGTTGGTGCCCCAGCTCACAACGCTTGCGTCGCCGAGACCGAGAAACTCGAGGCCCGCCTGGGCGCCGATGCCGAAGATGACGCAGGCCAGGAAGGTACTCATCACGATGGAGGCCATGTTCGGCAGAATCTCGCGGAACATGATGCGCAGCGGATGCTCACCGGTCACGACGGCGGCGGCGACGAAGTCCTTGCTGCGGATGGACAGCGCCTGCGAGCGCAGCACCCGGGCCGAACCTGCCCAGCCGGTGATGATCAGCACCACGACGACGGTTCCGATGCCCGGCGGCAGGAAGGCCGCGAGGATCACCAGCAGCGGCAGCCCGGGGATCAGCAGGAAGACGTTGGTGACCAGGGAGAGCAGGTCGTCGATGACCCGCCCGAAATAGGCCGAGGCCACGCCGACCAGGAGCCCGACCAGGGTCGCCGCTGCTCCCACGACGAAGCCGACCAGCAGGGAGGTCCGGGCGCCGTGCATGGTCAGGGCGAGAACGTCCTGGCCCTTGGCGGTGGTGCCGAGCAGGTGCTCCAGCGACGGCGGCTGCGAGGCGATCGCCGTGATGAGCGACGGGTTTCCGGGGGCAAGCAGCGGTGCCGCAAGCGCGACCACGCCGAATAGCAGCAGCACGGCGGCCCCGAAGGCTGCCTTGCGATTGCCCAGGATGCCGCGGAGCAAACCCCGGCGCGGCCGGCGGTCGGACGCCGGCACGACGGCGGGGGCATCCGGTGTGGCCTGCGCCACGGTTTCAGAGGGATTGGTGACAGACATGAGGTTCTCCGTCTCAGCTCACGCGCACGCGCGGGTCGAGGCGCACGTACACGATGTCAACGAGGAAGTTGGCAACGAGCACGGCGGCCGTGATGGTGAGGAAAATGCCCTGCATGAGCGGGTAGTCCAGACCCTGCACGGCGGCGAGCAGCTGATAGCCGACACCCGGGTAGGCGAAGACCACCTCGGTGAGCAGCGCACCGCCCACGATGAAGCCGAAAGACATGCCGAACGCGGTGACGCTGGGCAGCATGGCGTTGCGGGCGGCGTAACGGAACATGATGCGGTTGTTCGTCAGGCCCTTCGCCTCGGCCATGAGGATGTAGTCCTCCGCGGTCGTGGCGATCATGGTGTTGCGCATGCCGAGCATCCAGCCGCCGATCGAGACCAGCACGATGGTCAGCGCCGGCAGGAACAAGTGGGTGGCGATGCTGGCGATGAAGGTCCAGGACAGTTCAGGGGTCATCCCGGCGTCGAAGGCGTGCCGGATGGGGAACCAGCCGAGCACCACCCCGAACAGGTAGAGCGCGGCCATGGCCAGCCAGAAGTACGGGAACGAGCCCACGAAGACCAGAATCGGCGGAAAGACGGAATCGAGGACTCCGCCGCGTCGCCAGGCGGCGAGGATGCCCAGAAGGTTGCCGATGACGACGGCGATCACCAGTGCGGTGCCGCCGAGCAGCAGGGTCCAGCCGATCTGGCTTCCGATGACCTCGGCGACGGGGGTGGGAAAACGGGAGATAGATACGCCCATCTGGCCGGTGAAGATGTTGTGCACGTAGCTGAGGTACTGCTGCCAGATCGGGCGTTCGTCGAGGCCGAACAGCTGGCGCAGCTGCTCGATCTGGTGAGGCTGCATCTTGTTGGCCGCCTGGGCGAACATGCGGGTGACGGGGTCGCCGGGCATGAAACGCGGCAGGAGGAAGTTGAGGGTGATCGACACCCAGAAGGCGAGGAGGTAGAAAGCCAACCGCCGCACTATGAATCGCACAGGTCGTGCTCCGTTCTTGACATGGCTATCGGGCGGATGCCGGTGCCCGACAGCCGCAGAGGGCGGCACCCCCGCTGGGGGGTGCCGCCGAACGCTACTTCGTGACGGGTTCCA
>Ga0247816_10001022_pt1 | contig 14137 bp, 6 predicted proteins | sample UWRJL209509C1_FD_179930 | JGI IMG/M metagenome (GOLD analysis project Ga0247816, IMG submission 179930) | Plant litter microbial communities from Arlington Agricultural Research Station in Wisconsin, United States - UWRJ-L209-509C-1 | ecosystem: Environmental > Terrestrial > Plant litter >...
AGTAGAGGATAAACTTGTTGTTCATGCTGACAAGAACATCTGGTGGCAATTTACGTATGATCCTGCTTTTGATGTAGACGGAAATATTATTGGTGTCAGCTATTTTGCGGCCGATATCTCAGAATTAAAAATATCACAGACAAAGATCAGCGAGCGGGAACAGTCGTTGGAAGCTATAGCATTGATCCAGTCCCATGAAATGAGGCGCCCGGTTTCATCGATATTGGGGTTAATAGCCATCTTTAAATTGAACGATTACCAGATTGAAAAAGAGGAAATAGTGATGCTGGAAAGGGCCGCAAATGAACTCGATGGTAAAATACATGATATCGTAGCCTATGCGTCTCTGAAGAGCAAAGCAGAATAGCTTTTTCTATTGCGCAGCGGTTTTCAATTCTTTTTGTTTTTCGATATTGAATTTGAACAGTTCTTCGGTTGTTACTAATTTTCTTGTGCTCTTTTCAATGTCAGTACCTTGCTCTGACCATAAATAGGGGCGGAAGCTGTAAGATTTACTTCCATCAAGGTTCCCGATAAACTGGCTCCAGGTAGACCATCTCAGGCCTTTGTAAAATACAGAAAGATCACTGTCAAAACAGAAAAGCATAAATTCACCATAGCCAACATTTAAGGGTTCCCAGTTTAAGCTGTTGGGCGCCAGGTAATAAACGTTTTTCAGGTCTTTGCCAAAAGCACCGTAATTGATGGCAAAGAAACCACCTACGGCATCGTCAGCAACCAGCAGATACTCTGGTTTATCGCCGTATGCTGCAATTGTCTTTCCTTTATTCCATTCCGGAACAGAACGGTTCAGTCTTCCGCTTGCCGATCCCAGAATCCTGATCCAGCCATTGTCTACCATAATTCCGCCGGTATTATAAATTACGGCGCCCAATGTAGAATAGGTAGAAATCTGGGAGTTATAGATTGCCTCTTTTGCTCTTGCAGAATCTACAGGTAACACTTCAACTTTGTTTTTTGCAGAATCGATCCATTTTTGTACCAGCGGCCATGCCGGATCTGTTTGATTAATTAATTCATCTGCGCTCTGCATTTTATTTTGAGCAACTGTCGTTAAAGAAAAAATAGCCAGGCTGAATATAAGGAAGGTCTTAATTGTTGTTTTCATTGAAAAGGGGGTACTGATCTGCTGCAAAGATAAGATGATAAGTTGGATTAACAGGAAAAAGCTGCGTGTACAAAAACGGCCGCCTCAAAAAGCGGCCGTTGAATATAATATCAGTTCTGTCATCTATTTTTTACCCGCCCCGGTCAGGCTTTTGATCACATCTGCTTCTTCCTGTTTATAAGGTGTACCGTCTTTGTGGAAGATCTCATGGAACCACAATGCAGGCTCTCCGCCTTCCGGCATCGGTAAATCCCATGCATATTTTGTGTTTGTTTTCCCTTCAACCAGTCCCCAGTTATAAGCGCTGATGTTTTCCTTTTTCAACAAAGGCATGATGGTGCCGAATAAACTGTTCCTTGATCTGGCCATATATTCTGTACATACCAATGGGCGTTTGGTAACACTTCTTAAAGTATCAATCCATTTCTGATGATCTTTGATATCACCATAGTTATGGTAAGTGGTCACATCAGAGTTTTTAATCTGGTAGTCGGTCAGTTCTTTTAATTGAAGATCCCATACACCAGCAGACAGGGGCTGACTAGGATTGGCTGTTCTTCCCCATTCAAATACTTTTTGTAGCAAAGGCATGCTTTTATTCCCGTTTTTGGAATTTCCGGGCTCATTGTAAAGGTCCCAGAGCACAATGCGTTTATCGTCTTTAAAAGTTGTCAGGATATCTTTTACATAAGCTTCCAGCGTGTCGGCTACCTGTGGTTTTTCATAGATAATATCTCCAGGGTCTCTTACCCAGCCAGAGTTATGTACGCCCGGTTTAGGTTCTGGCTGTTTTCCTGCCTGGTAGGTCGCATTCCAGCAGTCGTCAAATAACACGAATAAAGTAGAGATATGGTGTTTATCAGCAATGGCAAGGTAACTGGATACCCTGTCTTTAAAACCTTGCTGATCCTGCATCCATGCCGCATGGTGCAAATAAACCCGCATAGAATTCATACCGATTCCCTCTGCATAGCCCAATTCCCTGTCTATCGTTTCCGGGTCGAAAGTTTCCTTTTGCCACATTTCCAGCTGGTTAATCGCTGTGCTTGGGATAAAATCACTTCCCCTCAGCCAGCCCCACTTTTTTTGCCAGTTACTGGCTTGCTGTACCGACCAGACAGCTCTTGGAGAATTGTTTGTTTTCGCTTTTTTTTCTTGTGCATACAACTGGCCGGTCAGCGTTAAAGCTAATACCGTCAGGCAGATCTTTAAGTTTCTCATCATCATATTGTTTTAATAGTCGTGTTATATTGTAAGAGTAAAAAGTAGTTTAAAAGTAGAACTGTCGGCTGTTAAAAGTGCAGGGCCAGTGTCGCTTTTTAAAAATTCCATATCAATCAGCCCGCTTTTTCTTGGTGATACCTGAGAATCTGAAAAATGTGTATGCATCACATAACGGTAATTGCCTGCAGCATCTTTGAACAAATCGCCATGACCGGTGCCGCTATGTTTAACTGTTTTTTTACTGATGATCGGATTGCCGCTGTATTTTGTCCATGGGCCTTTTGGCGACAATGCCGTGGCGTAACCTACCGCATAATCGCTGCTCCGAAAATCATTGGCAGAATAAACCATAAAATAGTATTTACCTTGTTTTACAACCGTAGGCCCTTCGGTAACCGGCCAATTGGTGTTTTCTGTGTTTTCCCATTTTTCTGATCCAGAGATACATTCTTTAGCTGTTCCGTTCATAACATCTGTCAGGTCGCTGTTCATTTCGGAAACAAAAATCCTGTTGCCCTCCTGTAATTTAACATGATAAAGGAAAGGTTTGCCATCGCTGTCAAAAAAAAGGAAAGGGTCAATCTGTTTCCCTGTACCGGATATTGGTTTTTTTATGGTTTGTGTAAAGGGACCCAGCGGACTATTACTTTTGGCGATGGCTATTTGCTCATCGGCGGTATAGGCCATATAATAAGTACCACCCTGTTTAAAAACCTGCGGTGCCCAAAATCCTTTAGTACCATACGCATCACCTTTGCGCAGCGCATATCCATCGTTTTTACCTACGGGACCTGTCCATGAACTCAAGTCCTTAGAGGCATAAACCAGGAAGCCGCTGTTGCTGCTGGTACCATACAAATAATACGTGCCATTATCAAAAAATATAGTTGGGTCAGCTTCATAGATTGCTTTTGCCTGTTGCGGCAGGTCTGCATGATATTTACCCTTAACCATCCATATTTCTGAAGTATTGGAATAGGCATTTGTGCTGGTCACTGCGATGATCGTATCGTCTTCAAGAATACACAAACTGCTCCACAGACAAGATTTATCATCAGGTATGATGAAAGGGGTAGATTTGTGGCGGAAGTCCGACGCCGAACTATTACCGACAACAACTTTCATATCGGCAAAATCCATTTTATTTACCCTGCCTTCGGTTCCCTGGTAAGAAAGAATAGTTTCCCCGGTTTTCAGTTGCCGTAAATAGGGGGCACCGGCATAAATATCATCGCCTATTTTCTCTGCCAATGCGTAAGTTCTGTGGTCACTGGTAGCATCTACTGTTTTTGCCCAGTTTTCCTGCAGTGTATTTTTGATGATACAGGGCTTGAAATTACCGCTGCCATTGTCTTCTATGGCAAAAGCAATGTCCTGTCCGTTGTGCAGCAATACCGGAACGGGCATCCCATCACGCTTTTTTGCGCTGAAACTTGCGGTTTCTGGTTTTTTCGTCCAGTTTGAGCCATTGTCTACAGACCGCAGTAAAGAGATGTTCTGCTCATCCGATTGCGTATACGGGTCCTCATTAGCGAAAAACAACTGGATCTCCCCTGAAGGCAATTGTATGGCTGAAGGCTCCCAGCAGCCGTTTTCGAACTGGTAACCTGCTTCGTATACTAATTTTTCATCTGTCCATGTTAACCCGCCGTCTGTACTCCGTTTTGTCTTGATGTTAAACTTTCTCGAAGGATCGATCAGATAAGGTCGCCCGTTGTAACAAGCGAGCAAGGAGTTGTCTTTTAGTTGCAGTATATCCGGAACGGACATGTTAATGCCATTTGCTTTAAGGGCTACAGGGATAGGGGCAGACCAGCTCTTGCCGAGGTCGGCACTTTTAGTAACCACTATATTTCCGTCACTTTCATAAATAGATAACAAGGTTTTATCTGCCAGCTGGATCATCCTCGCATAAGCGGCGTATTTTGTTTCCGATGTGGTGGCGGAAACCTTTTTAAGTGTGGAATAATCCCAGACAATACCGCCGGTACGATCTGCTGAATGATCCTTGTCGGCACTCTTTTTACTGCAGCTGGTCAGGTTAAACAGGGCGACCGTTAAACAGAGCATCAGGCATGTTGATGTAGATAGCACCATTTTAGCAGGCGGATGATTGCTTTCAGCGCTTTGGTTTGATTTCGCTGCTTGTTGTTTAAATTTCGCTGTCATTCTCCTGAGGGTTTGTTGATAGGTTGGTTTATTTTTACTGCTTCGTCTGTTTAGTAGCCAGGGTTTTGTGTCAGGTTCCTGTTGTTCTCTACCTCAATTTGCGGCAAAGGAAGCCTGATATGTTTACCAACCACAAAGTTTTTGAAATCAGGGTCACGCAGTGCCACTTCGGCAACGCCTGCCTGTGTATCCAAATCTCCCCAGCGTTTTAAATCTGCCCATCTCACGCTTTCACCGCATAATTCGAGCATGCGTTCTGTTTTTAGACGGGTCTTGAACAGGTCTTTATTGTTACCGATAGCAGGGTAGGCATTTTGCATAGTAGCCATTCCAGAGCGTTGTCTCACTAAGTTTACATATTGATATGCTTCTGCAGTTTGTCCCAATTCATTTAATGCCTCTGCATATAACAGCAACACATCGGCATAGCGGATCACCCTGTTATTGATCTGGTTAAAATAATCTTCGTTGTTGCGGTAATAATCACGGGAATATTTTTTAAACCAGGCTTCATCACCTCCCCATTCCCAGCTTCTGCCATAAGTTTTGTCGCCAGAATCTGCTTCCGAAGTCGGGTAGAACAAGGTGTAACGTAAACGGGGGTCTATCTGTCCGGTTACAGTTTTCTCTTTTTTAAACTCACCAACCGTCCAGAACCTTGCTTGCCCATCCGACCAGCCAATGCTCCTTGGTGCAAAAAACTGGCTCCTTGTGCTGCCCATATTACTATTCGGCGCATCACCTTCGGCTGTTTTATTGGCGTCAGAAAACTGGATTTCGAAGACCGACTCCCTGTTGTTTTCGTTCTCTGCCCTGAAGTTATCTTTAAAATCTACCAATGAATAATAACTTTTGCCCGCACCCGTAACCAGGTAGTCGAAAGCTGTTTTTGCTTCGCTCCATTTACGCTGCTGCATCAACGCTTTGCCTAATAAAGCTTGTGCGGCACCTTTTGTAGGGCGGCCAAGATCGTCGCCCGTCCACTGCTCTGGTAAATCTGCACTGGCATCTTTCAGATCCTGTTCTACCTGTGCCCATACCTGCGTTACAGTTGATGGTGCAGGTAAATCTGTCGCACTTTGTAAATTGGTCACCAATGGGAAGTTTTCCCATAAGATCGCACCATAATAGTTATAATAACCTCTTAAAAACTTGGCTTGCGCCAAGATCTGCGCTTTCTTTTTTGCATCTGCAAAAGGAATGTCAGGCACATAGGTCAGCACCTGGTTACACCTGAATATCGCCTTGTAAAAATCCCTGTAAGTATTTACGTTACCTTCCCAGAAATTGTAATTCACGTACTGGAACCTTGTCCAGTCGGCCAGTTCTGTCCAGGGACTATTGCTAAACCCTTCGTCCGAGGTCAGGTCTAAACGGAAATAGATCCAGCGGTTCCATCCGCCAGTCTGGAAAAACATGGCATAAATAGCATTAACCCCTTTTTGCGCGTCACTTTCTGTTTTCCAGAACTGCTCAACCGTCAGGGTATTGGGATTGTCCTGGTTTAACAAGTCTTTCTTGCAGGAAACCACAAGGATAAGCATACCCAGGATCATTATTTTTGAAATTGTCCTTTTCATCAGTATATATTTTGTAGAAGAGATAAGGCCTTTGCAGGCTGCACTCATCGATGTTTTTAAGCTATGTGCTTTTGATCTGTTCATCGTGTGTTTTAATTAAAAGCCAAATTGTAGACCAAGGGAAACTGATTTTAAGTTAGGGAACGCACCGAAGTCATAACCCTTCTCAAAAATGCTGGAGTTGTTAAACTCAGGATCCAGACCCGTATATTTGGTAATCGTCAGCAGGTTTTGTCCCGAAAGCGTGATCTGCGCGCTGCTAAACCCTATTTTACCGAGCATTCTTTTAGGCACATTGTACGTGATGCCGATATATTTTAACCGCGCGAAACTTCCGTTTTCCAGCCACCGGTCTGTATCTCCGCGTGCGTTGGTCGTGCTGCCATAAAAAGCCCTTGGGGTAGGAGTGTTCGGGTTTTCCGGTGTCCATGGCTGTACACCAGCACGGTAGTTGGAGTTATCAGAGAAATTATCAAGCACACTTCTCGGTCCGTTAAACACCTTTGCCCCGAAAGAACCGAACCAGTCCATAGTTAACTCAAAACCCTTATACGACGCACCAATGTTTAAGCCCATTTCGTATTTTGCCCAGGGGCTGCCTACAACGGCTTTATCGTCATTTGTGATCGCTCCGTCACCGTTATTGTCTTTGTACCTGATATCGCCAGGTTTTGCGCCTGGCTGGATCACAACTCCCGCACTGTTTTTATAGTTCGCTACCTCTGCATCATTCTGAAACAAGCCGTCGGTTTCCAGTACGTACCACATGCCTATAGGCTGGCCGACCTCAGTAACGGTATTGCCTACAAATGTCCTGTTTTTGCCGTAGCCCAATGAAATCACTTTATTGTGCAGTGTGGTTAAGTTTGCAGTTACACTGTATTTGAATGCTCTGGTATTGTCCTGGTAAGTAGCAGTCAGCTCAAAACCTCGGTTCCCTAAAGTAGCACCATTTACATACGGGTTGCCACCATCGTTACCTGTTGAAATCAGCAGCGGGTACTGGATCAGTACATCTTTAGTTTTCGAGATAAAGTATTCTGCGGTAACAGTCAGTTTGTTGTGTAAAAAGGAAGCGTCAAAACCATAGTTCTGCTGTGTTACCTGTTCCCATTTTAAATTGTTATTCGCCAGCTGTACCTGTGTGGCACCCTGCTGTATAGCCTGACCTGGTCCGAATGGTACGGTAGAGAAAGTATTGATGGTAGCGATATAATCGTAAGGACCGATATTGCTGCTCCCCAGTGTACCGTAGTTAGCCCTCAGTTTTAGGTCATTGATCCACGAAGAATGGAAGAAATCTTCTTTGCTGATCCGCCATGCGGCCGATACAGAAGGGAAGGTGCCGAACTTGTAATCCGGTCCGAACCTCGAAACCCCGTCACTTCTGATCACCCCGTTTAACAGGTATTTATCATCATAATTATACTCTACACGCCCGAAATAAGAAATCAGGTTGGTCTGGTTCCGGAAACCTGCGGTTTGCGGCTCATTACCCTGGTCCAGCACATCATAATAACCCCCGTTTGGATTAGCAAGGATATTACGTTTAGTACCGCTGATCACAGCATACCGGTCTTTTTGATAAGACTGACCCGCAATTGCATTGATACTGTGTTTACCAAATTTCTGGTTAAAGTTTAACGTATTTTCAATAATCACAGTGGTCGATTCCGCCCTGTTCTCGTTCAAAATCGCCGGGTCATAAGCCTGGTTAAGCGTCCACGACCCCTCTTTTCTTAAATAAGTATAATGGTCACGGCTGGTTTCATAACCCAAACTTACCCGGTATTTCAGTGATTTAAGCAGCTGCAGTTCGGAGAACAGATTTCCTTTGATCCTCAGATTCTCATTGCTGCGGTCTTCCAATGAAGCAATCGCCAGAGGGTTAGTCCCGAAAGTACGCGCGCTGTTCTCGTTACCATAACCAAAACCGCTTGGATTTGCCGTGTCAAAAACCGGGATGGTAGGCAGCATACGGATGACATCTAAAACGGGGTTGCCCGACATTTCGTCACTTTTAGCATTACTGATCGCTACGTTTTCGCCGATGGTAAAAATCCCTTTGGTGCTTTTAGTGTTGACCCTGAAATTATAGCGGTCGAACCCGGTGCTGATTACCGCACCTTTATTTTTAAAGTAACCGGTAGATACAAAATAAGTCCCGTCTTTGCTGCCGCCAGAGAAATTCACATTATAATCCTGCACCATACCTGTCTGATAAGCAACGTCCTGCCAGTTTGTATTGTTGCTGAGGTTTAACTGCTGTCTTGGGATTCCGGCATTGTCGTATGCCATATAATTGATCTTGGCAAACTCATCAGTTTCTGCCAGATCGTACCTTGGCATGGTCTGCATCGTGTTTTTTGCCGAGAAAGAAATCTGCATCGGGCCGGCTACACCTTTTTTGGTGGTAATAATAATTACCCCGTTTGCTGCTCTGGATCCGTAGATTGCCGCTGCTGATGCATCTTTCAAAATCTGGATGCTTTCAATATCTGCGGGGTTAAAATCGCGGTTCGCGGTGGTAATTAAACCATCCACTACATAAAGCGGACTCGAGCCGGACAGGTTTTTAAGTCCCCTGATCTGGATCTGTGCTTCAGACCCGGGCTGTCCGCCGCCCCTTACTTTGATCCCCGTTGCCAGTCCCTGCAAAGATTCCGCAACAGTTGTGGCTTGTCTTTTTTGTACGTCGCTCGCTTTCACCACTGATATTGCACCTGTAAGATCGCTCTTGCGCTGTGTACCATAACCTACTACAACAACCTCGTTGAGATCGGCCGACTGCCCCTTAAGGTTTACATTGATCAGTGATTTTCCGCTTACGGGGATTTCTTGCGCTGCATATCCGATGTAAGAAAAGACCAGGATATCTGTAGTGGCATTGGCCACCTTGATGGTATACTTTCCATCAGCACCTGTAACGGTAGAGATTTGGGTGCCTTTTACTTGTACGCCCACCCCAGACAGTGTTCCGATGTTGTCTGTTATTGTTCCTGAGACAATGTTTTGGGCAAACACTTTAGCATCCAGTAAAAATAACAGTGCGAATAGAATGAAACAGGATTTCATACTCCAGCCCCATGGTAGTTTTTTTTTCATACTGATTAAGATTTAATATTTGGTTGTTTTCAATAATAGATTTGCGCTATTATCAAGGGACTAAATAATGAATTAAGATTTGATCAATCAGTTCAATTTTTGTTCAATTCGTCTCATTTTATGTATTTACAGCCCAAATAATGAGGGAGGGTTCTTTTATGAGTTAAATTCTCCTAATTTTATCACTAACCAAACTATAAACAATTGAAAAAGTTATTACTCCTGCTTTTAATGTTCCTTGGCATGTCCGTTTTTACCAGGGGGCAGTCTTATAATTTCAGACATTACGAAGTAGAAAATGGTCTTTCGTATAATTCTGTAATTTCCAGCATGCAGGATAAAAAAGGGTTTTTATGGTTTGGCACCAAAGACGGACTTAACCGTTTCGATGGGAATAACTTTAAAATATTCAGGAACGATCCTGACGAACCCGGAAGTTTAGGGGATAATTTTATTCATTGTTTGTTTGAGGATACGCAGCAGCACTTGTGGGCAGGTACGAGAAGGGGCTTGTTTCGTTATAACTCGCTAAACGAAACTTTTACCCTGATACCTTATACAAAAAACAAAGAGATCAGGGCGGTAAAAATAGATGCAAAAGGGAATGTCTGGTACATCGCTGGCAATACGCTGTGCCAGTATAACGAAAAAACAGGGAAACTGATCGCTTATGACCAGCGGGAACATGCCCGCGCTACGTCAATTGCCCTTACTTCAGCAGGGCAGGTTTGGGTCTCTACTACCGACGGATATATTCAGCACCTGAAACCGGGCAGCGGTACTTTCGAAACCTACAGCGTTTTTGATCATTCCGCACCCGCGATATCGCAATGGATAGAGAAAATATACGACACGGGTAAAGGCTTCTTTTTAATCGGTACCTCTAATCAGGGGATAAAAACATTTGATAGCAAAACGTCAGCGTACAAAGATGTGCTGACCAGAAATGCCGACCATACGTATATCTATGCGCGGGATTTTGTGGAGAAGGGGAATGATGAATACTGGATCGGAACAGAATCCGGTTTGTTTATTTACAACGCTAAAAGCGGACAGGCAACCAATTTGCACAATCAGATCAATGATCCTTATTCACTGTCAGATAATTCCGTTTATACACTCACCAGAGATCAGGAGGGAGGGATATGGGCGGGTACATATTTTGGAGGGGTAAATTACTATCCAAAACAACTGGCCGCCTTTAATAAGTTTTTTCCGCAGGGCAGCAGTAATAGTTTAAGCGGTTATGCCGTAAGGGAGATCTGTGCCGACAAAAATGGGCACCTGTGGATTGGTACAGAGGATGGGGGACTGAATATGTTCAATCCGCAATCGCGCGCATTTAAGAATTTCAGGCCCGGCGGTACCAAAACCAGTATTTCACATTCCAATATTCATGGTCTGATGGCTGCGGGCAATGAACTTTGGGTAGGTACTTTTGAACAGGGCCTCGATGTATTTGATATCAATACAGAGCAGGTTATCCGGCGGTACCGTGCCGGTACTGCACCAAATCAGCTGAAAAGTAATTTCATCGAAAGTATATTGCGCACCAGGTCGGGTGAAATCCTGATCGGTTCTTCGGTAGGCCTTTACCGCTACAACAAAACTACCGACGATTTTACATTGCTGAATGAAGTACCCGGCAATTACCATTACTCTGCCCTGTTCGAAGACAAAAGCGGTACCATATGGGCTGGTACCCTGCGGGACGGGCTATATTATTTTAATCCGGCCACTAAAACATCCGGCGGATATAAAAATGACCACAATGATAAAAAGAGCCTGGTCAGCAATGATATCAACAGCATTTATCAGGACAGCAAAGCTAACATTTGGATTACAACAGAAAACGGACTATGCCTGTTTAATGCAAAGGAGCAGGATTTTATCCGGTACAGCAGCAAAGACGGTTTTCCCAGCAGCGTATTTTATGGAATCCTGGAAGACCAGCAGCACAACCTGTGGATCAGTACTTCCCGCGGATTGGTCAGTTTTAACCCGGTTCGAAACACCGTAAAGACATACACAAAATCCAACGGGCTGTTAAATAATCAGTTCAACTATAAATCGGCTTTTCTGGATCATGACGGGCAGATGTATTTTGGAAGTGTACAGGGGATGATCAGTTTTAAGCCGGCATCTTTCCGGGAAAACAGTTTTGTATCTCCCGTATATATTACAGGTTTCCAGATCTACAACCAGGAAATACAGATCGGCCGCAAAGACTCACCCCTGAGCCAGTCGATCAACTATACCAGACAGCTTACGATCAGCCATGGGCAGTCGACCTTTAGCATCGATTTCGCCGCATTAGGGTACACTGCCCCGCAGATGACAGAGTACAAGTACATGATGGAGGGGCTCGACAAACACTGGACATATCTTAAAAGAAACAGGAAAGTCTATTTCACCGACCTTTCACCGGGCAATTACGTATTCAGAGTAAAAGCAGCGAATAGCAGCGGGAAATGGAACCCACAGGAAACCGCCCTTAATATTATTATAAGACCTCCATTCTGGAAAACAAACCTGGCCTACGCGTTCTACCTGATCATCTTTATCATCGGGAACTATTACTTTATCCGTTATTATCACCAATGGGTAGAGGGCAAAAACAGAAGCAGAGCCGAACGATGGGAAGCGAAAAAAGAAAAAGAGCTATACCAGGCAAAAATCGAATTTTTTACGAATGTGACCCATGAAATCAGGACCCCGCTGACCCTCATCAGCGGTCCGCTGGATGAAGTAATCAGGAAATCTGAAGACCAGCCTGCACTTGCCGGCAACCTGGCCACAATGAAAAGGAATACGGAGCGGTTAATTGAGCTGACCGATCAGTTGCTTGATTTCCGTAAGGCCGAGGTTAAAGGTTTTAGTCTGAATTTTGTGGATCTGAACATCAGCAAGCTGCTGAAAGATAATTATGAAAGATATCACGCTGCTGCCATGGCGCGCGGCTTAATCTTCAATCTTGAGCTTCCCGATGCCCCTTTGCATGCTTATGCCGATTTGGAGGGATTGAACAAGATCCTGAGCAATCTGATAGATAATGGTTTGAAATACGCTGATGGCAAACTTTTTATCACTCTTTCTGCCAACACGGAAACCTTTATCATTCGCGTAAAAAGCGATGGTGCACTGATCCCTGTGCCAGTTCACCATAAAATATTTGAACCCTTTTACAGGATGAAAAACGGCAAAGAGGAAAGAGGAACAGGCATCGGACTGCCACTTGCCAGATCGTTGGCAGAACTCCATGAAGGAACCCTGAACGTAGAAACTGATGGCGGGTTATGGAATGTGTTTGTGCTGACTTTGCCTTTGCACCATGAAAGGGAGTTTAACATTAACACGCAGACAGATGAGGTAACCGTTCAGGCCGGGCTGGTTCCGGCTGTTCACAGCGATTTGCCCACTATACTCCTGGTAGAAGATAACATGGAAATCAGGCAGTTTATCAGCGGGCAGCTAACGGCCGGCTTTACGGTGATACAAGCGGCCAACGGACAAGAGGCGCTAGATGTGTTAAATAAGACCAGCATTCATCTGATCGTTAGTGATATCATGATGCCGGTGATGGATGGTTTTGCACTTTGCAAAATGGTAAAAGATAACCTGGAATACAGCCACATCCCGATTATTCTGCTCACTGCCAGTAATTCCATGCAATCTAAGATCGAAGGACTGGAAGTTGGGGCCGATGCATATATAGAAAAGCCTTTCTCGCCTGCACATTTGTTGAAACAGATTTCTAATCTGCTCGCGAGCCGGGATAAGATCAAGAATTTTTTCGCTCAATCGCCGTTAGTACATATTAAAAGTATGGCTTACAATAAAGCCGACGAAGCGTTTTTGGAAAAGGTGGCCGAGTTTATTAATAAAAATATTGATAACAAACTGAATGTAGACCAGCTGGCCGACCTGATGAATATGAGCAGGCCAACCTTTTACAGGAAAATTAAGACGATCTCTAATCTGTCCCCTTTAGACCTGATCAGGATTACCCGTTTAAAGCGGGCTGCGGAACTGCTGAGCGAAGGCATTTATAGTATCCAGCAGATTGCAGCTATGACGGGGTTTGGGTCGCAGGCGCACTTTGGAAAAAGCTTTGTCAAACAATTTGGGGTTTCACCCCACGACTATGTGAACAGTGGAAAGAAGACGGCAATGGAACGGTAACTAAAAACAATAGTAAAGAGTCATGGTCGGCTATCGAAATTTCCCAACGGTCAGAACAGGAGGGTACGGCAGGGCTTGAGCGATAAACTAAAAATAATAGTAAAATATGATGAGCCATTATTATCCGATGATGAGCATTTGAAAATAGAGAAGATTAAATACCTAATAGCTTAATAAACAATTATAAACATAGATTACCTAAATAAAATATAAACTTTAAAAATATGATTATCTCTTTTAAACGAACCCTTTTTACACTGACCGCTACTGGCTTAATTGCCTTGTCGGCCTGCAATTCTTCTGCTCCAAAAAGTACAGTAAGTACAGATAGTACTGCCGTCGAATCAGCTGCTTCATCAGCAGACCGGTTCCAGAAAACCATAGATGGAAAATCTGTAAGCCTCTACACAATCACTAATAAAAATGGAGCAAAAGCGATGATCACCAATTACGGCGGGAGGCTGGTCAGCTTATTTATCCCCGATAAAAATGGTAAATTAGTGGATGTTGTAGCTGGTTTCAGCTCCGTTGACGGCTACCAGAAATCAACTGAACCTTATTTTGGCGCAACCATTGGCCGGTTTGGTAACAGGATCGCAAAAGGTAAATTCACACTGGATGGCAAGGCATATACCCTGTTTACAAATAATGGCATCAATACCCTGCATGGCGGGAAAAAAGGTTTTCAGGATGTAGTGTGGGACCTGAAACAGATTGATGCGGAGACAGTACAGCTGGACTACCTTTC
>Ga0247816_10001025_pt1 | contig 14130 bp, 12 predicted proteins | sample UWRJL209509C1_FD_179930 | JGI IMG/M metagenome (GOLD analysis project Ga0247816, IMG submission 179930) | Plant litter microbial communities from Arlington Agricultural Research Station in Wisconsin, United States - UWRJ-L209-509C-1 | ecosystem: Environmental > Terrestrial > Plant litter >...
AGTGAACGACTACCTGCGCGAGGTGATGGGCGAAGAGTTCACCGCCAAGGATTTCCGCACCTGGGGTGGCACCGTCGAAGCCCTCCGCGTGTTCGCCGTAACGGAGCTGCCGGAGCCGGCCAGCAAGACGGCGCTGGCCGCCGCGCAACGCGAGGTGGTGTGCAAAGTGGCGGACCTGTTGGGCAACACGCCCGCGGTGTGCCGCAAGGCCTACATCGACCCCAGCGTGTTCGACGGCTGGGAGCGCGGTGAGCTGACTGCGCTGGCCGGGTTGCGTGGGCCGCGTCAGTGGGAGCAGGCGACCCTGCGCTACCTGCGCAGGGCACGCCGGGTCAGCAAGAAACTCAGCCGCAGTAAATAGCGGTGATGTTGTTGGTGCGGCCGGTTTCGATGGTAAGCCGGTCGCCGCCCTGATGCGCCGCACCGGCCGCCGGATCCGCACTGCCGCTGGCGGTCGGGCCGCTGCGCTCAAGTGTGCCCCGCAGCACCTGCACCTGCAGGCTGTCACTGTCCACGCGGGCCCGCTCTACCGTGGCCGCTGAGGCCGCCAACCCAACCGCGCCCTGCACCTTGTCCAGGTGGCACTGGCCGGAAATCACGCCGTCGATGGGCTGGACCTGGGCCATTGGCGTGCTGCTGCAGGCGGCCAGGGAAACGGCCATCGCGGCCACGCTCAGATAACGGATCATCGGTGCAGCTCCAGTGTCGTTGAGGTGCCTAGCGTGCCGTGTCGCGCGTGGTGCCAGGATGAACGCCTGCACACGGTGGGCACGTTGCATTCACTGGCAGTGGAAGTCGGGATGTCCACACTGGTTGCACGTTCCTGACGTGTCGCTTCACCGGTAGCGCGGCGCAATGCCCCGCGGTTCTCATGCGGCACGTGCTGGTAAATCCGTGTCGAAAGGAGATCTCATGGCAACCGCCAAGACCACCACCACGAAGAAAGCTCCCGCCCGCCAGAAAGCCACCCCGAAGGTCCGCAAGGGCACCCGCGCCACCGCAGCCGCCCCTGCCGAAACCGCCGCACGCAAGCGCGTAGTCAAGACCGCCACCCGCAAGACAGCCGCCACCGACGAGCGCGCCGCCCGCGTTGCTGCACGTCAGCGCCGTCTGCAGGATCAGGAAAAGGCAAAGGACGTTCGCGCCAGCAAGAAGGCTGCCAAGAAGAAAGTCACTCAGGCCGGTGCACGCAAGCAGCCGACCAAGATGCCCGCCCAGACCATCGCCAAGCCCGGCAACGAGCATGAGCTTTCCCTGTCGCCACGCTTCCTCGCCCCGGATTACGTAGGCAGCGGCAAGCTGAAGGGACTCCGCGCGATCGTGACCGGCGGTGACTCCGGCATCGGCCGAGCAGTGGCGGTGTTGTATGCCCGCGAGGGGGCCGACGTAGCCGTACTGCACCTCGATGAGCACGAAGATGCCGACGTCACCCGTCAGCATGTCGAACAGGAAGGGGGACGCTGCATTGTCATTGCCGGTGACGTGCGCGATCCGAAGTTCTGCAACCGCGCAGTGAAGCAGGTCGCCAAGGCGTTCGGCGGTATAGATATCCTGGTCAACAACGCCGCGTTCCAGCTGCATTGCCATCGCCTCGAAGACTTGGACGACGCGCACCTGCAGGAAACGCTGCAGACCAATATCGGTGGCTACATCCAGATGGCGCGGGCGGTGCTGCCGCATCTGGGTGAAGGATCGAGCATCGTCAACTCGGGCTCGGAAACGGGCTTGTTCGGTAGCAAATCGCTGATCGATTACTCGGCGACCAAGGGCGCGATCCACGCGTTCACCAAGGCGCTGGCCAGCCAGCTGTTGCCACGTGGCATCCGGGTCAACTGCGTTGCACCGGGTCCCGTGTGGACCCCATTGAACCCGGCTGACAAAGAAGCACCGGATGTCGGCGAATTTGGCCAGAACAGCGACATGGGCCGCGCCGCGCAGCCGGAAGAGTTGTCGCCCGCGTACGTCTTCCTTGCCGCACCCAGCTGCTCCAGCTATATCAGCGGCGTGGTGCTGCCGGTGATGGGCGGCCCGCACGGCTGACCGCGACAGGCACCGTCGGCTTCCTCTCGCCACCGAGAGGGCGCTGACGCCAACACGCCAGAGTGTGCCCCTGGTCAAACCCACCCGCTGCGCCGCGTCGCTAGCGTGAAGCTCCGGCTTCAGGGGGGTGGAGGTTTGACGCATGACCGAGATCAACATCAGCGCCGCTGCGGATGACGTAGTGGCGCTTCTGCGTTCGCAGCGTGCACGGGAGGCCGCCGCGCAGCTGCAGACACTGCGGGAGGCGCAGACGCTCGTCGTGCAGGAAGCGCTGGAGCGCTATATCGCAGTTCGTGCGGCGCCGGAGCTTGAGGAGCTGGGGCGAACTGGAGGCGTTGTAGCGGCGGATGCGGCGACTGTCGTACCGATGCTGGAGCGATTGCGCGTTGCGTCGCGACCGCCGCGGATGCCGGGCGCGGACGAAACCTCTCCGTTGAGCCCAGCCCAGCAGCATGATGTGTATGGAAGCATGGTGGCGCTACGTGGCAACGCCGCTGCACAGGAAGCCATGGCGACTCAGGATCGGGTGATTCTGGGGTTGCGGAAGGAGACCCGCACCACTGTTGAAAGAGGTCAAGGTGACTACGATGATCGCATCGTGGTGCTTTGGCGGGATGTAGAGGGGCAGGGGCATGTACGGGAGTTCCTGAAGGCCGCCACTGAACCGTCAGCGCAGTACGACGGTCACGCAAAGACCAAGCCTGCCAGCCTGGGATTCGCTGACGTAATCACGCGGCCCAAGACCGAGGGAGTTGATGTCAATGCGGATAGGGTGAAGGACTTGGGCCGGCTGGCAGAAGGAACGACGGAGATGCGCGCTACAACGCATCCTCGCTCCGGCAAGCCGGATGAGTTTTCTTTGCGCCCGACGAGGGCGGCAGTCGCTGAGGGCGCCCACCGCGTCGAACGGGACACCAATGGAGACGGCTGGTTCGATGGGCGTGACATAAATGGTGTGCAGGATCTCAACAACACTTTCAAGATCCATCGTGGAAGTGCACGCAACACATATTCGGCTGGCTGCCAGACTGTTGGAAACGACGAGTACGATGCGTTTGTGACGGTCGTTCGAGGAACACCTGACCAGGAACGCTGGCAGTACGTGCTTACGACCGTTATCCCAAGTCCAACGCGCACACTGGATGATCATCCAGTTCGTCAAGCTGATGATCCGCGTGATCCACAGCATCGCGACCATGCGATGCAGCAGCAGATCAGCACCCGATTGATGGAGATGGGAGGCCAGTACGCAGAGCGGGCGGAGGACTCCAGCTTGCGGCTGCTGCTAGAAGCAAAGTCGTCAGGAATGACCCGCGTCGATCAGATAGTGAGCAGTAATGCCGTCGGGGATCGCAGTGCCGGCGAAACATTGTTCCTGGTACAGGGCACGCCAGCCGATCCCGCAGCGCTTCGTGTGGGCGTAAATGCCGCGGCAGTGATCGAAACGCCGGCAGACACCAGCCTTCAACTGCTGCAGCAGCAGGCGGAAGGGCAGGCTCAGTCGTTACAGGATGTCGGCGCATCATTACATCAGCACAACACACCTGCGATGGGAGGCCATTAGACATGATCGCTGACCGTATCAAATTGAATCTCTTGGTCATCCTCGTCATTGCCAACAGCAACTGCTTGGCGATTGCTGACGATACTCGGGCACGCCCCTCCTCTGTTCCACAACCGGTATCAGACCAAGGGCTTCCACCGCTCCCGGGACCTTCGGGAAGCGCGATAAGGGGAGGATCCTACGGCACGTTGCCGCCGGAGGCGAAAGTCGTACTTGAGCAGATGGACTGCAAGGTCGGCAATCCGACGAAGGCGAAAGTTCTTCAGATACCCGGTCAAGATGGTAAAACCGACTTCATGGTCACCGATCGCAGTGACTCCCGCTTCCACTACTGGATACGTTCATTCGCCGGTACCGAAGGCACGACGGGATACCTGGCCCAGTTGAACGGCTGCCCGGCATGGACAGTCGGGATGCGGGCCTACATTTCCAAGGACGGTCGTGCACCCGAGGACGTAACTGCGACAATTCTTGCGCGTGGTGGCCTCCCGGACGAGAAGGCGATGAAGAAGTACATGGACCAGGGAGCGAGTGAGCTCTTTGCACAGTCCCGCAAGCTGGATCGAGTACCCGTCGTCAGATGGGTTGCAGAGGCCGATCCTGATCAAGAACTGGTTCTGGACAACCGCACGTTCGATCACGGAGGGCTGGTGCATGGCGGATTCCTGGTGTGGGCGGGTGACCATTTCGAAGTCCGACAGAAAGTGGCGGCGGCCATGTGGCCCTGTGACGGCAAGCCCATCGACTGTGATGACGACCCATTCGTAGAAGGGCGTTGACCCCGGACCGTTCGTCGGTCCATGACCTTCGGGGGGTTGACTACAGTTGTCGCTACGGGCACGGTAGCGACACGTGTAGTCAACCAGGGACGTGTCATGCGCCGTAAGACGATCGGGGACCAGGAACTGGCCCTGCTGCAGTACATCGATGAAATCGGGACGCCCAGCGTCGGTGAAGTGGCGGTGGGCTTCGGCGAGCCACGCGGCCTGGCGCGTTCCACCGTGCTGACGATGATGGAGCGGCTGCGTGGCAAGAACTATCTGCGTCGCCAGCAGGCTGACGGCATGTACCGCTACCAGTCCACCGCCGCACAGGACAGCGTGGTCCAAGGGGCTATCGCGCAGTTTGTCGATCGCACCCTGCAGGGCTCGGTATCGCCGTTCGTGGCCTACCTGTCGCAGCGCGAGCAGGTAAGTGACGATGAACTGGCCGAGCTGGAAGCCCTGGTCGAACAGCTGCAATCACGCCGGCAGGAGGGCTGAGCCATGGATACGTCCGTGATCATGATCGTGGAGCGACTGGCCTGGACCAGCGTGCAGACCGCGTTGCTGGTTGGGCTGGTGTGGGCGGTGTGCCGGCTGGTGCCTTCGCTGGGCGCGGCCACGCGCTGCCGCCTGTGGTGGCTGGTGTCGCTGCAGGCAGTGGCCGGGCTGTTCTGGGCCCAGCCGTTGCAGCTGGCGGTGCTGCCCGCGCCTGCGCTGGCAGCTGACACCTTCATTGCCGGCACCGACGTCGCGTACGCCCATGCGCCGGCGCTGCCGACAGCGCCGGTGGTCAGCGCTATCGACACGGTGTCCAGCGCTGCCATCGGCGCTGCGCCGTGGTGGGCGCTGGTCCTTGCTGCGCTGTGGATCAGCGGTGTGCTGGCCATGGCCTGGCGCACGGCCGCCGAGTGGCGGCGCACTCGGGCCCTGCTGGCTGCCGCACAGCCGTGCGCGGACCAGACGCTGGTGGAGGCGCTGCACTTGGCGGCCGAAGCACATGGCCTGCGCCGTGCCCCCCGGCTCTGGATGAGCGCACAGATCGATGCACCGCAGGTGGTCGGCCCGTTGCGCCCGGTGCTGCTGTTGCCTGCTGGCGCGCGTGCGCTGCAAGGTGATGCACTGGACCTGGCACTGACCCACGAACTGCAGCATCTGCAGCGGCACGACCTGCAGTGGGGACTGCTGCCCGCCGTGGCGCAGCACCTGTTCTTCTTCCATCCGCTGCTGCGCCTGGCCGTGCGGGAATATGCGCAGGCCCGCGAAGAAGCAGTGGACGCGGCGGTTGTCGAGGGGCGCAGCGAGCGCCGCCAGGATTACGGGCGCTTGTTGCTGCAGCTGGGCGTGATGCCGCGGCCGCACCTGGGCGTTGCCAGCGCCGCGCCGAGCACGGCCAGCCTGAAACGCCGGCTGCTGTCATTGCAGCAGCGGCACGCCTGCCCGAAGGCGGTCGCGGTGGCGCTCACTGTTGCGGTGCTGGGAATCGGCGTGCTGCCGATGCGTCTGGTCGCTGCGCCGCCGCCGCCCGCACCACCCGCTGCGCCGGCTGCACCAAGTGCTCCCGTGCCACCAGCGCCCCCGCCGGCACCGGCCGCACCGCCAGCCCTCGCCGTGCCCCCCGCAACCGACCTGCCTGCCGCACCACCTGCCCCTGCAGCACCGGCTGCACCTGCCACAGTGCAGGAGAAAACGACAAGCACCACCACGATCATGCGGAGTAGTGATGACGACAGCCTCAGCATGATCACCCACGGCGAGCTGGACCTGGGTAAGCGCCCGGACCGCGCCTATGTGCTGCTCGACGGCAACGCGAGCTACGCCCACGGTGCAATGGATGACGTGAAACAGGCACGCCGGGATCTGGGTACCGATTCGCAGGCGTTCTGGTTCCGTCAGGGAACAGAGCGCTACGTGGTACGTGACCGTACCCTGCTGCTGCAGATGCAGGAGGCCTATGCGGATGCGGCGCGAATCGGGACCGAGCAGGCGAAGCTCGGCCGACAGCAGGGTGAGCTGGGCCGGCGCACCGGGGAGCAGGCGCGCGCTGTAGCCATGGTGGCGCGGGAAGAGGCGCTGCGTGCCGTCCGCCACAGCATGGACATCAACCGCGATGCCGCTGCGGAAGCAGCACGTGCCTCTCTCGAAGCCAGTCGTGCCGCGAAAGACGCGCGCGGGAATGCGGAACTCGCCACGCTGGCACAACGCCAAGCCTCACTGGGCGCGGAGCAGGCTGCGCTGGGTCAGCGGCAATCGCAGGCGCATGCACGGGCGGCACGCGAAGCCGAAAAAATCATGGCCCAGGCGCTGCAGGACGGGCGAGCGCAGCGACTCTGAGACGCAGGTGGGCAGGTCCCTCTCGCACTATGCGGAAGGGACCGGACCCTGGAACCGTTGCAACGTAACGTCAGCCGCAGCTGGCGCCCTCGATCTTGTTGGCCTCATCCACGCGGATCGTCAGCCGATCCTCGCGGAAATCCATCGTCACCGCCATGCCCGGCTTCACTACGCGGGCATTGCGTGCCCCCGAATCCCGCACGGCTTTCGCGATGACCTCTTCGCTGGCGGTCTTGCCCACCAGCGCCTCCAATGTATCCGGACGACACTGATGGCCCTCGCCGCCCGCTACGTGGGGCTTGGGATCGCCAGCGGGGGGATCCATGCCCGGCGCAGCGCTGCTGCATGCGGTGAGCGGCAACAAAGAGCCGAGCAACAACCAGCGGTTCGATAGCATCGTGGATCTCCCAGGTCGATTGGATGAAGAACTGTCCCATCAGGCGCCATCCGGCGTAAACAGGGAGTCAAACCGCTATCGGCTGATGAACGCAGGCCGTTTCCATTACGCTGGCGGCTGCGCGTGTCGAAGAACGGAAGGTCACTCATGGTGGAACAGGTCATCCGACTCAATGCTGCCCTGGCAAGCATTCCGGGCCTCAGGGAAGTGTCGGTGCAGAAGATGGACGTGGGTGATCTGACCGCCGATGACTTCTCGCTGCTGCCCTATGCGGATCTGCCACTGGGTGCGATGAAACGTACCGCAGGCGGGCGTGCGGATGAGCTGGTCATCTGCATGGACTTCGCGCTGGAGGAGGGCGTCCGCGGGCTGCTCGGTCTGGAATTCGTATCCTGGTGGGTGCGTGATGCGGCCCGAGCGGGCGCCGCCATGCAGGTGCGCAGCCTCGCGTTGCCTCCCGTCGGAGAGCAGTTCGGATCGACCCTGCGATTCCGCATCGATTGGTTCTACACCGATCCGGACAATGACATGCAGCGGCTGCTGGCGGCTGTGGATGCGCTGGCGTCTGATCTGGAATCAACCATCGCGCAGCAGGACATCGTCAAACGGATCGAGGGACGGAACGTGCCGGCTGCGGGCGTTCCCGGTGATCGTCCAGGACGTCCGGCGCCGCCACAGCGTGTTTCAGCCGGATTGCGTACGTTGTTCCGCCGCAAGCCGCACTGACCTACTCGCCGGCCAGCGCGAGCGTCTGCCGGTCCTGTGCTTCTTCGTGCACCAGCCGCTGCATCAGCAGGGCCAGGGTCACCACGTCCTGGTGGTTGTGTTCGGCTACGCGGCGCAGGTTCACCGCATCGCCGCCGCGCAGGTAGCGCAGCCACGCCGACGGAGCTTCCGACCCGGGCAGGTCGTCCTCGCGGACGATCTTCAGCAGTTGACGCTCAATGGTGGCCAGGCGGCAGTTTTCCCATACCCCGCGATAGCGCCGGCGCGTTGGATACAGCAGGTCGACATGGTCCAGCGGGGTGATCGGATCGCCCTGTCGCGCCAGCCGGTACCGCGTTTTCAGCAGGGGCGCGTCATAACTGCGGCCGTTGTAGCTGGAAAACACCGTGCCCGGCGCCAGCCAACCGGTGAAGGTACGCAGCATCTCGGCTTCTGCCGCCATGGTGGAGATCATCAACTGGCGGATGCGCAGCCCCGCTCCGCGCGTCGGATCCACATGCCAGTCCGCCGCGCCGATCATGAAGGCGCGCGTGCCGGTACCACCGGCCAGGCCGGTGGTTTCGGTATCGAAGAACATCAGGTCACGCGGTGACACGTGCTCGGTCTCGCGCTTGGCGAAGGCCAGTGACAGCGGTACCGACGGGATGTCCTGCGGCACGAAGGATTCGATCAGGTGCAGGCCCGGTGCGATCTCGTTGCCCGGCAGGTGGCGGTCGAGTGCGCGAGCGCGACTGGCCGGTGCGGCATCACTGCTGCGATCACGTACGCCCAGCAGACGGCGCAGGCTGGAGGCATCCGCGACGGCGCGCGGGGCCGTGGCGACACCCGTCGCCTTGTGGCGGATTTCCTGTTCCACCCAGGCGAACACCGACCGTGCGGCGGCAGGCTGCCTTGCATCGTTGGCGGCGCCAGGCAGCGCCGGCTCGGGAGGGGCCGGTACTGCTGCGGGCGCAGGCGCAGGCGCCACCGCGTTGGCATCACCCGCCTGTCGACGCAGCAGCCGCAGTTTGTCCAGGCTCAGGCTCACGGTGCCAACAGCTCCATCGGATCGACCACGGTCACGGCGACATCGGGCACTTCTTCGCAGGCCACGGCATCGAACAGATCCAGCACCCGCAACGCCAGCGCGCGCGGCGTGGTGTCGTCGGTTTCCTGCGCGGCCAGCACCGGGCCCACGCAGGCGGGGCAGCCGGCCTTGCAGTCGCAGCGTTGCACCAGCTCACGCGCGCGCTGCACCAGCTCCTGCTGGCGCATCCATAGCGGCTCGCTCAGGCCCACGCCGCCGGGGAAGTTGTCGTACAGATACACCGTCGGTACGAACTGCTGCAGCAGCTCCACCGCTGCCGGATCACCTTCTTCGCCCCGCAGTTGCCCGCGGCCGGTCTGGTCGGCGATGGCGAACCAGGCGCCGTCGCCGTTGCCTACCGCCTTCTGCAGATCGCGCGCATCGGCCATCACCGCCACGGTCGCCACGATGTGCAGCGCGTACGCCGCGCCCAGGAAGCCGTCCAGCGCATCCTGCTTGCTGGCGAACGCTCGCAGCAGCAGGGCCTGCGGCAGTTGCCACCACACCGCCGTGGTATGCAGCTCTTGATCCGGCAGGTTGACCGGGCCGTAGCCGATGTTTTCATGGGTGTAATAACGGATCTTCTTGTAGCCCGCCACGCGGCGTACGACGTGCACCTCGCCATGGTGGGAATCACCGCGGCCGGCACCGTTGCCATCGAAACGGTCCAGCACCTTGAGCTTGGTGAAGTCGATGCTGTCGGTGTAGTAGTCCACGTGGGTACGCGTGACGTAGGCCTTGCGGCCTTCCCAGTCCAGCGTCTCCACCTGGTACGGCGTGGACTGCACCATGTGGATGGCGCCTTCGTACAGGGTCAGCGCGGCCGCCGAATAATCCACCTCGGCGATGATCTGCTGTTTGCCGCCACTGCGGTCCACCACGACGAAGTTGCCATCGGCCACCGAGCGCAGGCTGACCGCGTTGGCGGGATAACTGTCGGCGATCCACTCCCAGCGTTCGCCCTCGCGATGCACGACCTCGGTTTCCGCCAGTGCTTCCAGGAACACCTCCGGATCGATCGGGCCGAAGCCATCGCCGACCAGGAACGGGAGCTCGAAGGCCGCGCAGCGGATGTGGTCGAACAGGATCAGCGGCTGGTCCGGCGCGATCCGTGCATGCTCCGGCGATGCCTCGGCGAAGAAGTCCGGATGCCGCACGACGTACTGGTCCAGCGGCTGCGAACTGGCCACCATCACGCCCAGTGCCGGTTGCTGGCGACGCCCGGCGCGGCCGAAGCGTTGCCAGGTGGCTGCGACACTGCCCGGGTAGCCGTTGAGGATCACCACGTCCAGGCTGCCGATATCCACGCCCAGTTCCAGCGCGGAGGTGCTGACGATGCCGTCGATCTGCCCGGCGCGCATGGCCCGCTCGGTCTCGCGGCGCTCGGTTGGCAGGTATCCACCGCGGTAGGCGCGGATGCGCGCCGGCTTACGCGGATCGTGGTCAAAGATGTCCTTGAGGTATTTGGTCAGCACTTCGACCATCAGCCGGCTCTGCGCGAACACCAGTGTCTTCAAGCCGGATTTGATCGCGATGCGGGCGATACGGTTGCTCTGTGAGCGTGCCGATGCCCGCAGGCCGAGATCCGGGTTGACCACCGGCGGGTTCCACAGCAGTACCTGCTTGGGCCCACTGGGCGCCCCGGATTCGGTGATGGCGGTGACCGGGGCCTCGATCAGTGCCTCGGCATGCTGCTGCGGATTGCCGATGGTGGCCGAGCACAGGATGAACTGCGGTTGCACCCCGTAGAACGCACAGATGCGCTTCAGCCGACGCAGCACGTTGGTGACGTGGCTGCCGAACACGCCCCGATAGGTGTGCACTTCGTCGATCACCACGTAGCGCAGGTTCTCGAAGAACTGCGCCCACTTGGTGTGATGCGGCAGGATGGCCTGGTGCAGCATGTCCGGGTTGGATACCACGATGTCGCCGTGCAGGCGGATCGCCTGGCGGGCATCACCCGGTGTATCGCCGTCGAAGGTAAACGCCTTTACGCCCAAGTCACCGGCGCGGTTGAGCTCCAGCAGGTCGGCCACCTGATCCTGCGCCAGCGCCTTGGTCGGGAACAGGAACAGCGCCTTGGCCTTGTGCTGCATGGCCGCGCTGATCACCGGCAAGGTGTAGCACAGCGACTTGCCGCTGGCGGTGGGGGTGACGATGGCCACGTGCTCGCCGCGTTGCGCTGCCTCCCAGGCCTGCGCCTGGTGGCTGTAAAGCTGGTCGATGCCGCGCGCCTTCAAGGCCGCAGCCAGTGCAGGCGGCACGCTGTCCGGGATGGGCGCGTAGCTGCCTTCGCGGCCGGGAATGGCGAAGCTGCCGGTGATGCGGTCGTGGTAACGGCGCTGCAGGCGGGTGCTGAGCAGGGCGCCATCGCGCGCCGGCAGGCCGTCGCGGGTGGCGAGCTGGTGCTCGGCGTCGGCGGTGCGCTTGGCGAGTTCGTAGGCCATGGGGACACAGATTACAGGGGGTGACATGGCACCACAGATGGGTCTCAGCGTGTGAGACACCGTGACGGAAGGGCGTGAACCATTCAGTGCAGTGCGACCCGATACGCCGTGCAGCGCGCCGGCCACGCGCACGCGTATCAACGAAATCTGAAGCCCCATGACCGTATCCTCGCCCGTTGGACACAGGCGGCACGGGGGGAGGGCGGTGGCACGACGTGCAATGCAGGGCGCAATGCTGGCGGTCTTGCTGCTGGCAGGGGGCGCGCAGGCGCAGCAGGCCGCACCGGTGGCCGCGTCCGTGCCTGTGGAGGATCCCGCGATGGCGCCGGTCGCTGTGCCGGCCGCACAGAACGATGTCACCACCTTGGGCGAAGTGCGCGCGCTCCGGCCTGATGACGAGCAGCCACTGGACCTGTATCGCTTCAAGAACCCGATGCGCGCGGAGGACAACCGCTTCAGCCGTAACTGGAGCGAGCCGCCGTCGCCCGAGCAGGTCAGCATGAGCGGTGGCTACCTGATGATGGGTGTGGTCAAAGGGGTGGCCGCAGCGGCCAAGGGCTTGAACAAGATCACCGGCGGGCCGGACCAGATCCAGGCGGCCATTGCCCGGCCGTCGCCGGAACTGAGCGCTGAGCAGCAACGGCGCGCGCTGCAGTTCTGCGCGCAGCAGGAAGGGTGCGGCGCACCGCCACAGGAATAGGCAGTGTCCGTCGTGCCTTCACCATGAGGCGACCGGAGCGCGCTTACGCCGAAGGGGCCGGCCGCCGTTCCAACCACCACAGCAGCGACGTACAGGCGACGAACGCGAGCCACCACGGCCAGCGCGGCCCTGGCACGCGTTGGCTGGCCTGCACCGGCGTCGGTTCGGTCGTGGCCAGCCGGTGCGCAGTGGCATCCATCACCGCCTGTCGATGCAGCGCACGGGCCTGATCCGGATCGAACACATAGCGCCAGTGCGTGCGATCGCCGTGCTGCAGCCGCTGCCAACCGGGCTGCCGTGGCCACCAGCCCGCACAGCGCGCGTCGCCCGTCGCCGGATCAACCCGCAGCGGCACCGCCACACCCTCGCGGGTCAGCGACTGCAAGGGAGCCTGCACGCCGCATAGCGGCTGGCGCTCACCGGCCCACGCCAATGCCTGGGGCGACCACAGGCTCTCACTGCCGGCCTGCGCACGGGCGAGCGTGGCCATGACCGTGCTCCACACCTCACCGTGGCGATCATCGCGGCCGGCCAGCACCCAACGCCAGCTGTCGGTGATCGGCAGCATCCCGATGCGGCCCTTGCCGACAGCGAGCCAACCGCCGATGGCCTTGCCCTGATGGTCCTGCAGCAACGCGTGACTGCCAGGTACCTGTAGCGCCAGAGACTCCAGCAGAGGCAGCGCCGCCGTGTGGGATTCGCGGTCCGCCTCTTCGCCATCACGGGTGGGCAGGGTACCGGCGGCGACGGGGCCGCGGCGCGCCTGCCGCATGGTCGCATCCCCATCGCCGGGCAGCGTCGCCAACTGGCTGGTGGCATCGCCGCGCACGGGCAGACCCAGCTCACCCAATCGTTGGCGCGCGCTGGCCGACGGCGCGCCGGTACTGCGTACCAGCACCCCCAGCCCATCGCGCAACGCCGCCCGCACCGCGGCCAGCTGAGACGCGCCCAGCGCAGCCAGGCTGCGTTCGTCGAGCAACAGCACGTCGCTGCGCGCCAGCGTGGCCGCGTCCAGTGCCACGCTGCCATCGCCCAGGCTGACGCCCGCACCGGCGTCCGCCTGCACCTGCACCTGGATGCCGGCGTCGGTCGCCCAGCGGCGCAGGTACTTCAGTTCGGCGCCGGGCGCGCCGGCCCGCACCAGCAGCCGCAGCGGTGCCGCGGCCAGCGTCTGCTGCGGCACTGGAACGGTGTCGGCCACATGGCCCTGCGCATCGAGCAGGCGCAGCTGGAACACGCTTCGACCCTCGGCGCGGGCAACGCCGCTGAGCTGCACGCGGCCATCCGCTGGCAGCGCGGCGCGATCCACCACCGCACCGGCCGGATCCAGCAGTTCGGCCCGCGCGGCGGCAACGCCGTGTGCCCGTGCCTGCAGCTCGAAACGTGCGCCGGGGCTGGTGTCGGCGGGAGGCTGCAGTGACACCCACCCCGTAGGGGCAGGCGCGGCCTGCCAGCGCGTATCGGCAGGCAGCACGGTGTCGCGGTCACGTGCAGCCAGGCCCGCACCGACCAGGGTCATGCGGGAAGAAGGATGCAGGCGCAGCGCGGTGGCCAGATCAGGAACGCGCGCTGCACCGGCCACGTCACCGGCGTCCGGCAGCACCACGTGCGTGCCGCCGGTAGGCAGTGCGCCGGCGCTGCCAGCGTCTGCACCGATCACGACCAGCCCCCTCATGGGCACGCGCTGCGTCGGGGGCAGCAGGCAGGCGTACAACAGGGCAGCTGCCAGCACCTGCAGCGCGATGACGGCGATCTGGCGGCCGCGGCGGGCCGCGGGACGGCGCAGCTGACGCACGCTGGCGACCAGCACGATCAGCGCCAGCGCGACAGCGACCCAGGTGTTCAACGCGGATGCACTCATCGCTGCGCCTCCAATGCATCCAGGTAACGCTGGCCCATCGCATCGGCGGCGTTGCGCCGTGTCACCTGGGGTAGCGGACGTTGCACCGCACGCCACAACTGCGCACGCAGGCGCTGCCGGCATGCGTCACAGCCCGGTTCGATGCGCAGCTGTTCAATGGCAGCGGCCAGGTCCAGGGCGTCGGGCAGGAAGGCGCTGTTGCGCTGCTGCCACGCCGCCAGTGCATCCAGATCC
>Ga0247816_10001026_pt1 | contig 14126 bp, 8 predicted proteins | sample UWRJL209509C1_FD_179930 | JGI IMG/M metagenome (GOLD analysis project Ga0247816, IMG submission 179930) | Plant litter microbial communities from Arlington Agricultural Research Station in Wisconsin, United States - UWRJ-L209-509C-1 | ecosystem: Environmental > Terrestrial > Plant litter >...
CACCAAGAAATCCATTGGCATTAATTGAACAAAATGATAACAATGGTAAAGCTGCCAGAAGTTTTGGTAACTTAAGATTAGATTATTCGTTCCATTTCCTGCCTGAACTGCATGCAGTGGCAAACGTTGGTTATGATGTGTCTAAGGGCTATGGTACTACAAATGTTCCTGCCTATGCAGCCCAGTCCTTCGCTAACGGAGGAAGTGCAACTCAGTATGAATCGGTTCAGCATAATAAAGTAGCTGAATTTTATTTCAACTATACTAAAGATTTAAAAAGCCTTAATAGTAATATCAACGCTACGGCAGGATATGGTTTTTATGATAATGCAACAACTACTTACAATTTTACCAGCTACAATGCGCTGGGTACAAGTGTAAGTACACCAGTTTTCCCGTTTGATGTGCAACAGAACAGGTTGCTTTCTTACTATGGTCGTGTTGTTTATACTTATGCAGATAAATACATCTTCTCTGGTACAATGCGTACTGATGGTTCTTCTAAATTCAGTGAAGAAGGCAGATGGGGTTATTTCCCGTCAGCAGGTTTTACCTGGAGAGCGATTGATGAATCTTTCTTAAAAGACAGCAAAGTGTTTTCTGACCTGAAATTGCGTTTGAGTTACGGTATCACTGGTCAGCAAGATGGGTTTGCTAACTACAGCTACCTGCCAAACTATTACAACAGTACGAACGAATCGCAATACCTTATAGGTAATTCATACTACCATTTCTCTACTCCGGTAGCCTATGATAAAGATTTGAAATGGGAAAGTTCTACCACTTACAACGCCGGTATTGATTATGGCTTTTTTAAAGGAAGAGTTTATGGTAGCATCGATGCTTACTATAAAAAAACCAAAGATCTGTTAGCAATCGTACCAATCGCTGTAGGAACTAACTTCAGTAATTTATTATTAACCAATGTTGGTAACATGGAGAATAAGGGTATTGAAGCAAGTATCAACGTTGCGATTATTAAAACTGACGATATCCAATGGGATATGGGTGTGAATGCAACTTATAATAACAATAAGATCACCAACCTTTCTTTAAATCCAAACCCGGATGCAAGAGTTGGCGCAGGTGATGTTACAGGTGCAACTGCTTTAACGTTAAAATGGCATTCTGCAGGATATACTCCTTATTCGTTCCTGGTTTATAAACAAGTTTATGATCAGGCTGGCGCGCCAATTGAAGGTGTATATGTCGACCAAAATGAAGATGGTGCTGTAAACGATCAGGATAAATACTTCTATAAATCTCCTGCTCCTAAATATATCTTCGGATTTAACACTTCATTCACGTATAAAAAATTCACTGTAAGCACAGTATTACGTGCTAATGTGGGCAACTATATCTATGACAACGTTTCATCTAACTTCGGTGTAGCGAGAAATATTTTGAGTCCAAGCGGGTTGATCAATAATGCATCAACCAATATTTATGATACCAACTTCACGAATAATCAATACTTAAGTGATTATTACATTCATAACGCTTCGTTCATTAAAATGGATAATGCAGGTCTGGCTTATAACCTTGGCCGTCTTTCTCCAAATTCAAATACAACATTACGTTTAACTGCAAACGTGCAGAATGTGTTCATTATCTCTAAATACAAAGGAATTGACCCTGAGTCGAACCCAAGTTCAGGTATTGATAACACGCTTTACCCAAGACCAAGAACCTACAGTTTAGGTGTTAATGTTGGGTTTTAATAAATTAAAAATTAAAAGATAAAGAGATGAAAAATCTATCTAAAATATTTACAGCGGGTGCCATCTTATTGGTTTCATTCTCGTCTTGCAAAAAAGACCTGAATTTAACGCCAACAAATGATGTAACAGCTGACGTTACTTATGCAAATGCAGCCGGTTACAGGTCTGTTCTTACGAAAGTTTATGCAAGTTATGCCACTACAGGTGGTAGCGGTTCTGGTAGTAGTGACCTTGGTGGTATTGATGCAGGTGCATCAGATTTCCTTCGTTTGTACTGGAATGCACAGGAACTGACTTCAGATGAAGGTCTTTGTGTTTGGAATGACCCGGGAGTATTTGATTTGAACTATATGACGTTCACATCTGATAATATTATTCTTCGTGGATTATATACCAGAAGCTTATACCAGATCACTGTCGCTAATGAATTCCTTCGTGAAAGTACACCAGAAAAAGTAGCTGGTCGCGGCATTACAGGAACTGAAGCAGAAGATATCGCAAAATACAGAGATGAAGTAAGATTTTTGCGTGCTTATCAATACTGGGTATTGATGGACCTTTACGGAAATCCGCCTTTTATCACTGAAGAAGATCTTATTGGTAAAGTATCTCCAAAACAAATTAAACGTGCCGATTTGTTTAATTATGTAGAATCTGAATTGTTAGCTATTGAACCTAGTCTTTCTATTGACAATGAATATGGAAGGATCACAAGGGGAGCAGCAGATATGTTATTATCTCGTGTATATTTAAATGCGTCGGTTTATACTGGAACTGCAAAAAATACAGAGGCGATCACTTATGCAAGTAAAGTAATCGCTAGTAAATACAGCCTGAATACAGCATACCAGAACTTGTTCCTTGCTGATAATAATTTAAATAACCCAGAAGTAATTTTATCGATCAACTATGATGGTAATTTCACACAAAATTTTGGTGGAACTACGTTTTTGGTAAATGCTTCTATTAACGGCGATATGTCACCTGCTACATTTGGTGTTCCAAATGGCGGATGGGGTGGTATTCGTTCACGTTCAACTTTATCAGGACAGTTTACAAATGCGGCTGATAAAAGAGCAATGTTCTTTGGTGATAAAGCAGCTAATGATGATGTAACTGTATTTACTGATGGACTTCGTGTAACAAAATTTAAAAACATCACTCAGTCTGGTGCTACTGCACCATCGGTCGGAGGTACACTGTGTTCAATTGATTTCCCTTTGTTTCGTTTACCGGAAGCTTATCTAAATTATGCTGAGGCAGTTTTGCGCGGCGGTACAGGTGGTAGCTTAGGACAAGCAGTTACCTATGTAAATCTTTTGCGTCAGCGTGCTTATGGCAGTACTGCCGGAAACATTTCGACGTTAACCCTTGATGGAGTACTTTCAGAAAGAGCAAAAGAATTCTACTGGGAAGGTTACAGACGTACTGACTTAGTACGTTTTGGTAAATTTACTGATGGATCTTATGTATGGCCTTTTAAAGGTGGCACTAAAGCAGGTACTGGTGTTGCAGCTACCCGTAGTATTTTTCCATTACCATCTGCGGATGTTATAGCGAATGTTAATCTAGTTCAAAACCCTGGTTATTAATACGTTTCTAATATGAAATCATTATATATAAAAACAATGGCCTTTAGTATGATTGTACTATTGTTCATGTCTTGCAAGAAAGACGAAACTAAAGTTATTGCAGGTAATGGAACAGCACCTATTTTAACATCAACTGCAGCTAGCAGCATTGTATTAATAGAAGATAATGCCGCAGCAAATGCCGCAGTGTTTAGCTGGTCAGCTTCATCGTTTGGCTTTAAAGGTAGCGTAGTTTCTTACACACTACAAGTTGGTATTCCAGGTGATAATTTTAAAACTGTAAGAGAAGTGACTGTTGGTACAGGGTTAACTACAACTGTTACAGTTGGTACATTGAATAGCCTGGTTAATCAATTAGGTCTTACACCCGGTGTAGATAGCAAAGCCGAAGTTAGGGTTAAAGCAAGTATCAGCGATAATTATACTCCAGCTTACTCTAATACACTTTCTTACACAGTAAATCCATACCAGATCATTATCGATTATCCATCTCTATGGGTTCCGGGAGGTTATCAAAACTGGGCACCAGCAACTGCACCGAAGATTTCTTCTGTTCTCGATGACAAAATCTATGAAGGATATATCAACTTTAGTGCTGCTTCAGAATTTAAATTAACTCCTGCTGCAACATGGGACCACAGTTACGGTAGCGATGTTGAAGGTAAAATTATACTTGATGGTGGTAAAAATAATTTATCGCTCACAAGTGCAGGTTATTACTTGCTGAAAGCAAATACAACAGCCCTTACATGGTCGGCCGCTAAAACAACATTCTCTGTTTCTGGGACGGCTGTTGGTATTGAAACACCAATGACTTACGATGCAGTTGCTAATGTATGGACAGTGACTAAAGCCCTGGCTGTTGGTAACCTTACTTTTAGCAATGGTGCTGGTACTACTTATGGAAGCGCTGCTGTAGCTAACGGCAAGATCGTAGCGGTAGGTGCTAACCTTACTGGTGCAGCTATTCCTGTTACCGTTGCCGGTACTTACAAGATTACTTGTAATGTTGGTATCCCTGGTAACTACGTATACAGTATTGTAGCTCAATAAAAAAATACTATGCCCTGGTATTTATACCAGGGCATTTTTTCTTCGATCATTCCCAACTTACTTTTTCCGTTCATGATTAGAAAACCAGCCAAGATCCATTACATATTATCAATTCTAGCATTGTCTTATTTATCAGGGAACAACCAATTCCGGAATTTAACTTTCACCACTGCACATGCACCGGGTGAACTTGTTGTTTATAGCCCTTTGATAAATTGAGGCCTGCTTGCAGGTAAACTGAACTAAAGAAGAGTAAAGCCCCTTCCTTAAACCGAAATTTAACCCTCAAGCTAACGCATCTCCTGCAGAAGGAACTATGGTTAGACAGTAACCATAATAATTCTTCAGATAAATTGTAATTACTTATTAGTACCGAAAATGAGAAGATTAACTATTATATTATTCGTATTACTGTCGGCCAGTGTATGGGCGCAGTCAAAACCTGACCACGTAGAGCCAATGTTCTGGTGGGTGGGAATGAAAAACCCTAAACTTCAATTGCTGGTACACGGAAAAGATATTTCCGGATATACAGCTGCATTGGATTATCCGGGTGTAAAACTAGTGGAATCGCATAAAGTAGAAAACCCGAACTATCTTTTTATTGATCTGGAGATCGCTGCAGATGCAAAGGCTGGTAAATTTCCTATCAATTTCCTTGTAAATGGAAAGAAAGTAGCAACATATACTTATGAACTGAAGACAAGAGATGCTTCGGCCTCGCGTATTCAGGGAGTAACCAATAAAGATTTTATCTATTTGCTGATGCCCGACCGTTTCTCGAATGGGGATAAATCAAATGATAAAGTGAAAGGCCTGGCAGAGCAAACGCTCGACAGGCAAGCCATGTATTCACGTCACGGAGGTGATATACAAGGTGTGATTAATCATTTCGACTATTTAAAAGAATTAGGTGTTACCACTGTATGGATGACACCAGAGATCGAAAATGATATGACGCATGCTTCTTACCACGGCTATGCAGCTACCGATCATTACAAAATTGATCCGCGTTACGGTACAAATGAATTGTATAAAACTTATGTAGATAAAGCGCATACTGCAGGTTTGAAAATCATTAAAGATATTGTTCACAACCATATGGGGACAGGGCATTGGATTTTTAAGGATATGCCGATGAAAAGCTGGGTGAACGAATGGCCTGTGTTTACACAAACCAGTTACCGTGATGAGCCGGTAATGGATATTCATGCCTCAGAGGCCGATCGTAAGAAACAACTCGATGGATGGTTTGTAAATACGATGCCAGATTATAATGAGAGAAATCCTTATGTACAGAACTACCTGACCCAAAACCATATCTGGTGGATCGAATATGCTGGAATAGATGGATTACGTCTAGATACTTATGCCTATAATGATCCTGCTTATATGGCCGACTGGGCAACCAAGCTTAAAGCAGAATTCCCTCACTTAACTATTTTTGGTGAGACATTAGTTAACTCTGTACCCTCACAAGCTTTCTTTACACAAGGGAACACAGTGAACAGGGGTTTTGATACTCAGCTTCCGGGGATTACTGATGCAGTGATGAAAAGTGCAGTATATGAAGCCCTGAACGGCAAATCGGGCTGGACAGACGGTATCTTCAGGTTATATAACATTGTTTCACAGGATTTTCTTTATCAGGATCCAACAAGAAACTTAATTTTCTGGGATAACCACGATATGGGCCGCTTTTACTCGATGATACATGAAGATATGGACAAATATAAATCGGGTATGGCGATATTGTTAACTATGCGTGGTATTCCTCAGTTATATTATGGTACTGAAATATTAATGAAAAACTTTTCTGATCCTGACGGGCTGGTACGTTCTGATTTTCCAGGGGGATGGCCGGGAGACAAAGCAAATAAATTTACTGCGGCTGGCCGTACAGCACAAGAGAACGAAGCTTTCAACTATGTAAGCAAACTGGCTAACTACAGGAAAAATAACCCTTCTCTGCAAACTGGAAAATTAACGCAATATGTTCCGGAAGATGGAATGTATGTGTATTTTAGAATCAGCGAAGAAGGAAAACCTGTAATGGTGATCTTAAATGGTGACGACAAAGTGAAAACATTAAATACTTCCAGATTTGCAGAGCAGATCAAAAACTCATCATCATTGAAAAACGTGATTACGGGTGAGCAGACAGACATAAAAACTATAAACGTTCCAGCTAAAACTACACTGGTACTAGAACTGAATTAATATGAGCGATATAACTATAGCATGCATTTTTGATCTTGATGGCGTATTGGTAGATACAGCAGTTTATCATTACCAGGCTTGGAAAAAACTGGCCAACTCTCTGGGGTTTGATTTTAGTCACGCCCAAAATGAACAGCTAAAAGGGGTAAACAGAATGCGTTCGCTGGACATGATCCTTAACTGGGGCGGAATCACAAAAACCGATGCGGAGAAAGAAGAGCTTGCAGGTTTAAAAAACTCGTGGTATGTAGACATGATCAGTAAAATGTCGGCCACAGAAGTACTGCCGGGAACACTGGAACTGTTAGAAGGGTTAAAAAGCAAAGGCATAAAAATGGCTTTGGGTTCTGCAAGTAAAAATTCAGGTCTGATTCTGGAAAGAACTAACCTTACACATTTTTTTGATGCGGTAGTAGATGGTAACTCGGTGACTACCTCTAAACCAGATCCGGAAGTGTTTGTAAAAGGAGCAGAATTGTTAAATACGCCTGCTGCAAATTGTATTGTATTTGAAGATGCCTCTGCTGGTGTACAGGCAGCTATCTCAGCAGAAATGGCTGTGGTAGGGATCGGTGAAGCCGAAAATTTACCGGGTGCAGATATGATCATTAAAGATCTTTCCGGTATCACAGTAGCAGAATTAACAGCTTTAGTTAAGCAAAAAGCAGAGAAAAGAATAGCATAACATCAAGATGAAGAATTATATACAAGCAGACGAGTGGAACATCATTGAAAACGGTTTTGATGCTCATTTAAATAAAATATCAGAAAGTATTTTCAGTATTGGCAACGGCCGGATGGGCCAGCGTGCAAATTTTGAAGAGACTTATGCTGGCGAGAGCCTGCAGGGTAATTATGTTGCCGGTGTCTATTATCCTGATAAAACCCGTGTAGGATGGTGGAAAAACGGTTATCCGGAATATTTTGCCAAGGTACTGAACGCTGCAGAGTGGATGGGACTGGAACTGAAACTGGATGGCGAAGTGGTAGACTTAAGTTTGTGCAAAGTTTCTGCATTTAAGCGCGTGCTAAATATGCAGGAGGGGTACCTGTTACGTACTTTTACGGCAGAACTGGCTTCTGGCAAACAGATACAGGTTGTTGCCAAGCGCTTTTTTAGTATTGCTAATGATGAGATCGCAGCATTACATTACCAGTTAACTGCACTTAATTTTTCTGGAACACTGGAATTGACAGCTATAATTGACGGGGATGTTAAAAACCAGGATTCAAATTATGATGAGAAGTTTTGGGATGAGGTAAGCCGGGCACAGGATGAAAGCGGTTCTTACCTGGTAATGCGCACTAAAAAAACAGAATTTGATGTAATTACCGGTGTGAAAACATTAGTGTTCAATCATAAAAATGAAGTTAAACTAACACCGGTTACGGAGGTTAAAGATAAATACCTGTCGGAAACGGTAACGCTGGAAATTTCAGCTGACGAAGCTGTAGATATCTATAAAATCGCGACTAACCTGTCTTCACAGAACTATGCAACTGAGGTATTGTTAGCAACGGCAGTGAAAGTAATCAATGCCGCTGTAACCAAAGGGTTTCATGCGCTGTTACAGGAGCAGGCCGAGGCATGGGCGGCGAAATGGCAGGAAGGTGATATCATCATTGAAGGTGATGTTGCTGCACAGCAGGCCATCCGTTTTAATATTTTCCAGCTAAACCAGACTTATACTGGTAAGGATGCGCGTTTGAATATTGGCCCTAAAGGGTTTACCGGCGAAAAATACGGAGGTTCTACTTATTGGGATACCGAAGCCTATTGTATTCCTTTTTACCTATCTACTGCTCCGGAAGAGGTTTCTAAAAACCTGTTAATCTATCGCTATAAACACCTCGAAAAAGCAATCGAGAATGCAGAGAAGTTAGGTTTTAACAACGGCGCCGCACTGTATCCGATGGTAACCATGAACGGTGAGGAATGCCACAATGAATGGGAGATCACTTTCGAAGAGATCCACCGTAACGGGGCAATCGCATTTGCGATTTTTAACTACATCCGCTATACTGGTGATCAGAGTTATTTAAAGCAATACGGTCTTGAAGTACTGATCGGCATTGCCCGTTTCTGGAAACAGCGTGTAAACTGGAGCGGGGATAAAAAACAGTTCGTAATGCTGGGGGTAACCGGGCCGAACGAATACGAGAACAATATCAATAATAACTGGTATACCAATACGCTTGCGGCATGGTGTTTAAGTTATGCTGTAGAGGCTGCGGGAATTGTTAAGGCAGAAGATGCTGCTCAGTATCAGCAGATCGTAGAGAAAACGAAATTAGACGAAAAGCAGGAGTTTGGCGACTGGACCAATATTTCTGAAAACATATACTTGCCTTATGATGAGGAGAGAGGTGTTTTCCTTCAGCAGGATGGATACCTGGATAAAGAACAGATCCTGGTTAAAGATTTGCCTGCATCAGACCGTCCGTTAAACCAGAAATGGAGCTGGGACAGGATATTGCGCTCCGGTTTTATCAAACAGGCAGATGTATTGCAGGGAATGTATTTCTTCGAGGATAACTACGACCTGGAATCACTTCGCAGAAACTTCGATTTTTATGAATCGCGTACCGTGCATGAAAGCTCGCTTTCTCCATGTGTACACAGTATCCTGGCTGCAAAGCTGAATGACGGTGAAAGGGCATACGAATTTTATCTCCGTACTTCACGTCTTGATCTGGATGATTATAACAATGATACAGAGGATGGGTTACACATTACTTCCATGGCGGGTACATGGATGAGTATTGTAGAAGGTTTTGCAGGCATGCGCGTGCGTGATGGCAAGCTTTCTTTTAATCCTTTTCTTCCGGAACAGTGGGCTTCTTTCTCTTTTATTATCGGTTTCCGTGGTATCCAGCTGCGTATAAAGGTTAAAAAAGACGAGATGACTATAGTGACTGATGCGAAAGAATTGCTGGACATTAATATCTTTAACAAATCGTATGCGGTTTCGGCAGGCGAAACGGTAATTTCTTATAAAGGCGCTTTGGTATGATGAGCCTTTGCCGGACTTTAACCGTTGTTATTTTATTAATTGTTTCAGGATCTATGGATGTTGCTTTAGCGCAGAATAAAAAAATAATGATCTACCAGCTTCTTCCAAGGTTATTTGGAAACAAGCAGCAGGCAAATGTTCCATACGGGACGATTGAGCAGAACGGTAGTGGTAAGTTTGCAGATATCAGTGAGCAGGCGCTTGAGGGAATAAAAGAACTGGGTACCACACATGTGTGGTATACGGGTGTAATTTCTCATGGTACGCTAACAGATTACAGTAAGGATGGTTTACCCGCCAATAACGCAAATGTGGTGAAAGGCAGGGCAGGTTCTCCTTATGCGGTTAGAGACTATTATGATCTGGACCCTGACCTGGCAACGGATGTAAAAAACCGTATGGCAGAATTTGAGGCACTGGTTAAAAGGACACATCAAAAAGGACTTAAAGTAATTATCGACTTTGTTCCAAACCATGTGGCGCGCCAGTATAAGTCGCGCATGAAACCTGCCGGCGTTAAAGATTTTGGTGAAGGTGATGATGTACATGTAGCTTTTAGTGCAGCTAACGACTATTACTACGTACCGGGCAAAGACTTTGTAGTGCCCGAGCCTAAATCAAATCAGCCTACACCGCTTTCTGCTTTACAGCATGAAAACTATAAGGAGTCGCCTGCAAAAGCTACAGGGAACAATGTTTTTTCCGAAAAGCCTTCTGTAGATGACTGGTATGAGACTATCAAGTTAAACTATGGTGTAGATTACCAGAACGGGGCTACACAGCATTTTGATCCGACTCCTGAAGTATGGACAAAGATGCGTGATATTCTTTTATTCTGGACCAGCAAAGGTGTAGATGGTTTCCGCTGTGATATGGCAGAAATGGTTCCCCTGGCATTTTGGGCCTGGGTAATCCCTGAAGTCAAAAAAGTAAAACCTGAACTGATTTTTATTGGTGAAGCTTATGATCCTACGAGTTATAAATCGTTTCTTACCGCAGGTAAATTCGATTACCTGTATGATAAAGTAGGGTTGTATGATGGGTTGAAAAGGCTCATCAGGAGTGAGGAACATGCCGATGTAAATGATATCCGGAAAGTCTGGCAGGTAGAAAGTGCCGGCTTTGCAGATCACATGCTCCGTTTCCTGGAAAACCACGACGAAGAAAGGATTGCTTCTGCGGGCTTCGCAGGAAGAGCAGAACTGGCATTACCGGCAATGGTTGTTTCTGCAACATTATCAGGCGGACCAGTGATGACGTATTTTGGTCAGGAAGTAGGAGAGCCCGGTAGAGGTGCCGAAGGTTTTGGAGGCGAAGATAACCGGACTACGATATTTGATTACTGGGGAGTTCCGGAACATCAGAAATGGATGAACGGTGGTCAATTTAAAGACGGACTGACGGGCGACCAGAAGCTGCTGAGAGAATACTATGTAAAACTGCTGCAAATTGCAGGTGCTTCGGAGGCAATTGCCAAAGGTGAACTATGGGAAATCCCGGTAGCGGGCAATATGAATAAAAGGATGTACGGGTATGTGCGTTACACAGCTAAACAGCGGTTATTGATCCTGGTTAATTTTGACCGTCATTACCGGATGGAAAGCAACGTACAGATCCCTGAAAACATTTTACACGGTAAATCGTTCGGCCATGCGGAGGATAAACTTTCCGGTCTGCAGTTAAAAGACATTAAAAATAATACGATTCCTGTCTGGGTACTGCCTATGAGTGCGCAGATTATAGAATTTTAAGCACAATAATCATATTAACACCAAATTATTGATATGGAACAAAATAAAGTTGTAACCGCAAAACCAAGGTTAACTAACACCCAGATCTTTAATCTGAGTGCCGGATTTTTCGGTATACAGTTCGGGTTTGCATTGCAGAATGGTAATGCTTCAAGAATCCTGCAGACCTTTGGTGCAGATGTAGAGCATTTATCACTTTTCTGGCTGGCGGCCCCGCTTACCGGAATGATTGTGCAGCCAATTATTGGTTATTACAGCGATAAAACCTGGAACCGTTTTGGCAGAAGAAGACCTTATTTTCTGGTGGGTGCGATCCTTACGGCTATAGCGCTGATCTTGATGCCTAATTCGGGTACTATGGCAAGTTTTCTGCCGCCGATTATTATCGGAGCGGGTATGCTAATGATTATGGATGCCTCTATTAACGTTGCAATGGAACCTTTCAGAGCGCTGGTAGCGGATAAGCTCCCAGAAAGCCAGCGAAGTTTCGGATTTTCGATGCAGACCTTTTTAATTGGCGCCGGTGCGATATCTGGTTCATGGCTACCTTATATTCTTTCAGAATATTTTGGTGTTTCTAAAGTTGCTGCGGTAGGGCAGATCCCTCATAATGTGATCTACAGTTTTTATGTAGGGGCTGCTATTTTGCTGTTAACCATATTGTGGACGGTGCTGACAACTAAAGAATATCCGCCAGAGCAAATGGCTTTATATCATAAAGGTGAACCGGAAGCAGAAGAGAACAATGGATTGTTATCCATTTTGTCAGATTTTTCGAAGATGCCGCTAACGATGAAACAATTGGGACTGGTGCAGTTTTTCTCCTGGTTTGCTTTGTTTTCAATGTGGGTATTTACTACTCCTGCCATTGCGCAGCATATTTATAAGGTTCTGCCGGGGGATACCTCATCGGTTAAGTTTGCAGATGCAGGAAACTGGGTGGCATTTTTATTTGGTGTGTATAATGGTGTTTCTGCTATTTATGCTTTGATTCTGCCTTCGATAGCCCGTGCAACAAGCCGTAAGGTAGCGCATGCTTTTTCCCTGCTTGCAGGTGGCGCAGGTCTGCTGTCGATATATTTCATTACCAATCCAGACCACCTGGTCTATTCTATGATCGGTATCGGCCTTGCCTGGGGAAGTATACTTTCCATGCCATACGCTATTTTGTCGAGCGCCATACCTGCCCGTAAAATGGGTGTATATATGGGTATATTTAACTTTTTTATTACCATGCCACAGATTGTGAATGGTATTTTTGGCGGGTTAATCGTAAAAAAATTCTACCATGGTGAAGCGATTTACGCGATTGTTCTTGCAGGTATATTTATGATTCTTGGTGCAATCTCTGTTTTATATATCCAGAGCAGTAAAGAGAAATAAGATTGGTATTTGCAGTCATTATCTGATTTAATGGCTGCAAACACCGTAACATTTTTAAAAAGATTGAGGATAATCAGGATCTTATATTGATATTTAAGAGTCAATTAACCGCTAATTCAATCTTAATGAACAAAATTTTTACCTTACTACTGGCTGGCATTTGCGCATCCCAAACTTTGAGTGCACAAATGTTAAATGCCGCTAAGCCAAATTCCAGGCCCGGAAAAGCTGATACGACTGCTGATGCAGCAATAAACTCCCGCAAAATTGTAACTGAAAGTACTGTTGTTACCCAGCATCAGGTAACTATAAAAGGAAAAAATGTTCCTTATAAAGCTGTGACAGGTACGTTGCCGGTATGGGATGAAGAGGGAAAGGCGATTGCCGGGCTCTTCTATACGTATTACGAAAGAACAGATATTAAAGACCGTGCCACAAGGCCGCTAGTGATCTCATTTAATGGCGGCCCGGGTTCTGCTTCTGTCTGGATGCATATTGCTTACACAGGTCCTGTGGTACTTAATATTGATGATGAAGGCTATCCTGTTCAGCCTTATGGTTATAAGGCAAATAATGCGTCCATTCTTGATGTTGCTGATATCGTTTACATCGACCCTGTGAATACTGGTTATTCGCGGGCAATTAATAAAGATATTCCCGGCAGTAAGTTCTTTGGTGTTCGTGCCGACATCAAATACCTGGCAGAGTGGATAAATACATTTGTTACCCGTAACAACCGCTGGGCATCCCCTAAATTCCTTATCGGCGAAAGCTACGGTACTACCCGTGTTTCTGGTTTAGCGTTAGAATTGCAGAATTCACAATGGATGTATCTTAATGGAGTGATCCTGGTATCGCCAACAGAATTGGGAATTACACGTGGTGCCTCATTGGATGCAGCGCTGCGGTTGCCCTACTTCGCAGCTACGGCCTGGTACCATAAAGTGCTGCCGGCTGACTTGCAAACTAAAACGTTAAAGGATATGCTGCCAGAAGTAGAACAATTTACGATGAATGAACTCGTTCCCGCATTAAATAAAGGAAGTATGCTGAGTGATGCTGATAAAAAATCAATCGCAGTTAAGATGGCGAGGTACTCCGGTATCAGCGAAAAAGTAATTCTACAGCATAATCTTGATGTGTCGACTGACTTCTTCTGGAAAGAACTTTTACGTGATAAAGGTTTTACGGTAGGACGTTTGGATTCAAGATATAAAGGTTTGGATAAACAGGATGCTGGTGAAGGGCCTGATTATAATGCAGAGCTGACTTCATGGTTACATTCTTTTACGCCTGCAATCAATATGTATATCCGCAACGAACTCAATTACAAAACAGACCTGAAATATAATATGTTTGGCTCTGTTTATCCATGGGATAATGACGGTAACC
>Ga0247816_10001027_pt1 | contig 14122 bp, 11 predicted proteins | sample UWRJL209509C1_FD_179930 | JGI IMG/M metagenome (GOLD analysis project Ga0247816, IMG submission 179930) | Plant litter microbial communities from Arlington Agricultural Research Station in Wisconsin, United States - UWRJ-L209-509C-1 | ecosystem: Environmental > Terrestrial > Plant litter >...
TCACCTGCTTTTGGATATTTAAAAACTTGCTGCGTTGGGTACAAACCTTGATTGTACAAATCCATTGAAAATTCTGGAACTTCGGTTTCATCAAAACGAATAAATGCAATTTTATCGCTTGAAGTATTCCAGTCAAAAGCCTTTACGAAAGCAAATTCTTCTTCATAAACCCAATCCGTAATTCCGTTGATGATGGCATTTTTCTTTCCGTCAGCCGTAATTTGTTTTGAAGTTTTTGTTTGAAGATTATAAACAAATAAATTATTGTCTTTTGCATACGCAATTTGAGTTCCATCAGGAGAAAAAGTAGGTTCCTGAACTTTGAAATCAAATATTTTAGTCAATTGCTTCGAAGAAATATCATATAAATAATAATCGGCCACAAAAGAACGGCGAAAAATTTGTTCTGATTCACACGCCAGCAAAATTGTATTTTCCTTTGAATTGAAAGTATAACTGTCAATCATCGGAAGGTTTTTATGGTTTTTTGTGTCAATTAAAGTAGCTACTTTTTTTAAGGTGGCATAATCATATAAATCGATTTGCATACTTCGGGAAGCCCTGTCAAAGTTGAGAACTGTGTATTGATTTGTGTTTTTCAAAGACTGCAATTCGTCCATTCCTTCTGCTCTGAAAGCGCCACCCCAAATTTCTTCAAGAGTCAATTTTTGCTGTCCAAAAACCGATATGCAAAAGAACAAAAGCAATGCGGTAATCTTGCGTGAATTCATCATATTATATTAAGGTAAAAAAACTGTCAATTTTAGTGAAAAATTTGCAATAAACCGTCATTTATTGTGTTAAATGCAATTTTTAGAAAATTCTTCTGCATTTCAGTTTTTTTTCTGTAGCTATAATTTTTATTAAAATTGAAAATTAACATTTATTATCTAGCTTTTTTTATTCTATATTTGAGTAAATCTGAATTATTTATGAAAAAAATCGGTCTCGCTTTTTTACTTTTTTCTGTTGTTGCTTCGTCACAAATTCCAAAAGATTGTTCGAAATGTTCTTCAGAAATTATTGAAGAAAGTCAGATACAATCGCTTGATTCTTATGCTTTAAAATTGTTGAAAAACGAAATTTATGCTCGAAAAGGATATGTTTTTTCAAACTCTGTTTATGCCGAATATTTTAAGAAATTTAGTTGGTACAAGCCTTTGAACGATAATTCGAAGCTGGCATTTTCTGATTTAGAAACAAAAAACATTGCCATTTTAAATCAAAAGATTCAGGAGATTTCAGAATTTGTTTCTACGGAACAAAACAGCAAATACAAGACGCTTTCAGATCAAAAAATAGCAGAAATATTTACACAACAAAAGAAAAGGGAACTCGGAATTCAGTTTTCAATCTGGAAAGTGTACCATTATGAAGATAAAACGGGCAACTATTATTTGGTTCTGACAGAAGATGGTGATGAAAAAGATGCCGAAAAACATCCGATGAATACAGCAATCAAAGCTTTTAATTTTAAGATTGAAGGTGAAAAATGGGCAAAAACTTTTGAAACAAACGACACAAAACTTTCAGAAGAAGAAAGTATTTGGTTTTGGTCACGATATATTTATGTGGAAGATTTTGACAATGACGGAATTGTTGAACCCATAATTTTTTATGGAACCAACGGTTATAATGGATATAGTGACGGCAGAGCCAAAATTTTAATTTATTATAAAGGGAAGAAAGTTGGAATCAGAATCCAAAATGACATTTTAGACGACGAAAGAAATTTTTCTGTGGATGCCGATTTTTATAAACTTCCAAAGAAAATTCAAGATAAAGTTTTTGCACAGATGCATTTTATGGAGGAGAATGATCATTCGCTTTTACCGAATGGCTGGCAAAATAAGGTAGCTAAAAAAATGACTTTTATTGAAGAATAGAATGAAAAAAGCCACTTTTCAGTGGCTTTTGATTATTTATGGAAATCCGTTAATTTTTTTTCTTTTTCAAGTACATCAACTTCCAATTGTTTTATTTTGACTTGTTGCTTGCTGAGCTTGATATTTTCTTTTTCAATTTCAATGTCAGAAAGCTTTCCTTTTGCTTTTTTCTTGTTCAACTTTGATTGGCTAGAAGAAAGATCTTTTTGAGCGTTTGCCAGTTTGGTTTTGGCTTTTGAAACGCTTTTTTCTGCGTCAGCAATTTTGCTTTGTTTTTTTGCAATTTGCGTTTTTTCGCGTTCTAATTTTTTCTGCTCTTTTTCAAGCTTTTTTTGTCCGTCTTTTAGCTCTTTCGCACTTTTTTCAGCTTCTTTTTGGGCTTTTTTTTGTTGGGCTTCTAAAGCTTTAGCTTCTTTTTCAGCATTTTTAATCTCTTCTGAAGTTTTTTCATTGGAGACAAATTGCTTTTCTTTCAAGTCTTTTACCAATATTCCAGGTAATGTGTCAGCAACGATTGAGTTTGAAATTTCATTTGATTGTTGTGCTACCATCTGCATTCCACTGAATAAAATGGCTGATAAAATAATTTTGGCTTTCATTTTTTGTTTTTTAAAATTTATTAAATGCTATTTTGACGCTAATATATAACAATTTCTTTAAATTGCATAAATTTATAACGCAAGGTAAAATTTAATTTATGAGAAGTAAAGTGTTGATTTCAAGTTTGTTTCTTGTTTTTTTAGGAGTATTATTTTTTTTAGATTTTGATATTTTAAAGATGGTAAGCAATGTAGAACCTCTTTCAAATTCTGAAGTTGGCCCTAATATTTCTCAAAGAAATGACAAAAATGATAATAAAGATTATTCGCCTACTTCCACAACAGGTGCAATTGTGTTTCATGAAAACTATTCTTTGTCTTATAATGAAAAGTATGAACAGGCAGAATGGGTTTTTTATGAATTGAAAAATTATCAGAATAATGCCAATTTCAAGCGTCCGTATTTTATTGAAGATCCAAAAGTAAAAACAAGATCGGCACATTATAAAAATTATAAAAATTCAGGGTATGATAAAGGACATCTTTGTCCGGCTGGCGATATGAAATTTTCGAGAGAAGCTTTTGAGGAAACTTTTTACACGTCAAATATCTCACCACAAAAGTCAGAATTTAACGGAGGAATCTGGAACAGACTTGAAAATAAAATCAGGTATTGGGGTTCAAAAAATGACCAAATTTATGTGGCAACCGGAGGCGTTTTAAAGGATGGTTTGAAAACCATTGGATCAGAAAAAGTGGCTGTACCTGATTATTTTTATAAGATTTTGTTGAGCAAGAATGGCAATAATTATAAAATGATCGCTTTTTTGATGCCAAATAAAATGAGTGACCGACCGTTATATGAATATGTAGTTTCTGTGGATGAAGTTGAAAAGTTAACAGGAATAGATTTTTTTCCAATTCTTCTAGATTCTATAGAAAATGAATTAGAAAAAAGCAGTGATTACAAAGCTTGGAGTTTTTAGAAAAATTACCATTCGTTGACTTTATTGGCATCCATTTTTATAAAAATAAAAAGCAAAATACTGAATGCAAACAAGCTCGAACCTCCGTATGAAAAGAACGGAAGCGGTACTCCAATCGTCGGAAAAAGCCTGATTAACATCGTAATATTTACAAAAAAGTGCATAAATAAAAACGTTGCTACGCAATATCCATAAACGCGGCTGAATTTGGTTTTTTGGTTTTCGGCCAAGTAAATTATTCTTAAAAAAAGGAAGACGAATAATGTAATTACGACTATTGCTCCCACAAATCCCCATTCTTCGCCAACTGTTGTGAAAATATAATCGGTATGTTGTTCGGGTACAAAGCCGCCTTTTGTTTGCGTTCCTTCTAAATATCCTTTTCCAAACCAACCTCCAGAACCAATGGCAATCATGGACTGGTTTAAGTTGTATCCCTCATTTTTCAAATCCACATTATCGCCAAAAAGTACGTTGATTCTGTCTTTTTGATGCGATTCTAAAACATTGTCGTACACAAAATCTACAGAATAAGTAAATGCCGTGATACCCACAAATATGATTAGTGAAGCAATAGGATTTCTATTTATTCTTCGAGATAAAAAGAATTGGAAAAGAACAATTAGCAAAACGATTAAAACAACAAAATGAGGCTCAATCAACAAGGCCATAAAAAATATGGCAATGGCTGAAAATCCTGTCCAAAGATACCATGAAGGCAAGCCTTCTCTATAAAGTACAAAAACCAATCCCACAAAAATCATGGCGGTTCCCGTATCGTGCAATAAAATTAAAATTAGCGGAACGCCCATTACGGCAAAAGCTTTAAGCTGATCGTTAAAGTTTTTTAAATTGACTTGAACATCGCTCAAGTATTTGGCTAAAAGTAGGGCAGTTGAGGTTTTGACAAATTCAGAAGGTTGCAATGTAAAACCTCCCAAACTATACCAGTTTGTTTGTCCTTTAATTGTTTTTCCAAAGACGAAAAGTCCTAAAAGCGAAACTAATCCGATGACATAAAATACAAAAGCATATTTTTCATAGACTTTAGCGTCAACTGTCAAAACAACCAAAATTAATGGAATTGTCAAGATGATAAACAAAATCTGTTTGCCATAAATTTGATCAATATCAAATATAGAAGTCTGGTTATCAGGAAGTGAGGCAGAATAAATATTCAGCCAGCCCATTATTACCAAAGCAATAAAAAGCACAATTGTGATCCAGTCGATATTGTTTGTAACGCTTTGATTTCTCATTAATGATTGATTGAAAACGGCTGTCCGCTGGTTACTTTTGCATATTCATTTTCAAGGCTTCCTTCAAGCATTCTTTTTTCAAGATCAGTTCTTGTAATTTTTCCACGTAGGTATTTTTCAATCATCAAACTGGCGATTGGTCCCGCCCAACGCGCTCCCCAATATCCATTTTCTACAAAAACCGCAATGGCAATCTTCGGATTATCTTTTGGCGCAAAAGCCACAAAAATAGAGTGGTCAGTAAGTTGCGTTCTTTTGCCGTTAATTTTTGTAAAATTTTCTGCAGTTCCCGTTTTTCCGCAGATATCAATACCTTCAACTCTTAAAGAACGAGCAGTTCCTTCGTTATAAACTCCAAACAAACCTTCAATTACAGGTCTAAAATGTTCTTTGTCAACAGTCGTTACATGTTTTGTGGTATATTTTTTATCAATCGTATGATCTTTGATTTTTTTGATAATATGAGGCGTGTAATAATAACCTTCATTGGCAACAGTCGCCATCATATTTGCTAATTGAATTGGCGTTGTGGAAACTTCTCCTTGGCCAATTGAATTCGAAATAATGGTTGTGCTTCTCCAGCCACCGTTTGGATACCATCTTTTGTAATACCTAGAATCTGGAATATGTCCTTTTCTTCCGGCAGGCAAATCATAGCCCATAAAGCCACCTAGCCCAAAACTTTTTAGATGGTTACTCCAAGCGTCAACGCCATAAGTTGGTTTTGGATATTTGTCGATGGTCAATTTAAAAACATTGGCAAAATAAGTATTGCAAGAATGGGCAAATCCAGTGTGCAAATTATTGGTACCGCTGTCGTGGCATTTCATGAAAGCGCCTCTTCCGTAAGAAAATCCGTGACGGCAGACAAAACTTGAGTTGATATCAATTACTTCTTCTTGAAGACCAATCAATCCGGTCATGATTTTAAACGGAGAACCAGGCGGATATTCGGCTAAAAGTCCTCTATCATATAAAGGTTTTCCCAAAGTATCTTTGTCCAATTTTGTATAATTTCTGGAGCGTTCACGTCCCACTAAAAGCGCAGGATCATAAGTCGGAGCTGAAATCAAAGCCAGGATTTCCCCGGTTTTTGGTTCCAAAGCCACGATACCGCCACGTTTGTTGATCATTAAAGATTCGCCATATTTTTGAAGTTCAATATCTAAAGAAAGTGTAACATCTTCACCTTGAACAGCAATTGTGTCATAAATACCTTCTTTGTAAGAACCAATTTCACGATTAAAACGGTCTCTTTGTACGTATTTTACTCCTTTTGTACCGCGTAAAAAATCTTCGTAAACTTCTTCAACACCTTGTTTTCCAATTAAATCGCCACTTTTATAGTAAGGATTTTTCTTGATTATAGCTTCGTTAACTTGTGTGATATAGCCAAAAACATTTCCGGCAGCATTTACCTGATAATCACGAAGTGAACGTTTTTGGATATAAAACCCTTGAAACTTTCTAATCTTTTCTTGAAATCCGGCATATTCTTTTTTATTCAATTGAGGCAAAAAAACAGATGGAAGTCTCGGACTGTAAACTCTTGCTTTTTCAATCTTCTTCAGAAATTCTTCTTTCGTGATTTTTAATAATTTGCAAAACCCCAAAGTGTCGATGTCTTTAACGTCTTTTGGAATTACCATAACGTCATAAGAAGGCTGATTTGCCACTAAAAGCACGCCATTTCTATCAAACATATAACCTCTTTCAGGATATTCATATTTGATTTTTATGGCATTGTTATCTGATTTTTTTATGTAAGAATCATCAACAATTTGAAGATAGAAAAGCCTTGCCACAATGATAATTGTGACTAAAACAATTAAAGAAGGAAGGAATGCTTTTCTCATCTTTTTGAGCTTGGCTTAAATATATAAATGGTTATGATACATAAAATTAATGTGAAAACGGTACTTAAAAGTGTTCTCAAAAGGATATTCAGAATAAAACTAAATTTGAATATTTCTAATGAAAATAATATGATATGATGGGTAAGTACTGAAATTAATAAGAATGAAAAACGTTCTGGAGTCAGCTTGTCATTGATTCTAACGGTTTGATATTCATAACTTACTCCAAATGAAAACTTAAAAAATGTTGGCCTGACATAAGCCAAAACCACACAAGCCGCCGCATGAACGCCGCCAGAATCACAAAACATATCCATGACAATTCCTAAAAAGAAACTTGCCAAAAGCAACCCAAATTTATTTCCGTTTACCGGATACAAAAGAATAAATAATATATAAGGATACGGATTGATATAGCCGTAAAAATCCATCTCATTGAAAATAAAGATCTGCGCTGCAAGCAAAAGCAAAAATCGAGCGATATTTAATAATAACGTACTATTCATTTGTTGCCTCGGTTTTAGCTTCGATTGCCTCGATTTCTTTTCTTTCGTAATTTTCGATTACATATACATGGCCCAAATTCGTCATGTCATTGAATAATCTGATATTCAGCGTGAAATAATTGGTTTCCTTGTCTGTATAGACTTTGTCAATAACGCCGATATTCACATTTGGAGGAAAAGTAACCGATTCATTTCCGGTCACAATTGTGTCTCCTTTTCTAACATTTGCCAATCTAGGAACGTCAATTAACTGTACAAAACCAGTGCTTTTTCCGTCCCATCTCAAAGTTCCGAAATGGTTTGACTTTTTAATTCTTGCGTTGATTTCAGATTTGATATTCAAGATGCTGATAACCGTCGCATAATTATTTGAAGTATGTTCTACAATTCCAACAATTCCTAAACTGTTCACAACACCCATATCAGGCTTGATTCCCGCTTTTGCGCCAGCATTCAAAGTCAAGTAATTCTCTTTTACGTTATAAGAATTTTTGATGCCTTTGGCAATAATCGTGTTCATTCCTTTATAGCCTTTCAAACTGTCTTTTACGACAATTGCCGTAGAATCTTTAGCGTTGTAAAGCAATTTTTTCAGAATAGCATTTTCTTTGGCCAGCTGTTCGTTTTGTGTTTTTAAATTCAAGTATTCTTGCGCACTGTGAATTTGCTCATAAACACCGCCCGAAATAAAATTAGCAGAAGTCACGACTTTGCTTCTGTGGTAAGAATGCGATTGAATAGTAAGCACTAACGAAATGCCCAAAAGCAGCAAAAACAGCAACTTATTGCTGTTTTTAAAAATAAAATTTACTATTTGCTGCATGAACTATGCTTTATTTTATTAGTATGCTTCTGAATTTTGGGATATTTTTAAGTGCCATTCCTGTTCCTCGAACTACCGCTCTCAAAGGGTCTTCGGCGATATAAACTGGAAGGTCAGTTTTCTGAGAAATTCGCTTGTCTAATCCTCTCAACATTGAACCTCCGCCGGCAAGATAAATTCCTGTGTTGTAAATATCAGCTGCTAATTCTGGAGGAGTTTGAGATAAAGTTTCCATAACTGCATCCTCAATTCTTTGGATTGATTTGTCTAAAGCTTTGGCAATTTCTCTGAAAGATACTTCCACTTGCTTTGGTTTTCCAGTCAATAAATCTCGACCTTGAACCGACATATCATCTGGTGGCGTTTCAAGATCTTCTGTTGCGGCACCAATTTCGATTTTTATTTTTTCAGCGGTACTTTCTCCAACGAAAAGATTGTGCTGGGTTCTCATATAATATACGATGTCATTCGTGAAAACGTCACCGGCAATTTTTACTGATTTATCGCAAACAATTCCGCCAAGAGCAATAACTGCGATTTCAGTAGTTCCACCACCTATATCCACAATCATATTTCCTTTTGGTTGCATGATATCAACACCAATACCGATCGCAGCAGCCATTGGTTCGTGAATCAAATACACTTCTTTACCATTTACTCTTTCGCAAGATTCTTTAACCGCACGCATTTCTACTTCAGTAATTCCAGATGGAATACAAACCACCATTCTCAATGCTGGCGTAAACATTTTTTTCTTTAAAGCTGGAATGCTTTTTATAAACATGCTGATCATCTTTTCCGAAGCATCGAAATCGGCAATAACTCCATCTTTCAAGGGCCTAATGGTCTTTATATTTTCATGGGTTTTACCTTGCATCAAGCTGGCTTCTTTTCCCACGGCAATGATTTTGCCAGATACTCTGTCACGAGCTACAATTGATGGACTGTCAATCACAACTTTGTCGTTGTGAATAATCAGCGTGTTAGCGGTACCAAGGTCTATCGCGATATCCTCAGTCATGAAATCAAAAAATCCCATAAGTATGATTAGGGTTTAAAAATGTTTATAAAAAGTAACGTGCAAAGTTACATAAATTAATGTTTGAAATGACGCGTTCCTGTAAATACCATTGCAACTTTATTTTCATTGCAATACTCAATACTCAATTCGTCTTTTATAGATCCTCCAGGTTGAATAACAGCAGTAATTCCGGCTTTTTTAGCAATTTCCACACAATCTGGAAAAGGGAAAAAAGCATCACTCGCCATCACTGCGCCTTTCAAATCAAAATTAAAACTGTTTGCTTTTTCAATAGCTTGTTTTAATGCATCCACACGAGACGTTTGTCCGGTTCCTGATGCGATAAGCTGTCTGTTTTTTGCAAATACGATGGTATTTGACTTGGTGTTCTTGCAAATTTTAGATGCAAACAACAAATCCTCGATTTCTTCCGAAGATGGGGGAGTTGTTGTAACGGTCTTCAACTGCTCTTTATTGTCTGTAATATTATTTTTATCTTGAACCAATAATCCGTTCAAGCACGTACGAACCTGTCTTTGAGGAAGCTCCACTTCATTTTGGACCAAAATAATTCTGTTTTTCTTTTCAGATAAGATTTCAATCGCGCTTTCGTCGTAACTTGGCGCAATCACCACTTCACAAAACAATTTGTTGATTTCTCTTGCTGTGTCTGCGTCAATTTTTCCGTTAGCAATCAAAACCCCGCCAAAAGCAGAAGTTGGGTCTCCAGCCAAAGCATCAAGATATGCTTCTCTCATTGTGCTTCTTGTTGCCAATCCGCAAGCGTTATTATGTTTCAAAATTGCAAAAGTCGGCTCGTTGTTTTTGAATTCTAAAATCAAATTTACCGCAGCGTCAACGTCAAGCAAGTTGTTGTAAGACAATTCTTTTCCGTGAAGTTTGCTGAACATTGCGTCAAAATCTCCAAAGAAAAATCCTTTTTGGTGCGGGTTTTCACCATAACGCAAAACCTGACCTTTTTCAACACTTTCTTTATAAATCGTGTCGTCAGTATTAAAATAATTAAAAATCGCGGTATCATAATGAGACGAAACGTGAAATGCTTTTGTAGCAAAAAGTTTTCTGTCTTCCAATGTCAATTCTCCGTTTTGTTTTGTAATCAAATCCAAAAAATCTGAATATTGATCCACAGAAGCCACAATCACAGTATCCTTAAAGTTTTTCGCCGCAGCACGAATCAAAGAAATCCCGCCAATATCAATTTTCTCAATAATGTCAGCTTCAGAAGCGCCACTAGCCACCGTTTTTTCAAAAGGATACAAGTCAACAATCACCAAATCAATCTGTGGAATTTGAAATTCTTCCATCTGTTGCACATCGCCTTCGTGATCTTGACGGTTTAAGATGCCACCAAAAATTTTCGGATGCAAAGTCTTCACTCTTCCGCCTAAAATGGATGGATAAGAAGTCACATCTTCAACCGGAACTACAGGAATTCCAAGGTTTTTGATAAAATCTTCTGTACCGCCAGTAGAATAAAAAGTAACATTTTGCTCGTGCAATTTTCTCACGATTGGCTCCAATCCATCTTTTGAAAAGACAGAAATCAATGCCGATTTAATAGTTTTTGAAGTACTCATTGTGTAGTTGTGTTTAAAGGTGCAAAAGTAGTTATTCAAACTTTAACATTCAAAACATTACACATATGTTTTTCTTAATTTTTAAAGTTTTTTTTGAAGCGAAAAGCCAGTGATTTTCAGTCATCCATTTTCCCGCTTTCTGCAGTAGTTTTTCCTGCGAACACCGCAGAAAAAAGCTACTGCCGCCAAATACGTAAGTGTTCACCGAACTCTTATGTGAATAAGAGTTGAGTGAGGTAATCGGGGCTAGGGGAGAAACTTCAGGCATTTTTTAAACTTCTGAACCATTACGTGAAAACTGGAATCAATACCAATTTTGTCAGAGATGAAACGGTTTTTGTCATTCCGACGAAGGAGAAATCTCCGCAACTTGAGTTCCTAACGGTGATTCCTCCTTCGTCGGAATGACAAGTTTAGATAAATTTGACTACTTTTTCTGAATAATTAGCAAAAATTGTAATTACACCCAACAGATACTAAATAGAAAACTTACGTTGTTAAAATGTCTTACATGTTAAATTCAGAAAACTTCTATTTTTCAAAAATGACAATCTTCAACTTTTTTTAGGAAATTGAAATTAATTTACTGAATTTTACAACAACACAAATTCAGGATTATGGTTTTATATTTTAGATTATTGCGAGAAAGCTTGGGCTTTGCCTTGAATGCCTTGCGTAATAATAAATTACGAACCATTTTGTCACTTCTCGGCGTCACAATCGGGATTTTTTCTATCATTGCTGTTCTCGCTGCAGTCGATTCTTTAGATAAAAAAATCAAAAGCGATATGAGTTCGTTAGATAAAAATACAATGTATTTGAAACGTTTCTCCTTCGGTCCATCAGAAATTCCACGGTGGAAACGAGAACAATATCCAGATGTAACTTATGACGAATTCCAATACCTGAAAAATTCAGTAAACGGAATGGACAAAGCAACCTATCAATTATTCACGGCAAGGCAAATTGCAAAATATGAGAAGAAAGTTGTTAGTGATGTAAATGTAGTTCCAGCTACGCAAGAATTTGTTGAAATACAACCGTTAAAATTCAAAGAAGGACGTTTTTTCAACGAGTCTGAATCCAATTCCGGAACTTCAGTAATTGTTTTAGGATATGAAATTGCTAATAGTCTCTTTGAAAATAGTAATCCGATTGGAAAAAAAATCCGACTTTACGGACAACGATTTACAGTAATCGGAGTTTTAGAAAAACAAGGGCAAAGTACTTTTGGGAATAGCAACGATACAGCTGTTTTTATTCCAGTAAATTTTATGCGAAATAAATTCGGAGATCACAATGATTCCATGACGCCAATTATTATTATCAAGCCACATGAAGGCGTCGATATTGATGAATTTAAAGGCGAAGTGATCCAAAAATTAAGAAACAAACGCGGTCTAAAAATCGGACAAGAAAATAATTTTTTCATCGACGTGCTTTCCGGATTTACTGAAATGATCGATCAAATTGTAGGTGTTATGAATTTAATCGGTTGGGCAATCAGCTTTTTCTCCTTGTTAGTTGGAGGTTTTGGAGTAGCCAATATTATGTTTGTTTCTGTTAAAGAACGAACCAACTTAATCGGAATCCAAAAATCACTCGGAGCCAAAAACCGTTTTATTTTGCTTCAATTCTTATTTGAGGCTATAATTCTGTGTTTAATTGGAGGCTTAATCGGATTGTTCTTTGTCTGGATTATTGCCTTAGGATTGACAAAAGTGCTCGATTTTGAATTTGTACTTGGTCTTGGGAATGTAGCTTTGGGAACTGGTCTAGCGATGTTAATCGGCTTGATTTCTGGAATTCTTCCTGCCATTTCTGCTTCAAAACTTGATCCTGTGGAAGCAATTCGAACTGGGATGTAAATAGCTAATATAACTGATTTATAATAAGATTGATATAGTCCTTGGGAAACTTAGAGATGCAATTTCAAAATATTCAGTTGAAATTTTAGACAAAAAAAAGCCACAAATTCAGAAATAAAATTCGTGAATTTGTGGCTAAATTATTTTAAGTAAAACTTATTATCTAACTGGATTATTTAAAATCAAATCCAAGTATAAGTTGATTTTGTCTTTCAGTTCTTTTCTCGGTGTAATGAAATCCAAGAAACCGTGCTCCAATAAAAATTCTGCAGTTTGGAAACCTTCTGGCAAATCTTTTCCAGTTGTATCTCTAACAATTCTTGGTCCGGCAAAACCGATCAAAGCTCCTGGCTCAGAAATATTTACGTCGCCTAACATTGCGTAAGATGCTGTTGTTCCTCCTGTTGTTGGATCTGTACAAAGCGAAATATAAGGAATTTTAGCTTCAGCCAATTGTGCTAATTTTGCAGAAGTTTTTGCTAATTGCATCAAAGAATAAGCGGCTTCCATCATTCTCGCACCGCCTGATTTTGAAATCATGACAAACGGAATATTGTTTTTGATAGAATGGTCGATTCCTCTTGCAATTTTTTCTCCCACAACAGCTCCCATTGAACCTCCGATGAAAGCAAAATCCATACAGCAAACCACTAAATCTCTTCCTTTTGATTTTCCAACTGCTGTTCTAACCGCATCCTTCAATTTGGTTTTGTCCATGGCGTCTTTCAAACGGTCAGAATATTTTTTAGTATCCACAAAATGAAGTGGATCTTTTGAAGTCATTTTTGCGTCTAATTCTGTAAATTCATTGTTGTCAAACAGAATTGAGAAATATTCTTTACTGCCAATTCTAACGTGAAATCCGTCTTCTGGACTTACAAAAAGATTTCTTGCTAGTTCGTCAGCATCAATAATTTTTCCGGTTGGAGATTTATACCAAAGCCCTTTTGGAACATCTTTCTTATCTTCCGTCGCTGTCGTGATTCCTTTTTCTGTTCTTTTAAACCAAGCCATAAAATTTTTGTTGTTTTGGTTCAAGGTTTAAAGTTTAAGGTCACAAGAGCAACTTTAAACTTTAAACTTTAAACTGTTTTTACAATGTATTAACGTTGTTCAAGTCTTTAAAAGCTTGCTCTAATCTTGTGTTGAAAGTAACTTCACCTTCACGCATCCATTTTCTTGGATCGTAATATTTTTTGTTCGGAACTTCTTCGCCTTCTGGATTACCGATTTGAGTTTTCAAGTAATCTACATTTTTTACAACATAGTCTCTAATTCCTTCAGTAAAAGCAAATTGCAAGTCAGTGTCAATATTCATTTTGATAACTCCATAACCAATTGCTTCTCTGATTTCTTCAACAGTCGAACCTGAACCTCCGTGGAAAACGAAATCTACTGGGTTTGCTTCTGTGTTGAATTTCTCTTGTACGAAAACTTGAGAATTGTGAAGAATTTTTGGAGTCAATTTCACGTTTCCTGGTTTGTAAACTCCGTGAACGTTTCCAAAAGCAGCAGCGATTGTAAAACGAGGGCTGATTTTCAAAAGCTCTTCGTAAGCAAATGCAACTTCTTCTGGCTGTGTGTATAATTTTGAACTGTCAACATCAGAATTGTCAACTCCGTCTTCCTCGCCACCTGTGATTCCAAGTTCGATTTCAAGAGTCATCCCGATTTTGCTCATTCTTGTCAAATATTCTTTACAGATTTCGATGTTTTCTTCGATTGGCTCTTCAGAAAGATCGATCATGTGTGAACTGAACAAAGATTTTCCTGTTTC
>Ga0247816_10001029_pt1 | contig 14119 bp, 10 predicted proteins | sample UWRJL209509C1_FD_179930 | JGI IMG/M metagenome (GOLD analysis project Ga0247816, IMG submission 179930) | Plant litter microbial communities from Arlington Agricultural Research Station in Wisconsin, United States - UWRJ-L209-509C-1 | ecosystem: Environmental > Terrestrial > Plant litter >...
ACCTGAACTCATCAATAATAAAGCAGAGTTTTCAAGATTTAAATTGAATAGATATTCTTTAAATTCCACAGGATTTGTGTAAATAATTAAATCTTTTCTATTAAAAGAAGTTGCAATTTGTTCGTAGGTTACTTCTTCTAATTGCTTAATTTTTACTGCATCCGGGGAATAGAATACTACAGCTACATCAGCATATTCAAGCGCTCCTTCGTATTCTTTTAAAAACTCAGCATTTAAACTGCTATAGGTGTGCAATTCTAAACAAGCTACTAAAGTCCTGTTCGGATATTGCTCTTTTACAGCTTTTGTTGTTGCTGCCACTTTACTTGGCGAATGGGCAAAATCTTTATAAGCGACTTTTCCTTTGCCTTCTGCAATTTTTTCAAGTCGTTTTGATGCTCCTTTAAAACTTGCAATTGCCTCATAAAAATCTGCTTCATCGACACCCATATTTTGGCAAATCCATTTTGCTCCGGCTAAATTGTTTAAATTGTGCGCTCCAAAAACCTCAATTGGCATATCACCTTCCGGAGTTTTAAGCAAAGTTACACCATCGCTAACTGTATATTCGGGCGTATTATAAGGTAGTTTACGAATTGGATTTGTAGCTGCCTCTGAAACTCGTTTTACTTCAGGATCATTTTCATTGTACACTAAAATTCCTCCATTTGTAATTTTGCCAATGAAAATTTCAAACTGTTCTACATAATTTTCATAGGTTGGAAAAACATTAATATGATCCCAGGCAATACCTGAAATTAAAGCAATATTTGGCTGATATAAATGAAATTTCGGACGTCTGTCTATTGGAGAAGATAAATACTCATCACCTTCCAGAACCATAAAATCATTTTCTTCAGTCAGATGAACCATTGTATCAAAACCTTCTAATTGTGCTCCAACCATATAATCCACTTCGATATTATGATAATGCATTACGTGCAAAATCATCGAGGTAATCGTTGTTTTTCCGTGAGAACCGCCAATTACAACACGTGTTTTATTTTTAGATTGCTCATACAAAAATTCAGGATACGAATAAATTTTCAATCCTAATTCCTGAGCTTTTAACAATTCAGGATTATCAGCTTTAGCATGCATTCCCAAAATTACAGCATCGATATCTGATGCTATTTTTTCAGAAAACCAACCCATTTCAGCAGGTAAAATTCCTTTCTTTTCTAATCTTGATTTAGATGGTTCAAAAATAGCATCATCACTACCTGTTACCTTATATCCTTTGTTATGCAATGCTAATGCTAAATTGTGCATGGCACTTCCGCCTATAGCGATAAAATGTGTTCTCATTTAAATTCCAATTTTTATCCCGAAGCATCGGGACCAAATTCCAATTATATTTCAGAATTCAGTATTTAATATTTGCTTATTACGGTTCAAATTTTTGTTTTAATTCCCTGGCTTTTTTAGGGTCATTTAATTTATTCAAATATAAATTATATAATTTTTGAAACGTGTTTTTTGATTTACCAATTTCATGAGCTTTTATAAAGTTTTTTTCGGCTGCCGTATATCTTTTAAAATAAACATCTATTCTTCCTCTCGACAAATAACCATCAACCGGCGATAATTGTGCTAACTGATTGGAGTATGAAATCGCTTTTGATTCACTTCCTCCAAAAATTCCCGGCAATTGCAAATATATTTCGATTAATGCCCATCTGGCCGGAATATGTTTTGGATCTAAAGCAATCGCTTTTTCAAATGCTTCTTTCATATCACCCACCATTCCCAAAGCTTTAATCCTGTTCACTTCCATGGCCCGCATGGCCAGACAGCCGCCGTATTTATAAAAATAATCTGCTGTAGTAGGCTTAAGTTCTTTTAGTTTTTTAAAATAAACAGCGCCACTTTCCCAGGCCTTATGATGCGCTTCAATTTCGCCTAAATATTCAAGTGTTTTTATATCCGAGGGCTTCGTTTTTAAAATCTCTTCAAAAATAACCTGAGCCTCATCATACTTTTTTGAGTGAAATAATTTCTCTCCTTTTTCAAAATTAGTTTGTGACCAAAGTATAAGCGGTACAAACAAAAAAAGGAATAGCAGTTTTTTCATGTCTCAAAAATAAGGAAATATAACGTGCATCATTTAGTTTTAATTGCAAATTAATATTCAAAAAAAATCCGTCCTGTAAAAAACAAGACGGATTTTTAAATGTTATTAAATTCGATTATTTTACAATCGTCATTTCATCAATAATATTTTTAGCACCTGCATATTTGTCAATAATCCAAAGTACATAACGAATATCCACATTGATTGTTCTTTGTAATTTAGGATCAAAAATAACATCACCGGCCATAGCTTCGATGTTACCATCAAAAGCAATTCCTATTAACTCTCCTTTTCCGTTAAGAACCGGAGAACCAGAGTTTCCTCCTGTAATATCATTATCTGTTAAAAAGTTTACTGGCATATATCCTGCTTTATCAGCATATTGACCGTAATCTTTTGCTTTATTCAATTCTAACAAACGTGCTGGTAAATCAAATTCCTGATCTCCTGCTTTATACTTTTTCACCATACTTTCCATGGTAGTATAATTGTTTATTGTAGCATCATTACGAGTATCAGCAGGCAATGCGCGAACTTTTCCGTAAGTAAGTCTCAAGGTTGAGTTTGCATCCGGATATTGAATCGTATTTAATTTTGATGCTCTTAAACCTTCAACCAATTCGCGGTAAGCAATTGCAAAACCATCATCAGCTTTTGCCTGATCGTCTGTTTTAGAACGGTATTTTGTCAACAAATCGTTAGAAATAATATACAAAGGATCATGTACAATTGCTAATGGTTTCGGATTAGCCATAAATGCCAATACTTTCTCTTTAGTTGTAAAATAACTTATTTCAGTTGCCTTTGCTACATCTGCAGTAAAATCACCATTATTCTCTGATTTCATTTTAGCAATTTGTGTAGCTAAACCATATTCAGCAGCTTTAGAAGCATACAAATTTAACTGCGCTGTTAATATATCTTTTTCAAGAGGCGCATGAAATTCACCGTAAATATTATCAATCATCGTATTGATTTTTGGTAACATTTCCGCTTTTTTAGCATCATTTTCAGCATAGTAAGCAATCAATGCATTTCCTAAATTTGCAGGACCTGCTGCGTAAGCAGAAGTACGTAAAAGCTGCATCAAATAATTATCATGACGTGCTTTTAAATTGGTCTCTCTGTAATAATCATTAATTGTTGGAATTACATTTTCATATTTTTCGCTATTTGCCGGTTTAGTTGCCCATTCGTAGAATTTGTCTTCTTGTGCCGTTTTAGCATCTACCGTTCCCGCTTTTGTCAAAGCATCGATCATACCTTGACGGTTTTTCCAGTAATTAGCTGTTGAAGCATATTTAGATGCATATTGCAAACGCACTGTAGCATCTTTATCCATATACTTTTTCATTTGGTCCATTCCGGTTTTTGCACCTTCAACCCAAGCAGGATAAGCGTATTTAATATTTTGCTCAATTCCGCCAGCTGGCATCCAACGGTTTGTTCTTCCCGGATATCCAAGAATCATAGCAAAATCATTTTCTTTTACTCCTTTAATACTTACAGGTAAAAAATGTTTTGGCTTTAAAGGCACATTCTCTTTAGAATATGTTGCCGGATTTCCGTCTTTATCAGCATAAACTCTAAACATAGAGAAATCTCCAGTTTGACGCGGCCATTCCCAGTTATCAGTATCTCCACCAAATTTACCAACACTTTCAGGAGGTGTTCCAACTAAACGAACGTCTGTATAATCCTGATAAACGAAATAGTAATATTCATTTCCCTGAAAGAAAGGACGAACAGAAACAGTGTATTTTCCACCTTCATTATTCTCTTTTTCAATCAAAGCAATTTCTTGTTGAATAATTTTGTTTCTTTCTGTTTCTGTCATCGTATCATTTACTTTTGATAAGATTCTTTTAGAAACATCGTCCATACGAACAAAGAAACGAACGTATAATGATTTTGGTTTCATCTCGGCACTTCTCTCTTTTGCCCAAAAACCATCTTTCAGATAATTTTGTTCTGCTGTAGAAAGCTCAGCAATTGCATTATATCCGCAGTGGTGATTTGTTAAAACCAATCCATCTTTAGATACAATTTCGGCAGTACAACCTCCATTAAACTGAACAACAGCATCTTTTAAACTATGATGATTAATACTGTAAATTTCTTCGGACGTTAATTGCAGGCCCATTTTTTCCATATCTCTATGGTTTAATCTTTCGATAAACATCAAAAACCACATTCCTTCATCAGCTCTTACAGGAAAAGCCATTAAGCACATGGTCAAGAATAAAACTATTTTTTTCATGTTATTTTGTTTAAGTATGCGAATATAGCGCATTTTCGCAACAATACACAAAATTAGCACCTAAATACAAAACATATTAAATGTATTTCATCTCAGTTTTGCGAAATTCATAATTCATAAAAGATAAAATTTAAACTAATTTCAAAGATCAAAAATCAATTAACTTATTAAAATCTAAAAGAATGCGAAAAGAAATCATTAAGAAACAATACAATTTGTAAAAATTAACTTTCAATTAAAAATAAATAACATAAATTATTTCTTACAATTATGTTTGTCTAAATTTGCTTTAAATTTAAAACAAATACAAAATGAAAAAATTTTTACTGGCATTAGCCTTATTAGTAGTTACTATTTCTAATGCACAAAAAGGATCAATGTTATTAGGTGGGAATGTTGGGTTTTCTTCAGAAAAACTAGGAGACAACAAATCAGAAAATTTTGAATTTTCTCCAAAAATTGGATATCAATTTGCAGATAAATGGACTGCAGGAGTTGAAGGTTCAATCAAAACTTTTAAAAACACAGGATCAGACAGCGCAGAGAAATATAAAATTGGAGGTTTTGTACGTTATGCTACTCCACTTTCTGAATTATTTTCAGTTTATGCTGATTTAGGTGCAGGTTACCAAAATGCATCTATAAATAATGCAAAAGGAATGTATGTAAATCTTACTCCTGCTTTGTTTATTAATATGAAAAGAGGATTTGGTTTAAACTTCTCTATCGGAGGTGTTAACTATGACAACATTGATGGCAAAAATGATCCAAGACAAGAACGTTTAGGTTTTGATTTTGGAAAAACATTTAACATTGGTGTATCTAAAAATTTCGGACTATAATCTTTATTAAAAGATAAAACCCGATGCTTTTGTTATTCGCTAAAAGCAAAAACCCGACAAGCTATTAACTGTCGGGTTTTTTATTTTATTTTAAATAAAGATTTTAATCATTTAGCATTTTCCAAAGTTTATCTTTTAAATCTGTCAAACCTTGCTGTGCAACAGATGAAATAAACATATACGGAACATCTTTAAAGGCAACATCTAATTCTAGTTTTAATTCTGCTTTTAATTCGTCATCCAGCATATCACATTTTGATATTACTAACAAACGTTCTTTGTCTAACATTTCAGGATTATACTTCGTTAATTCATTAACTAAAATATCATACTCTCCTTTAATATCCGGTGTATCAACAGGAACCAAAAACAATAATGTAGAATTACGCTCAATATGACGCAGGAAATAATGTCCTAAACCTTTTCCTTCGGCGGCTCCTTCAATAATTCCAGGAATATCAGCAATTACAAAAGATTGAAAATCTCTGTAAGCTACAATTCCTAAATTTGGTTTTAAGGTTGTAAAAGGATAATCGGCAATTTTTGGTTTTGCTGAAGTTAATACAGACAATAAAGTTGATTTTCCAGCATTTGGGAAACCTACTAAACCAACATCTGCCAAAACTTTAAGTTCCAGAATTACATCCATTTCTACACCCGGTAAACCTGGCTGTGCATATCTTGGAGTTTGATTTGTTGAACTTCTAAAATGCCAGTTTCCTAGTCCTCCTTTTCCTCCTTTTGAAAGAATTCTTTTTTCTCCGTCTTCCGTAATTTCGAATAAAGTTTCTCCGGTTTCCTTGTCTTTTACAACAGTTCCCAAAGGCACTTCAATAAATTTATCTTCTCCATCTGCACCAGTACTACGGTCTCCTCCTCCATCTCCACCGTGGCCGGCTTTAATATGACGAGCAAATTTTAAGTGAAATAATGTCCACAAACCTTTATTTCCAACCAAATATACGTGTCCACCACGACCACCATCACCTCCGTCAGGTCCTCCTTTTTCAATAAATTTCTCTCTATGTAAATGTGTAGATCCTTTTCCTCCCTTTCCGGAAGAAACATATATCTTAACGTAATCTACAAAATTTCCTTCTGTCATTTTTCCTTGTTTATATATAGTTTCAAGTTTCAGGTTTCAGGTTAATCAACAGAATGTCAACAAACTTGAAACCTGAAACTTGAAACAAATTTTCTTTTACTCTTTAAGCGCTTTTACCAGCACTTTATCAATCTTTACACCGTCCATATCTAATACTTCAAGTACAAACTTTTGCCAGATTAATTTTTCGCCTTCTTTTGGAATATGCGAAAGCTCGGTCATAATCATTCCGCTTACCGTATTTACTTCATAATCGTTTGTGAGTTCATCTAACTCAAAATAAGTTAAGAAATCATGCAACGAATAATGCCCGTCAACCAACCAGGATCCATCTTCTCTTTCGATTAACTGAAACTCATCTTTATAAAACTCAGAGGCATCTCCTACTAATGCTTCAAGAATATCATTCAGGGTAATTATTCCTTGAAAAACTCCATATTCATCTGAAACCAAAGCGTAATGAACACCTGTTCTTTTAAAATTTTCCAACGCTTTATAAGCCGTTGTCTGCTCCATTAAATAAGGAGGATCTGTCATGATTGCCGACAAATCAAAATGATCGCTTTCGATATTGGCAAATATATTTTTTAGTGTTACGATACCCACAATATCATCGTAGTTATCGCTATAAACCGGGTAAACAGTGTGCAAATCCATTAAAACCAATTCTTTAATTTTGGCTCTTTCTGCATTTAATGGCAACATATCAACCGATTTACGGTGTGTCATTAACGAGTTTACTTTTCTGTCGCCAATATGAAAAACACGTTCTACAATATCTTGTTCAATTTCCTGAACTTCTCCAACTTCAGTTCCTTCTTTAATAATGGCCTTAATTTCTTCTTCGGTAACTTTTCCGTCAGCTGTTGGTTTTATCTGAAAAACATTCAATAAAAAATCTGTTGAAGATGTTAACAACCAAATAAATGGCGCTGTAATAATCGAAATTACTTTCATTGGCATTGCTACCATTTTTGCAATCGATTCCGGATAATTTAATCCGATGCGTTTTGGAAGTAATTCTCCTAAAACCAAAGAGAAAAAAGTTAAAACCACAACTACAATTCCTACTGCAACTGAATGTGCGTAAGGCTTTAAAACTTCGAATCCGTTTACAAAAGTTTCAACATCTACTGTGATTTTATCTCCACTATAAATACCTGTTAAAATACCAATTAAGGTAATTCCGATTTGTACGGTTGATAAAAACTTATTTGGAGAGTTGGCTAAATCCAAAGCTGTTCTGGCACTTTTATTTCCTTTTTTCGCAGCCGTTTCCAATCTGTTTTTTCTAGCCGAAATCAGTGCAATTTCCGACATTGAGAAAACTCCGTTTAATAGTATTAGAAAAAATATTATTAGTATTTCCAATTTATGGTTTATTCGTTATATAATAGTTCGTTAAATGTAATTTGTAACCTCGATGTTTTTTAGCCCAGATGGAAGTGAAAAGCCCGGAGCTAAAAAAACTAATTTTTCTTGCCAGAAAACAGCGACCGGAGGAAGCTCGTTTTATGGTTAGAAAAATAGTTGTTTTAGCGAGGACTGAAACGTACAGCTGGAAAAAGCTTCTACAAATTATCTATAACTGACGTTAATCGCTCTGTGATTTCTTCGATAGTTCCGATACCATTTACGGCATGAAACTTACCTTGTTCTTTATAATAACCAATTAATGGTGCTGTTTTTTCATTGTATTCCTGATATCTCACACGAATTTTCTCTTCGTCCTGATCATCTGCTCTGCCACTTGTTTTTCCTCTTTCCAGTAAACGTGCTACTAAAATTTCGTCATCGGCTTCTAATGCGATTGTTGCCGTAACACTTGAACCAATTGTTGGTAAAAATTTATCTAAAGCTTCTGCCTGATCTAATGTTCTTGGATAACCATCAAATAAAAACCCTTCAGTATCAGTGTGTTTTTTTACTTCATCAATTAACATTGCTGTGGTAACTTCGCAAGGAACCAATTCGCCATTATCCATAAAAACTCTGGCTTTTTTTCCTAATTCGGTATCATTTTTTAAATTAAAACGAAATATATCTCCAGTTGAAAGATGTGTTAATTTATATTTTTCTTTTAAAAATTCTGCCTGAGTCCCTTTTCCTGCTCCTGGCTTTCCAAATAAAACGATGTTAATCATAATGTTAGTGTTTCTTGACTTCCTGACTGTAATTCGAGAAGTTTAAAATGAATATATAGTTGTGTTTTGTTTAAATTTATTCTGCTAATTTGTAAACTTCAGATAAATTACGCCCTAAACCATCGTAGTCTAAACCGTAACCTACAATGAATTTATTTGGAATTCTGATTCCAACGTAATCAATCTTAATATCTTTTTTATACGCCTCCGGTTTAAAAAATAAAGTAGCTACTTTAAAATGTTTTACATTTTGCGCTTTAAAAAGATGCTTTAATTCTTCGATAGTATTTCCTGTATCGATAATATCTTCAATAATAACAACCGATCTGCCTGATAAATCCTGATTGATACCAATTAATTGTTTTACTTCATTGGTACTTTCTGTTCCTTCATAAGATGCCATTTTTATAAATGAAACTTCGCAGGGACTTTTGTATTTTTTCAGAAAATCGGCAACAACCATAAAAGCACCGTTTAAAACACCGATAAAAATTGGCGTATCGTCTCCAAAATCATCTTCAACCTGAGCTACTATTTTGGTTAAGGCAAAATCAATTTCTTTAGCCGAAATAAACGGAACAAATTGTTTATCGTGAAGTTGTATCATTATTTTTAATGTTTTAAAACAATGGACAAAGATACAGAATTAGAAACAAAATCTTAGTATCAAAATAAGCGGTTGATTTATTTTTTTGTTAATGTTAAATATCAGTTAATGTTTACAAAATTCAATTTAACATTATTTTTAATTTTATTAAATTGTTATAATATAAATATTTAACTAGAGAGCGTAATGAAAACAGCGACACAATTATTTTCTATATCATTATTAATTTTAATGACAGCTTGCAATGGTCAGGTAAAAAAAGAAGAAAAAGAAGCTCTGGCAAAGCAACCCGGAAATGTTGTAAAAACGGCAGTGGGAGAAATTACTTTACCACCTCCTTATGCTACAGAATCTAAAACAAAAAATAGTAAAGTAATAGGCTGGCCGGAAGGTAAAATGCCTACCGCACCGGAAGGTTTTACAGTCACAAAATTTGCTGATGGTTTTGAAAACCCCCGTTGGACTTATATTGCACCAAACAATGATATTTTTGTTGTAGAAAGCGGAACAAGAAGCAGTAAAAATCAAATTACAGTTTTACGGGATAAAGATAAAGACGGCAAATTTGAAACCCGTGAAGTTTTTATAGATGGCTTAAACAAACCTTTTGGAATGTTGATTTTAAAAGACTTTTTCTATATCGCGAATACGGATGGTTTGTATCAATATCCATATAAAAATAATCCGTTAAAATTAGAAACCAAAGGTGTAAAAATTCTTGAACTTCCTGCAGGAGGTTACAACAATCACTGGACAAGAAATTTACTTGCCAACGCCGACGGAACAAAAATTTATGTTTCTGTAGGATCCGGGAGTAATGTCGCAGAAAACGGAATCGATAAAGAAATTCGTCGCGCTTGTATTCTGGAAATTAATCCTGACGGAACGGGTGAAAAAATCTACGCATCGGGACTTAGAAATCCGGTTGGTATGGATTGGAATCCGGCAAACAAGGAACTTTGGACGGCAGTTAATGAACGTGATGAATTGGGCGACGATTTAGTTCCGGATTATATTACAAGTGTTAAAAAAGATGGTTTTTACGGCTGGCCATATTCTTATTTTGGTAATATTTTAGATCCAAGAATGAAAGGACAAGGTAAAGATCTTGCTGCTAAAGCAATTATTCCTGATGTTCCGGTTGGTTCTCATACAGCATCTTTAGGATTGGCTTTTTATAATAAAAGTGCTTTTCCGGCAAAATATAAAAATGGCGCTTTTGTTGGTCAGCATGGTTCATGGAATCGCTCGAAAATATCGGGTTATAAAGTGCTTTTTGTTCCTTTTGCAAATGGAAAACCATCTGGAAAACCGGAAGATTTCTTGACCGGTTTTATTTCAAATGATGAAAAAGCCGAAGTTTATGGGCGTCCGGTTGCGGTTACGGTTATGAATGACGGATCGCTTTTGGTAAATGACGATAGCGGAAATACGATTTGGAAGGTGACGGCGAATAAATAAAATTTTAAAATTCTAAACTAGAAATTCCAAATTCCAAAACTTAAAAAATTAAATTCCAAAACTTGAAATTCAAAATTCCAATTGCTTGTGAATATTAAACACATAGATTCTATCTTTAAAGATAGGTATTGTATCCAGAATTATTTTTTAATTTTTAATTCTCAATTTTTAATTAAAAAAACTTTATGATCTTAAAAAAATATTGTCTTTTTCTTGTTGCGATTTTTGTTTCTCTAAACACTTTCGCACAAGAAAAAGGCAAAACTATTGATTCTCTTAAAACAGAAAAACTGGAGGAAGTGGTTATTAGTCCACTTCATATAAATACCTCTATTTTGGATGCTCCGGCCTCGATTGGGATTTTATCCAAAAGTCAGCTTTTACAAAATAACACCACAGATATTACAACGGTGATTAATACAATTCCCGGCGTTTTTATGCAATCGTCAAATTTTACTACAAGCCGAATTTCGATTCGCGGAATTGGTGCGCGAACTACTTATGGAACCAACAAAATCAGGGCTTTTTACGGCAGTATTCCGTTAACGTCTGGAAACAGCGAAACGGTTATTGATGATATTGATCTTGAAAACCTCAACCAGATCGAAATTATAAAAGGTCCGCTTTCGAGTATTTACGGAGCAGGTTTGGGTGGTGCGATTTTAATTTCACCACAGCTTTCCAAATCAAAAGGACAAAGTGCCGGAATAAGTTCGGTTTTTGGTTCTTACGGTTTATTAAAAAATAGTTTGAATTATAGTTTAAACGAAAATGAAGGCAGTTTAAACATCAGTTATCACAATTTAAAAACAGATGGCTGGCGCGAAAACAGTGCATACAATCGGGAAGGAATTACGCTTGCGGGTGAATTATTTCGAAAACAAAACAGCAAACTGACTTATTTTACCAATTATACGTATTTAAAAGCTTTTATTCCGAGTTCGATTAACAAAGATGCTTTTGAAAACAATCCCGAATCGGGTGCTCCAACCTGGGTGGCTTCAAAAGGATTTAAGGAATACAAATCGACTTTGGGCGGATTAGCGTATGATTTCAAAATCGGTGACAACCTAAATAATTCAACTTCTGTTTTTATTAATTATAAAGACAGTAACGAACCAAGACCTTTTGATATTTTGCGTCAATATACTTTTGCAACCGGAGCGAGAACGCAATTTTCCGGTAATTTTAAAATTAAGGAAACCGGAATTGATTTCATCGCCGGAGTTGAATATTTTACGGATACTTATAGCGGAAATACTTTCGAAAATCTCTATCAGCAAAATAACGGCCAGGGAAGTCTGCAGGGAAATCAGCTTACAGAAACCGATCAAAAAAGGCACTTTTATAATGTATTCTCGCAGCTTAAAGCTTCACTTTCTGAACACTTTGAAGTTCAGGCGGGAATCAATTATAACAAAACACAATTTGAACTTACAAATTATACCGAAAACTCAAATCAGAAATACAGTTATGATGGTATTTTCTCTCCGCAATTGTCTTTTCTTTTCAAACCAAATAAAGAACAAACTATTTATTTTTCTGCAAGTCGGGGATTTTCTCTTCCGGCTACCGAAGAAACTCTTACCAGCGAAGGCACAATTAATCCGGATATAAAACCTGAAAACGGTTATAATTTTGAAATTGGGGGAAAGTTCTATTTTTTCAACAAAAAACTTTATACCGAAATTGCTGTTTACCGAATGGAAATTAAAGATTTATTGGTTGCAAAAAGAGTTGGCGACGATCAATATGTAGGTGCAAATGCCGGAAAAACTTTTCATGAAGGAATTGAAGTTACGCTAAATCATAATTGGCAAATTAATCGTTTTTTGGGGCTGAATTCTTATTTGGGAGCGTCTATTGGAAATTATGAGTTTAAAGAATTTATTGATAACGGAAATGATTTTTCGGGAAATAAACTAACCGGAGTTCCTGCCAATAAAATAAATGCAGGTTTGAGTTTTAATACCCGTTTGGGAATTTATTTTAATGCCGATTATCAGTTTGTAGACGAAGTTCCGATGAACGATGCTAATTCAGCTTTTTCAGATTCATATACTATTATTAATCTGAAAACGGGATATCGATTTGAGATTCTGCAAAATCTAACTTCTCATATTGCTGCGGGAATAAATAATGTAACTAATGAAAAATATGCTTCGTTAATTTTACCAAATGCGGTTGCAAATGGCAATACAGCGCCCAGATATTATTATCCTGGTTTGCCTGTAAATTATTACGGCAGTGTTTCATTAAATTACTTATTTTAGATGTTTATTTCAAATCGAAAATTAAAAAAAATGTCTTCTGAATTGCAAAAAAAACTCGACTATGTTAGTCCTTGCAGAGCAAGCCGATCGCTGCTTTCAGGTGAAATTTTAGAAAACCATTCTTTATTTGATGAGCTGGTTGCTGCCTGTTTTTTAACTTCGGATAAAAATCATCACAGAGCTTGTTGGGTTTTAGAATTTGTTTGTTACGAAGAATTACTTTGGATGCAGCCTCATGTAGATTTTTTCTGTTCGAATCTGAAACATTTGAAAGAAGAAAGCGCCATTAGACCGATTGCAAAAGTGATCCAGCTTTTAATAAAATCTCATTATAAAAAAGCCGAAAACTGCATTCTCCTTTCTGAAGAAAATCTGCAAAATTGCATCGAAGCTTCTTTCGACTGGCTGATAAATGATGTAAAAGTAGCTACAAAAGCCTATTCTATAAGAACTTTATATGTTTTGGGAAATCATTACGAGTGGATTCATCCGGAACTGAAAATTATTCTGAATAAAGATTTTTCAAATCATTCGGCAGCATATAAAGCCGTTGCCAAAGAAGTTTTGAAGAAAATAAAATAGCATTGAAGTAATCTGGATATTTGTAAAATAAATAAGGGCAGCTGTGATAGCTGCCCTTATTTCTAATATTCTGAATTTGATTTTTTTGAGTTATTAAATTTAAACCTCAAGAAAAATTCATTTGAGTTTTTGGCACTTGCCATAACTTTACCTGTATTTGTTTCATAAGCATAACCGAATGTCAAATGCTTACTAATTGTTATACCGGCCATTGCTGCGTAAGCATTGTCTACTCTGTAACTTCCTCCAATTTCTAAAAATTCTTCAATTTGAAGCATCAAATTTAGATCTACAGAAAGCGGCGCACCATTAACATAACGCATCATAAAAGATGGTTTTAAAATTAAAAGTGTTGTTGTTTCAAGATCAAAATTATAACCACTGCTTAAATAAACGTGTGGTCTGTCTGTAGCAACAGCCGTGTAACCATCTTTGTTTTTTGCTCGTTCAGTATTCAAAATTCTTGGGACAGAAAGGGATACGAAATATTTGTCGCTTTTTAATAAAGCTCCAACACCAACGTTTGGATTAAACTGATTGATGTTTGCCAAAGCAGGATCTGACTGATTTGAATATGTTTCAAGACCAGCAGCATTTACATTGTAAAAATTTCCACCGGCTTTTATTCCGAAATACAAATCAGTAAGTTCACCAACCTGCATTTTGTATGAAAGGTCAATTCCTAATTGGGTTTGTTTTTCAACGAATGTCTTATCGTAAACCATAGAAACTCCTAATCCGATGTTACCACCAACCGGTGTACCAAAAGAT